>JAAUYA010388929.1_pt1 | contig 13063 bp, 10 predicted proteins | sample 7278161 | NCBI WGS metagenome assembly JAAUYA01 (sample SAMN14350120, study PRJNA611818) | marine sediment metagenome | isolation source: surface marine sediment (3m) | place: French Polynesia: Moorea | collected 2018-08
GCTACTGTTCCCTCTGGCTTTCGCCATTAGGTTAGCCGTTGACCCAGAGGTCATCTTTTCCGAACCTCTCCTTTCTGTGAAAGGAGTCTAACACATGGTTAGGTGGCGCACATCATCGGCGTAACGCGCGTATTTGAGCCTTCTGTATCCAGGGTCACGAACATCTTTGGAAGGCATTTTCTGGTATTTAAGTTCCAGTTGACGTGCTTTTTCCCTTTGTCCATTTTTCCTGTAATACCAGGCTAGTTTCACTAGTTTTGAATATTCTGGGTTTTCTGCCCTGCATTGACCGCGTGTATATTTTGGGATGAGTGTCCGTTCGATAAATTTATCGAGTTGATCAAGATAGATATTAGCGAGTATGGGTGAGATAATTGAGCCTTGCGGCGTTCCACTCAGCGTCGAGTGATATTTCCATTGTTCGCAATAACCTGCCTTGAGTAAGTTTTCAATCAATCTACAGAAGCGATTATCTTGGATTTTCTCCCGTAGAATTGACATTAAGATTTGGTGGTCTATGTTGTCAAAACAACCGCGAATATCTCCTTCGATGAACCACTTCGTTCCTTGCCAAGTACGGTCTATTATGGTTAATGCTGTATGGCATCCGCGCCCTAGTCTAAAACCATGACTGCTGGGAGAGAATTGGGGTTCGTAATACGCTTCTAAAATTAAACGCACTACTTCCTGAACCAATTTATCTTTCCAGGGAGGAATACCCAGAGGTCGAGTTTTCCCATTTTTCTTGGGAATATTAATTCGCCGTACTGGGGTCCATCGGAAACGTTCATAACGAATGCTTTCGATGAGATTTTCTATCTTTTTGATGGACATTCCATCAGCAGTTTCTGACGTAATTCCTGGCGTCATCGCCCCATCATTTTTGGAGATGCGGCTGTATGCCAGAAGGTAAAGATTAGGATTAAATAGTTGTCTATAGACATCATCTACTGGTAAACCACGATAACCTCTGTCTCGGATTACACTTAAAACCGTTTCGGCGTTTCGCATCTCGCGTACCTCCCGCTCTAAGTGTTTTGAATACCTGTTCTCCTTCGCCATGTGAGCGGCTTTCCCGCCCTCGGACTACTATGAGAACTCTGTAACCATAGGGGTCGCCCCCCGTAGGCTATCCCGCGCTTGATTAACTCGGTACGTAACAGTATGATTTAGGTGACCCATTCATTCTTTAAGCCGTCTCATCGATGGCTGACTTCGTTTGAAGAAGTTGCGTGGTTCAAATGCTTAAAACTACGCACAAACGATTATTCCTATTAGGCGTTGTAGGAATAGGCAATCGAATATACCGTCAGAATTGGGCTTCAAGTAGTTTAACTTTCACCCTGTCACACAAGTCTTGCCGAACAATAGTTTTAACGCCTTCTCTCTATCTCCGGCTTTACCAACATGCTGTTGTTCCCTTTGTCTTTCGACTCTAGGTGAGTTGGTTGACTTAAAGACGTCCTTCTCAGTCTTTCCCAACTTCGTTGGGGATACCGCGTTAACTGTCGCGGCGCACACATTTTGCTATATCGGCATCCAAGACATATTTAGGTTTGTACCGAATGTAGTCCTAGAGCTTGATTGAATCCCCGAATAATTCCTCCGGCGCTGTTGATGTTGATGGAGATAATAGCGATCGCCACTAGCACCATCAATAAGAACCATTCTGCCCAGCTTCTCGTCCCTAACCGCAGATGAGGATTCCGAGGGATAATCAACCTCCCCCGGCTGGGATAAAACGCCTCAACACCTGACTTGGTAAACACATCAGCAAACCAACCCCATATCAATTCAAAATTCACAATTCAAAATTCACAATTATTTTTTTCGGTTTTGTTTACTTTTCACCACAATAGAAGCTATGACTTTTTTGATTTCGTTAGCTTCGTTTAGTAGTGGTAGCAATCGAGATTCAGACACTAATTCAGAGCCAATTAAGAGTCTTAACCAATACCATCCCTTTCAGGGATGAATTCAAAATGCAAAATGCAAAATTCAGAATTAATTTAGCTAATTAAATGACCTCCTTTTTTGAATTTTGAATTAATAATTTTGAATTGGAGCAAAGCGACTGGTTTTTGATTAAGGAAATCACATAGTTTGATAATCCTTAAAGCAAACTGAAATGTACGGTCACAAATATCAAAAGGTTTCTCAGACATTAATAAATTCCTCCCATTTTGAATTCTGAATTCTGAATTTTGAATTGTCCAAGCGGTGGGCATCGTCAAGCACCAAGAAGGCGATTTGGTCATCGATGAATTTGGCAATGGCTGACTGCAACTGTTGAGTGTTCATCGACTTCCCTTCGAGAGTTTCTGCATCCACACCGAGAGAATTAGATATCTCCAGCAGTACCTGCTTGACAGTTCCTATTTTCGGAGCAGCCACAGTGAAGTCTTGGGCTTGTAGTTCCTCTTTGACTGCCTCTGCTAAGAAGCTCTTACCAGCGCCAGGTTCGGAAACTACCAATAGGCTGGAGTTAGCTAACAGGGCAGCGACGATGCGTTTTTTTTCTGCGTTTCTATACACCGGAGGCGAAACGGAACTGGAACGGATGGAGAGTGATGTCCACTCTGTTCTATCCTTGGAAACTGAGTAGGTGTAAATTCTTTCTTCTCCGTTAGCTAGTCGCCTTCGGTGTTTCTTGATCGGCATTGTTTAATTTGAGCAGTAGCGAAGCGCTGCGATAAGGGCGCAGTTCGTCTTTTTTGATGTATATCCTAGCAAATATCTTACTTTTCCTGGCTTATCTGGCTATGGTTCAAAATGAATTTGTGGTCACTCATAGGACAAATATGCCTATTGTATTCTGTCCCAAGCTTACCACGACTATACTTTCTTGATGCACTACCAAATAGTTTTTATGTTCCGATTCCTTATTATTTCTAGGATTTTGACCTATAAATATCAGTATGAGTCGTAAATGCCATCAAGATTACCATGTTACTCCATCAGAATAAGCTCAGACTGCACCATTGGCGAAGAAAGGAAGTCTTTAGATTATTGGATGAGTGCTCTACCCTGGGGAAAACAACGCAATATCAGATGCAGAAATATGTCGAAAGGAAGACAGGGCAGAAACCTTCCCCAAAGTTGATTGTGCAATGGAAGAATAAACGCAATATTCCCTTATCTAGAAGATTGAAGAAATCTACGTCTATTCCAATTCCTCAAATCTAAAATCTAAATTCGAAATATGTTACTCAATAATCTAGATACTCAGGGAAAAATATTAGGATTAACAGTAGGAATCCATCAAGTCTCATTATTCAATCTGGAGACCATTGACCCCTATGATTTTATGAGGATAATTGGGTTAGAAGAAGTAGAATTTCAGTGGCGCTACTCAGGAGAAACAAGTTGGAGAGAACCAGATAATGGTAATGAGTTTACAGAATATGCTGATAGTATCGGACAGGAATTAAGAATTGAGTTAAATGTAATTGGTGATGGTGAATTTTTCTTCAGAACCGACGATACTTTCGAGTATCCCAATGATGACGTGCCCACCAATCCCATTATTGATATAGAAGTCTTGAAACAGGGAAGTAATTATTATAGTGCGCTCGCTTCCGATTACTTAGGTTCGGTAGATAATAATATCCTCAGTACCTTTGAAAGGGGGGATGGGGGGGATGGAGTGGAAGGTACGGCAGCACTGTGGGTAACTGAACCGAGGATTAATAAAGTTTCCATTACCAGTAATGGCGGCAAATTATTATTCTGGGATGGGGAAAAGATTATTCCCCTCAAAACCTCGGCAGGAACTAATCAATTACTGCTCAATGCCGTCTCTGATGAATGGGGTTTTGTCTTACTGGATTCTTTTGATGCGGACAGTGTCAGTACAGTAACGGTGGATGAAATTGAATGGCTTGGGTATTCTTTTCAGGATATTGGCAGACAAGATAGCACCCATTATTCCCTATTTAGCTTGGGAGATACTGAAGCTGATTTAGTTAACGGTACTTTCATGGTAGGAACCGGAACGGGGGATAGGGCAGCTTCCTCCTTGGGAAAGGAAATTATCGGCGATAAGCAATACCTCAAACCTTATGGTACAGAGGGGAGTTTAGTTACTCTTGGTGGATTGGATATCAGTACGGGGGGAGGCGAGAGTGCGGTAAGTACGTTAACCGGCGAGTTAGGAATTGATTTATCTGGATTAGGCACGCTCAGGTAGTTATGGTAGGTGGAATGTCCCTAACGGTATCTATGAGGTAACTTACTACCTCTATGCTTCCGAGAATGATTTTGACCGTGATGATATCTACTTCTATGATGGGGCTAATTTAGGTTTATTTGATTCAAGGTCATCTGCAACCATTCAAAGCAGTGCTACTCGCTGGATAAGCGACTGGCAGACTGTAGAGGTAGAAGTAACCAAAGGCGAACTGACTCTCATTGCTCTAGATACCGCAGATAAAAGCGGTACAACCCAACTGAGGATTGGTGGAATCGAGAGGATTGGCACTCTATCAGAGGAGCCAGACCTAATTTTCTCTGTAACCCCTGATGATTCTATCGGAGCGGTAACTAATGCTGGTGTTATTAGCACGGGCATTGGCAGTGTCAGCTCCCAAGTTCTGACAGATACTTTTTTCCATAACCAAGTGGACATAACTCAGTACGGAATCGAAGGAAGTGCAGCCTTATGGTCAACTGAGCAGGGATTTCACCAGCTTACCTTTGAGAGCTTCACCACCGAACCAGATGTTAACCAAGACCAATTCTTGTTCTGGGATGGTCAGCAGTTGTTTAAGTTAAGCGATCGCTCTCTTGCCACCACACCATCAGGGGATGGATTTACTTCTGGTGACATTACCATTGAAGTTAACGCCGTATCTGACGAGTGGGGCATAGTGGCTTTAGATATGGGGGATGCAGCAGGAGATAGCGAGATAAGAATAAAGGCCATTGAGTGGTATGGCGATGGGGAAGCGGCACCATTACCAGAGCCAGACTTAGATAGTTATAACTTTGACCCCACACCATCAGATTTAGGAGTTGTAGGAACGGGTGTTAATGGCAATGCCAGTGGCTTTATCTATCAGGATGAGTACATTGGTATTGATGACTCGATGGATATCTTTACTTTTAACTCCACCGATGCCACCTTTGAGTTTACTTTGTGGGCGGGCAATCGCTCCCTGGCAGTAACTTTAAGTGATGATGCTGGCATGGTGGCTCAATTCCTGCAAGCTGGAGGGCAGCAAACCTATACTTGGAATCTGTACGGCAATGATGCTAATTACATCACCGGCGACCATACATTAATCATTGAGGATCTGACTGGCGATGGCGGTAGTGGTTACTATGACTTTGCTATATGGCAGGGTGGCGACCCCAGTAATGCTAGCCAGACAGAACCAAATTCCGCTCCGGTACTTGACCCCCTGACTGGTTATCCTACCGACCCCCATACGCCTATTTACAACGAACCACCCTATCCTATTCCCGATACAGGGCGAGATCTGGGCAATACTCGGGAGAATGCTTGGGACATGGGAATCCTTAAACCTTGGGAAACTGACAGTAACACGGGAATAACTTGGAATAACGGCTATGTTTATGGTACTTATCATCTAGGGCATAGCTATATCTCAGAGAAGATTGGCGGTGGTGATGTAACTGATTGGACGACCTTTACTCTTGATGAAGGTAGTTATCTTAACTTCTATCACAGTAATGCAGTCGCTGAAATATTAGATAGCAGCCAACAGGTAGTTGTAGGAAGTAATGATGCGCCCTCAGGAAACTTACAGGCTTACTTAGAACCGGGTCTATATTACCTACACTTTAGTTCCGAAGCAAGTATCCGTGAGCTATTTCATAGCTCTATTTATCTGTCTAACTCAGATCCTCATTATGCTGATTAGAGCGAGCGCCTTTTGTCGTAAACACATACTCCCCTAACCGAGGCAGCTCCATTAACATCTGCTCCCCTAGCGAAGTGAAGCCGAGCGAAGTGAAACGGAGCTGGGCATAGCGGAGGCGGAGCCGAGCTCCACGGAGTAACCGACCGAAATTTTTCCTCTTGTCTTAAAGGGCGATCGCTCTTTTGGGAACTTCCTTCTCCCAGGCATCACCAAAAGTGACCAAGACCCACATTTTGGGAGTAAAAATCAAATTAAAATAGATCTCAAACAGTACCATTTTTACTATGTATTCTCCGCCATACTTTTCTGGGTTTGAACCACTGCCGTCCAACATAGTATCAAGACTAATGCCAGAGGCCAGACCACAGTATCTGAAAACCGCCAATGATGCAGAGGCAGTGGTCATTTGTTTGCATGGATTTACCGGTGTCCCCTATGAGGTGGGTCCGGCAGTAAAGGCCCTCGCTAATCATGGCCTATCGGCGGTAGCCCCTTTGTTGCCAGGGCATGGCTATTAAAATCGCTCCGAACAGGAGCAACAATTCGACCAAATTACCAAGGGCGGTATGCTAGCTGCTGTCCGCCAAGAAATTGCCCAAGCCAGAAAAGACTATCGATATGTGGGGATGTTTGGTTTTTCAATGGGTGGAGCCATCGCCCTGAGTCTGGCGGCTGAGGGTTTACTCGATGTTTGTGCGGTGGCTGCCCCGGCGCTACGACTACCCCGGAAAGCAGAAATTTTGATTCCGCTGGTGAGCTGGGCTAGCTTTATCTTAGAGGCTCCGCCCACAGAGCCTTTTTATTTGCCTGTATATGAGTTTCACCATTCCTGGGCGCTAAGAACATTGTGGGGCTTGACCCGTCATGCTCGGCATCAGCTAGCACAAATCCAATGTCCGGTTCTGGGAGTACATTCCCACCGTGATTTGACAGTTCCGCCGGTAGTTTTGAAGATGATGCAAAAGCGCATTCCCGCCCCCGTAGAAACGGCATGGTTTGATAGCTCGGGGCATTGTATGCTTTTAGATGCTTGTGGCCCAGCAGTGGCTGCGACAATTGCTGAATTTTTCCGCCGCCAGCTTCCGAAAAGATGAATCACAGCTTCCTTGTCCTTACCCCAGCTTAGGCAGTCGCCTTAGGCGCACCTTCGGTGAGCGCCCTTTGATAACTCCTTCGGAATCAATTACTCAAATATTGACACAGTAGGGGGATGACTGATTCAAACCACCGCAACTGAGAACCTTGCCATCCCTCAGCCGAAGTGGTCAACAGAGCTACACCGTACTTTTTTCCTTCATCTCTTTTTGAACAACGCCGGACTGAGTGGGGTTAATGCTCACGTCTCTGCCCAAATCAAAGGGATGATTGCTAGACTGAAGGCAGAAAGATTCGGAGGAATAGCGATGGCGGATATTAGCTCGAGTTCTCCACGCATTACCCATCGCATCACTCTCGTTCCTGTGGGAGCTGTGGAATCGGAACTGCTGTTGTGGCTGGCAAGGCGGCTTTCTGAGGTACTCGCTCAGAAGGTAGTTATAGCTGAGAAGCTTCCTCTTCCTAGTGCTGGTTATAACTCCCGTCGTCAGCAGTATCAGGCCGCAGTGCTGATGGCAATACTATCAAGTAAGAGCTTCTATGGAGCTGAACGGGTAGTAGGACTAATAGGAGCTGACTGTTATGCAACAGGACTGAACTTCATCTTTGGGCAAGCTAGGATGGGCGGACGGGAAGCATTAGTAGCGCTGCCGCGCCTGCATCAGTCATTTTACAATCAGCCAGAGGATAAAGCTCTTTTACGCGCTCGCCTTCTCAAAGAGGTGGTACACGAGCTAGGGCATACCTGGGAACTTTCTCACTGCGCTAACCCTCAATGCGTGATGCACTTCTCTAACACCTTGCACGACACCGATATCAAGGGATTTGATTTCTGTTCACGATGTCTTAATCGCCTGAAAATTTCGAAGAGACCAGCCAAAAGCTAAATTTAAGATTAATGTGCGAGAAGGAGATTTGCTTCAAGCAGGACAAAAAATTGGTACGGTAGGTTCAACCGGGGCAGCTACCGGGCCTCATTTGCATTGGGGTTTATATGTTCATGGCGTAGCGGTAGATCCTGTACCTTGGCGTTTTCAAGGGTTAGAATAGGCTAATTTTTCTGATTTTACCTGAGTTCGGGTGGTGTTGTTTTTCCGTGTTTAGAGACTTAATCCCAACTCATACGACTCAACCAAATTATTGCAGAGAAATCGGTTTCCTCTCTGCGACAAATTGCCCATTTAACTTTGACCCCTCTGGCAGCAAGGCTAGAAAGACAGGAGTATCAGCCCCTTGTGCCGCTGTTTGAGGAGGCCGCTCCCACCCCGCCATATCACTCTTGCACCACCCAGGACAGCAAGAGTTAACCAGAATCCCTGGGGAATTGGGAGCATATTTGGAGATGGTTCGGGCCTGGATCCGGGTTAAGATGTTTACTCCGAGTTTTGATACCCCATAGGCCGAATTCTCCGGCCAGCCGTTCTGCCGGTGGACCCCCATCTCTACATCTGTGATGAAGCGGCTCATGAGCGTGGCGAGTTCCTGCTCCGTTAGCTCTTCCCTCATTAGCTCTTTCTGAAGCTTCGGACCTATTTGACCCAACATCCCAGCACGGGAGGCGACGTTAACCACCCGTCCCTGAGGGCGCATCAAGGGCAACAGTGCGCGACTCAAGTTTAAAGTCCCGAAGAAGTTGGTCCTGAGAGTCTCAGAAGCCTGAATCCTGTATGGCTCCTTGGCGGCCACCTTGAAGGCCAAACCGGCATTGTTCACTAGAATATCGAGACCCCCATAGGTTGAGCAGATGTAGTCCCTGAGGGTTTGGATACTAGTTGAGTCAGTGATATCGAGCTGGTGCAACACCGGGTTGAGCCCCTCCCGCTTTAAGGACTCTATGGCCTGCTCACCCTTCTTCTGATTCCGAGAGGTAAGAATGACAGTGGACTCTTCAGGAAGGAGTTGGCAAAGTTGACGAACAATCTGATATCCAATTCCTTTGTTAGAACCGGTAACAACTGCAACCTTAGCTGACATTGAAGCACTCTGGTTGTTGGTCATTTAAGCTTTTTTTTCCATGGGGTGCGGTTTATTAAATGCCAGTCATTTTATGAACAGAGGACTAATGGCTTTTAGGTAAACAAATCTTACGATTATTAACTTTATTTGTCAATTATTTTAATTATTTCTTTATATTTGTTCGAGGGCGAAATCCGATGGGAGTTTGATGAGCAAGTTGAAGAAGAATAGGGTTACTAATATTTTTGTGCCTCTAAAAGCTCCAACAGCTTCTCTTCCAAAGCACTCAGGTAGGGTCTTTCTAGCTTGCCCAAAAAGGCAAGATTCCAGCGTGCCGCTTCTTCCTCCTGAAAAGGCAACCTCTTCTTGTTCTTTTTCGCCCAAGCCTCCAGCCAAAACGAACGTTTTCGCAGTAGGATTCCGTCGGATTAGAGAACCAAAAAATCTTGGAGTTGATCCTTACCTAGATTGGGAAAGCGGAAAATCGGTGAACAGCACTGCCAGTCAACACTTTGTCAAAATCCTACGGCGGTTTACGTACCTTTATGATCTTGTTGGCGAACTTAACATATTTAACCGGGGATAAGGCAGATGGCAGATGGCAGATGGCAGAAGAAAGGGATAAGGAAAAAGGAGAAAAGCTTAATTCTTCTCGTCTTCACACTTCTGCCGCCTCCTGCTTACTGCCTACTGCCTCCTGCCTTCAGGAGTGCAGTTCCTCATTTATTAAGTTGACCAACAGTATCCTTTATGCAAAAACACCCTAGAAACCCTCGAAGACCTTTTCGCTGAGACTAGGTGAGGTCAAAGCGATCAAGGTTCATCACCTTATCCCACGCCGCCACAAAGTCATGTACAAATTTCGGCTGCGAGTCCTCACATCCGTAAACTTCCGCGAGGGCTCGGAGTTGAGAGTTCGAACCGAAGATGAGGTCGACACGGGTGCCGGTCCACTTTAGTTCGCCCGTTGTGCGCTCGCGCCCCTCGAACACGTCGTCAGCTTCAGAGGTCGCCTTCCACGTCGTGCTAAGGTCGAGTAGGTTCACGAAGAAGTCATTGGTCAACGCCTCTGGCCGCTTGGTGAAGACACCGTGCTGGGTCCGACCGAAGTTGGCATTCAAGACGCGCATGCCACCGACAAGAACCGTCATCTCAGGCGCGGTCAGCGTCAGCAACTGCGCCCGATCCACCAGCAACTCCTCCTCCGATACGGTGTGGCCACCTTTGAGGTAGTTGCGAAACCCGTCCGCCCTCGGCTCGAGTACGGCAAAGGACTCCACATCCGTTTGCTCCTGCGACGCATCCGTACGTCCAGGCTTAAAGGGAACCGTCACGTCGTGCCCGGCGTTCTTCGCCGCTTGCTCGACACCGGCGCATCCGCCCAGAACGATCACGTCAGCGAGGGAAACCCTCTTCCCGCCCGACTGGGTGCTGTTGAACTCCTTTTGGATGCCCTCAAGAGTCTGCAGTACCTTTGCCAGTTGGGCCGGTTGGTTAACTTCCCAATCTTTCTGAGGTGCGAGACGAATGCGTCCCCCGTTGGCCCCACCGCGCATGTCGGACCCGCGGAACGTTGACGCCGCCGCCCAGGCGGTCGAGACCAGTTGGGAGACAGACAGTCCCGAAGCGAGAATCTTGCCCTTGAGGGCAGCGATGTCCTGCTCATCAATCAATTCATGGGTAACTGGGGGGACGGGATCTTGCCACAAGAACTCTTCCGCTGGAACCTCCGGGCCGAGATAGCGCGAGCGGGGGCCCATATCGCGATGCGTCAGCTTGAACCAAGCCCGGGCGAACGCGTCTGCGAACTGCTCCGAGTTCTCGAGAAAGCGCCGCGAAATCGGCTCGTAGATGGAGTCCATCCTCATGGCCATGTCCGCCGTGGTCATTATGGGAGCATGCCGCTTTGATGGATCGTGCGCGTCTGGCACGGTCCTCGCACCAGCGCCACCTTTAGGCGCCCACTGATGCGCGCCAGCAGGACTTTTCACCAGCTCCCACTCATAGCCGAACAGGTTTTCGAAGTAGTTGTTGTCCCATTTCACCGGGTTAGTGGTCCATGCGCCTTCGATGCCGCTGGTGATCGTATAAACGCCTTTGCCGGTGCCGAAGCTGCTCTTCCAGCCTAGGCCCTGCTCCTCGATGCTGGCGCCCTCGGGTTCGGGACCAACCAGCGCCGCATCGCCAGCGCCGTGGCATTTTCCGAAGGTATGTCCACCGGCAGTGAGTGCGACGGTCTCCTCGTCATTCATTGCCATCCGCCCGAAGGTTTCGCGAATGTCCCGGCCCGCAGCAACCGGGTCAGGAATCCCGTTCGGTCCTTCCGGATTCACGTAGATGAGGCCCATTTGAACCGCGCCAAGAGGATTTTCGAGTTCGCGGTCACTGCTGTAGCGCTTGTCGCCAAGCCACTTGGTCTCAGGGCCCCAGTAAATGTCTTCTTCGGGTTCCCAAATATCTTCGCGCCCGCCAGCGAAACCTAACGTTTTGAATCCCATCGACTCCAGAGCGCAGTTGCCGGCAAGGATCATCAGGTCGGCCCACGAAATTTTCTTTCCGTATTTCTGCTTGATTGACCAAAGCAGCATGCGCGCTTTGTCGAGGTTGGCGTTGTCGGGCCAACTGTTGATTGGCGCAAACCGCTGGTTGCCGTTGCCCGCGCCGCCGCGACCGTCGCCGATGCGGTACGTGCCTGCGCTGTGCCAGGCCATCCGGATGAAGAGCGGTCCATAGTGACCGTAGTCGGCTGGCCACCAGTCCTGAGACGTAGTCATCAGCTCGAAGATGTCTGCCTTCAGGGCAGCAAAGTCGAGGCTCTTGAACTCCTCAGCGTAGTTGAACGCCTTGCCCATGGGATTGGACTTAGGTGAGTGCTGGTGGAGTATATGCAGGTTCAACTGATTCGGCCACCAGTCTCGGTTCGACGTGCCATGACCAGCTGTGAATTGCTGAGATCCGCCCATAAACGGGCATCTGCTTTCGCTACTCATAGTATTTCCGATCGTGTTTTATGGTGAGTTTGGTTAAGATAGACAGAATTTTGGTCTTTTAGAACCACTTGCTGCAATCTTCCTCTTAAAAAGATTTTATGGTTTTTCTTTCCATTCGCTTCGATTTTTGTAACAAATCTTACATATTTCTTCTAGATTTTGTGTAGAGTGACAAAACCCTCATCTTGATCTTGTGTGGGGGTTGAGCCGAGAGTGCGATGTAGAAAGCGGTTCTGTTGCAAAAAGTTGTAAAGGAAAAAATAATCCTATAGTTATCTGGTTTTTTTTTTCGCTCTCTACTTGTAATCTAACAAAGTACTGAAGATGATTACTCACGATTCGCTGACAATCTCATCATTATTATCAAGCTTGTCAACATGGCCTGACTCAGTTTGGGGATGGCGAGCTGCGATTAAATCAAGGGTGCGATCAACCTTTTCTGGTAGAATGACCACTAAACTCCCTTGAGGAGCCTCATCCAAGGCCAGATCAATCGCTGTAGTTTCATCGAGGATCGATTCATAGCGACAATCGGGCTTTTCTCGCTCAATGCCTTGACAAATTAAATTGGCAACTTCTCCCCGAGGACGACCCCGAGTATCGTCATCTTCTTTGACCACAATCCGATTGAACATTTGGGCAGAAAGCCGGCCTAGAGCAATAAAATCTTCGTCACGGCGATCGCCTGGTCCACCGACTACACCAATGCGCTCCCCTGACCAATGAAGGACAAAACTTCCCAGTGCTTCGTAGCTAGACGGATTGTGGGCATAATCTACTAAAGCGTGATAACTGCCGAGATTAAATAGATTCATGCGTCCTGGTGTCTGACTAACAGAGGCTTTAAAGGTAGTCAGAGAGGAGCGAAGATCTTCCAAGGCAACTCCTTGAGTAAACGCTGCCAGACTAGCTGCTAGGGCATTGGCAATCATAAAGGGAGCCCATCCTCCTAGAGTCAAAGGTACGTCGAGCGCTTGCTCTAGGCGGAGAGTTTGATCTGCTTCTAAAATTGAGAGATAGCCATTCTCATAGACTGCTGCTAGACCACCCTGGCGGATATGGGACTGCACCAGTTCATTGTGGGGATTCATTGAGAAGTAAGCTATCTGGGCTAAGGATCGCTTGGCCATCGCAGCA
>JAAUYA010180148.1_pt1 | contig 13002 bp, 5 predicted proteins | sample 7278161 | NCBI WGS metagenome assembly JAAUYA01 (sample SAMN14350120, study PRJNA611818) | marine sediment metagenome | isolation source: surface marine sediment (3m) | place: French Polynesia: Moorea | collected 2018-08
CCGGACTACCATTTAGGCGGATCAAGGAGGGGCGGATTAGGGGGGTCTGACTGTAATTGTAATTAATGTACCAAGAAAGGTAACTTCCTAGAGCTAACTGTTCTGTAGTACATTATTGCACAGCATATTAAAATCTGGGCATGTGCAAAAGTTCAGTGTATTTAATGTACCAAGAAAGGTAACTACCTAGAGCTAACTATTCTGTAGCACATCAAATTGGGATTATATATTAGTGGTATATCTGGGCAAGATAAAATCACCAAGTAAAACATATAATCTCTATAACTTGTACATTGTGCACATGTCCAACAGTTGAATTTATTTAATGTACCGAGAAAGGTAACTACCTAGAGCTAACTATTCTGCAGTACATTAAAATGGGGTTGATGTAGTTGTTCCATAATGTTATCAGTATTTTGATTTGCAATTATGAAGTCACATTCACAATATGACTTGGAGTGAGCACATGTCAAAGAGTTGAGTTTATTTAATGTACCGAGAAAGGTAACTACCTAGAGCTAACTATTCTGCAGTACATTAAAATGGGATTGATGTAGTTATTCCATAGTGTCATCAGTATTTTGATTTGCAGTTATGAAGGCACATTCACAATATGACTTGGAGTGGAGTAATCAAGGTTGCATCAAGGTAATGGCATTTGCATGCTTATTTATATTCTGTAAAATTTGACCGTGTTTTGGTGCAGTTGTTCCATGATATGATAGATGCTTTGATTTTTCAGATTGGCAATTCTGAGTGCCACATTCAGAACATGTCCTGGAGTGGAGTACTCAATGTTGGAGCCTGGTACTGGGAAGTAGGGTGCATCAGTTTCTGCCATCATGACATCTGTGTGAAGTTTTGCCACTAGGGAACTATTCACTGTCCTTGTGAAGGGACCTTTGTATTTTGATTCTTTATCTGTATATGAAATGAGGTTTGGAAAACTGTACATGACATTTGTGAAGTGGCTCCACATGTTGATATCATCATGTGTGCCAGTGAAGCAATGACGATGAATCGGGTGGTTATGTGGCAGGTATTGCTGTGCCAAGTTGAAAGTTTTACGTTCCATATCATGACAATGTTCCAAATCACGACAATGTATGATGACAGGTTTATCTAATCGATATGCAATTTGTAATTGTTCTGTAAATGCAGACTCTTGGTGTGTGTAGCTATGTGTGCTGTCTAGGCCGCACTCGCCAACTGCTAATATTTTTGAATTCGAAGTAAGATGGTGAATGAGAAGATTCCTATTTGTTGAAAATTTCCTAGCATGTGATGGGTGAATCCCAATTGTTCCATAAATATTATCATGGCCAAGGAAATAGTCCAGCTGAGTAAATGGTGGATCGACAAAATTAGACACTACTGAGGTCAAATGGTTGGGGTAGTCTAAGTCCACATGATTCACTTGATGTTTATTGAAGAGTCTATCCAAATGACAATGACTGTCTATACATTTGGCTTTGTCTTTTAAGTGGAGTTTGTGACATTGTCTGTCACACTTTTCTTTGTATAAGTATTCGTCACAAATCCCAGGGATATTCATCTTCTGTAACTTAAAACAAAAAACATAATAAGGGATGTGATCACAATTTCACCATGTTTTTTTTCCAACCTTAATTTTAAAGAATGGGGGAGGGGGGTTTGACCATTTTTGAGGGGGTGGGGGTTCTGAGATATCCTTAACAATTAAGATTGAAAAATACATTGTGAATTTGTGATCCAATCCCTAAATGAAAAAATAATTCAATTTTTAGACATTGAATAATTATTTCATATAATAAAATTCAATTGGGCTTAATATAATTATTTAACAGTTGAGAGTGATAAATTATTGGATATGATAAAAATGTTAGGAGATTTCATCAAAAGTTATCAAACAAAACTTAAAATGGAACTTAATATTTTATTTATTCATACAGCAAAATTCAATAGGGTTAAATATTAAATATTATTACATAAATCTGAAATTTATGCATAGAGCAAAATTAAATTGGCTTACATATTAAATGTTATTCATTGTTGCAGTCAGCTGTGACACGTTTTGGAAAAGGGCTTGTGATGGGTTATGCGGACTGTTGACATTTAATGCTTTTGGTTGAAACACCATAGTGGTTTCAATTGTAAACTTGGGCCTTTGTCAGACAAACTGCAAGCAGGTGCCTGACTTTTCTTGCCCTTTCACATGGGCAAATTTTGGCCAATTATTCTTAATAAGCTAACACACGTAGCTTCCCTCCAGTTCCTGCCTTTGGGTCAATATGGGTTGTTCTTTGACTATTGTTCTTCAGGTCCGCTGCTTCTACGTTCCCACAAAGGAGAGGTTACCTTCTTGGAGCCTGTTTCCAGAAGTCCATAATCATAAGATTACACTCAGAAATTGGCTGAATCTGCCTTAGCATTGAAGCTCAGTGTGATCACCTATTTTCAATGGGTGACCACCACATTCATGGTAAAATTGAATTGGGCTAAGTATTATTTCCTATGAATAATCAGGCAATTATTGGGCATTATAAACATTTATTAATCAATAAAAGGAATATTGAAGCTATTTTAGTGGAATATGAAAAAAGAATTGGTTAGAGTACAACAATGAATTGGTTAAATGACAATTGATACATATTAAGTACTATTCAAGATGTAAAAAAATCTTCTTACGATAGGGTGTCAGTCATGAAATGATAGTAGTTGTGAGAATGGAGTATATTTTGGAACAAATGGTGACGTTGGCTTGATACTGGTGTAGTGGTTTATGCCGTTGTAATATATGCATAGAGGACCATTATTATTGTAGCTAGTAGCCTGTAGTTCCAAAGGTGCTGTGTAGAGGAGGTGTCTTGCAGTTGAGCGGTCTCTTGTTTCGAATTGGTGTTGCAGTTCTTGTGGGTCTTGAATGTTGGTTTGCTGGAATTGGCTATAACAGTAGATGTCACGCTGGAGTGCAATTGTTAGTGACAGTAAATGGTACTCATTTCCCCATTTTTTCCAAAGTCTTGCTATTTGTAAGAGATCTTCGTAGTAACATTCAATTGTTGTATGACGTCGTTTGTGTGGTTTGTCCTTAAGAATGATTTTCATCACTAGATCTTTATGAGTTACAAGGGTATACACTGACAGCAATTTCAAGTGCCTTGTTAATGTTGTATCCCCATACAGTGAGATGCTGACTGCATGGAATGTACAATTTCCATCGGGCGGAGTATCTACTGGAACATAGTGACATTTCATTGCATCAGGCAATGTGATGTTTGGTGCTATTTGGTCTACAACTGGGTTGAAGATGGCTGGTTGTTTTGTTTGAAAGATGTTCATTTTTTCTATAGTTGGTTTATACTGGTTGCAAACTTTCTGTATGTTAGAAACATCTATCGGGGGTTGGAATAGCTGCCATCTTAAGTGATCACTTGCTATTGTGTTCATTTGTGCCAATATTTGTGTAATGGCTTCATTTGCAGAACTATGAAGTGCAGGTAAGGAGACCTCAACCTCTTTTGCTGGGACATCTAGTTTGAACCTTTTGTTGTTCTGAATGGGTGCTGATTGTGATTCATCTGTTACAACATTGGTATCCACTTTAAGAGGACTGTAGGTGGTAACAGGTTGTGAAGGTGATTTCCGTTTTTTGCTTATTACAGACATTTGGTGTGTTGTTGCTGCATTTCTCATCATCTCTTTCACTAGAGGATCAACTTTAAAAGCTGTTACATCAAGTTTTTTTATGTGGAGATGTTTCAATTCTTTGACCCTGGAGAGTGCTGTGTATGCTTGGCCACATGCAAATATGTTTTTATCCAAGTATGCATGAAGTATGTCAACAGTGAATCCTTGTCCTCTGTGAATAGTGCTGACCCAGGATAGAATAATTGGGTATTGGATTCGCAGGTACTCTTTGTTGTTCAGGGTTACTTTTTGTTTGACTCTTGTAACAGGTATCAACTCCTGTGTGTGTTCATCTTCAATCACTAATACTTTTGGGTGGACACTTCTCAGATAACCTCTGGTTCCATTAACTACTCCATTTTGAACATCTAAATTGCGAACAATGCACACTTTGGCTCCAATCCGTACAATTATTTGAGATGGCATCACTCCCTGAATTTGATCGATTTCATCCGATTCATCCCAGGATATACGATTGCCTGCATCATCATAATCGGTTGATTTCAATGTGTGGAGTGGTTTGTCTTTCAGTGTTCTTTCTTGAATATCTATGTTTGCAGCATTCCTTTGATTATGCTTTGAACACATGGCCATTACACCAGGGGATGTAAAGTCCAGACATTCTTCTTCTATTTCATGTCCTTGACCACATATCCTTGTTTCCAGTATTTTCATGTCTTGTTCTGTTTGGTCCCCTGTGCGAAACCTATCGAGCATTTGTCTGAATAGAGGATCTTTTTGTCGGCAATTTGTTGTCATAAGGAATGGAGTGAAAAGGGCCCAAAGTTTACTGGCATACACTTGTCTTGGTGTGGTAATTGTTTCTACACTTTGTATTTGGTATGGATCGCCAAAAAGGAGTATGTTTTTGCCACCAAATGGTTTGTCAGTTGATTTTTCACAACATTCTGAGCATATTTCTTCTGTTTTTTCCAAAAGTTCTGCTGACATCATGGAGGATTCATCAACTATCAGAGTAGTAATTGTGGAAATTCTTCTCCAAATTTGATCTTTGTATGTCATTGATGTTTTTAATTCACCATCAAGTGCTAGAACAGAATGAAGTGTTTGGCCTCCAATTAGTTTTGCTGCTGATCCAGATATTCCAGTCACTGCAACTGTTTCACCAGCAAGTTCTAAATATTGTCTGATTGTGTGCAGCAAATAAGATTTGCCAGTACCTCCTGGGCCTGTGCAAAATGTTAATTTCTGGGTCTGCATGTTTTGTTCTACAAAGGTGAAGAAGTTGGCTTGTTCAGGTGTAAATGTCTTTTTCCTATCTTCAACATTGATTGTTTCTGCTATGATCATCTTTCGGTTGTATTGGAGGAGCTTCTGAACTTCCTTATCTGCCTGTTCTTGTGATAAATCAATGACTGGAACTGTGTCATATTCTTGGAGATCCTCTGTATCAATGACTATATCGCCATAATCAAGATCATTGATTTTCTGTTGAATTTCTGCGAGAGGTGCCATTTCTGCTATCAACATTTTTCTAGCTGTTTGGGCTATTTGGGCAGGATCAAACTTTCTTTTTTTCATTTCATTAAATGAAATGTCCAGGTCATCTTGGTGATCAAATATGCCCTTTATAAAGCATTCTTCCTTGTATGTTTTGGTGGTGTTTTCTGGAGAAATCATGTTTTTGTCATCTCTGAATGCAACATTCCAAAGTAGTTGTTGGTAGTAGAAACGTTCACCATCAAGAGCAGTTAGGAAATGTGTTCGCGGTATAAGTGATTTGTTTCTTTTATACACGAACATATTATCTTGTGTAGGTATGCAATCCTTTTCAGCATACTTTGGGATCTTGTTTGGAGGGACATGAGCATATTCAGTCAAATAAACAGGCAATTGCATATCATCAAATGGGTCAATCCCTGGTCTATTCATGTAGTGTTCTCTTGCAGAAGGTTCAAACAATTCTTCTGTTGTGTCGTCTTGGTTTTGCACTTCTGAAGACGGTTTCATGACCCGAACCCTATCATTTGGAAGGTTAGTATCAATATAAGTGACACTCATGTTGGATTTGACAATAGGGTGTGAGTTGAGGATTGAACATGCTTCTGGTAACCCTATAACTCTTGATTCAATGTATTTCTTGACCTCATTGTTTTCAATCACTGAAAGGCCAAAAGTGGGTTCTTCTTTGGCAGCATATTTGACCAGGTATCTTTCAAGGCCATTTTCTGTAATTTTGAGAACACAGATATGTGCATTCCATGCATCTAGAAGATATGGGTTATATGGCACTACCCGTCTGTCTTCTTGATGGCGTCTCATGTATTCAAACCTTGTGCCATCATTTGAATAGCCTTCCTCTGATCTGAGCGGTGCAGGAAATCCATTTTTGCATTCTTCAATTACTTTACCTTTTTTATTTCTGAAGCATGCCATAGGTCTGCAGTTGTGCATTTGAAACTTGAGGACCTTTGCTCTCAAAGCCTTGCTGGCTTCATCATCACCTCTGGGCAATTCTGCTACTACAGCATCTTCTTTCATACTACCTGGTCTTAGCCATAGCATCATGTGAATGTGGAGGGCGCCTCTGTTTTGACTTTCTACGCGGTACCACCAGCGTAGAACATCCCCAAATACTGAGTTTTTTCCCACAATGATATCGTAGCATCCATCAAATCTCTTAAAAAAATACTCACTGACATCGTGTGCATTCATTACTGGAGATGAGTTTTCATACTGTGTGAGTATTTTGAGAAGTTCTGGCCAGGAATCATTTGCTGTTATTGTAACAAAAAGCTGTGCAGGACCATGGTGAGTATTTGCTGCTACCAACTGCAACCATTTCCTTTTCATGTATGGTTTGCTACCAATAATTGTGGGTGGGAGAACATTGCCATATTTGTAATAGCTTCCTTTCTCATCCTTGATGTTTCCAGCTGTTATAGGGGTTTCTCTATTTTTGTTGGTAGCTAGGACTTTGTTGACATAATTGATTCTTGCTTTGGCTGATCTGTCAAATATCCACAGTGGGTAATACCTGTAATAGATAAGAATTATTTAAAATATGTTGTAATCAAAGTACACATTCAAAGCATTGGAATTAAATGCGTTATTTGAGATATTCTATATTCAGGTTGATGTGTGTACTTTTAAAAGGGAGAAAATAAATCTGATTGGAATGATTACGCTTGGTATCACAATAGAATGGAATTTATTGAATTTGAAATAAAGATTCTGTTTCATATATTTATTTTGATATCTACATTTGAATGAAGGCAATTGTATGATCAACATATGAGCATTATATACCTGTCTTTTCTCCATCTTGGATCTGCATGATTCAGTCTGACTTTATGGTATGCTCCCAAAGTAAGCCCATTTTGTTTTGATGAAGTCCATGATCCTGTTCCATAGGGATATAAATGGGGGAACACTTTTGCTTCCAAATCATCATCATCATATCTGAGTGGTTCAGGTTTGGGAAGATGTCCTGGTTCTTTGCGTATGGTTTCACCAATTGTGACTTCTTCAATGGGGATTGGAACTTTTGGCTGGTTGAAAGCAGAGGAGGGGAAAACCAATCCTTCCATTTTTGATATTTCAGATATTGGTAGTTGGCCACCATGTGTAATTTCTAAATCAGGTGTCCATGCTGGAAGACCTGGGTGGGCACACAATGATGACATTGGTATCATATGGCTCCGTATTGTTTCACCTTGTGGGATGTACTTTTTGTATAAGGGGTTATTGTTTTTGAGCCATGACAAAGCTGTAGCTATGTTAGCTGGTGTTGTTGGAAGTTCTCCTGACTCATCAGGTTTCACAAATCCCACCATTCCTTTAAACAAATCTTTGTTTGGCTGGATGGTAATATCACCCTTACAGTGAAGATAACTGTATCCTAGAGGTCTGAATGTGTTACAATATATTGATGCTATTGCAAGTTTGCGATACTCTGAATATGATGTCAATGTTGCAATGCAATCAGGTATGGGTTTGAAGTCATCAAATAAGTGTGGAATTTTTCCTTTCTTGAAGTGATTGGAACAATAATTACAAGCTGATGTCATGACAATTTGTTTTTGACCTTGGTGTTTGATTTTCTGCTGAATCTGCACATAGCTATTCTGAGGCATGCATAGTCTGGCTCTTTGCTTGTCTTGTGGAATATTTGGAATCCAATGTTCATTTGCTGGATACAGAATTCTTGCACAGATACAACATGCTGATGATGGTAAAATGGTTCTAATTTTACTTTTTATTTTCTCAGTCTGTTGTTGTCTTTCTGGATCAAGTAAAAAGGTGGGTAGCTGTTCCAGGTTATATGTGTGGTTTTCCTTCTTGGTCAGGCTGTATGAATGTTCCTTATGTATTGTTTCTATTGCTTCTCTTGAAGGTACTGATTGTGTTCTGACTACTAATGATGATAAAGGTTGTGGATTTTGTTGGTGAGATGGTGAGATTGATTGATGTGGAATTAGTTGGTTTTGTGATGGTTGAGGCTGCAGTCTATGGTGAGGGTTACGATTTATTGTAGCATACATCGTACCTTCAGTATTTTCTGGTGTAGTTCGACTAGTTATAAAATTGTGTTTCTCACCTGTGCCCATCTGATTTGTCAGTGGTTGAATTGCAGTTTTTATTGGAATGATTGATTGGCATGGAATCACTCGCTTTGGGGATTGTTGTTGAGGCTGCCTGTACTGTTTGTTAGAATTGATTAAAACAAACATCCTACCTTGAGTATTCTGTGGCACAGTTTGACTTGTATTAAAAGTTTGTTTCCCACATGTGTTGATCTGAGGTGTGAGTGGTTTGGTGGCAGGTTTCAGTGGCGTCATTGCTTGACATGGAATGATGACGGGTTGCAGTGGAGTCATTGATTGGCATGGAATGATTCGTGTTGGGCCTTCCTGTGGAGGTTGTCTGTGTTGTGGGTTACATTTCATTGAAACAAACATCTTACCTTGAGTATTTTGTGCCACATTTTGACTTGTAATAAAACTGTGTTTCGGACCTGTGCTGATGTGAGGTGTTAGTGGTTTAGTCCTTCCTTTGAGCTGAGTCATTGATTGGCATGGGATTAGTCCTGTTGGTGACTGTTTTGAAAGCTGTGTGTCTTTGGTATTACAGTTAATTGTAATATGCATCCTACCTTGAGTATTTTGTGATGCAGGCTGACTTGTGATAAGACTGTGTTTCTCACCCGTGTTGATTTTACGTGTCGGTGGTTTTGTCCCAGGTTTCAGTGGAGTCATTGATTGGCACGGAATGAATCCTGTTGGTGATTGTTTTGGAGGCTGCCTTTCTTTGGGATTACAATTAATTGTAATATGCATCCTACCTTGAGCATTTTGTGATGCAGTCTGAGTTGTGATAAAACTGTGTTTCTCACCTGTGCTAATTTTAGGTGTCAGTCGTTTCGTCCCATCTTTCAGTGGTGAGATTGATTGAGGTGGAATTATTTGTTTTCCTGATTGTTGTGGGCGCTGTAAATGTTTTGAGCTAGATTGAGATGTACCATGGTTGGTGCTTGGACTTTTCTGCAGTTTAGTTTGATTTGTGGCATAAGTCTGTTTCCCAAATGTGTTCAATTGAGATGTTAGTGGCTTGACCTGATGTTTTGATGGTGGAATGGTTTGGTTAGTTGCATTGCTGTTTGAAGGGGGCGAAACACTGTATGAATGATGTTGAAGTATTTCCTGGTTTACTTCGGAATGCGATAATGGTTTTGAAAGGCGTGAGTAGGCGTGATCTTTAGCAATAGCTGTTAAAATGTGACCTATAGTGAACTGATTCATCTTGGAAGGGAAATGTAACTGAGCACTAAATTGGATCACTTTTGTTGACTTTGAATCACTTTAGTTCACTTCGTTTTGAATGCAATGGTTCTTGGTTACATTGGTACAAACAATTTGAGTTGATGTGCTATGGTTGAAGAGGAACCTGCTGTTGCCAACGTAAGCACACAATGGGGAAGTGGCACAGCATAAAGTGGTTAGTCAAAAATAAATGAAGTCAAATCTTCAGTAAGAAGAACTAAAATGAACTGAAATCAGCAATTTTAGAACTCAAGTGAGATTTCCTGATTCAGTTTCTGCAATATAAGTATTAAATTTGTAATTCCATTTGATCTGATCCACAGCATTTCATGTTTGAGAATGTAATAGTATACATGTATATATGAAATATTTGATAAAACAGCAAATGAAAGTAACAATAAATGCAAAATCAAGATAGTCATGGCTTTGTGGTTTGTAATTTAATTGATTGCCGTATTTCCTCCAATAGAAGCCCAGGGGGCTAAGGAAAGGGTTTGGGGGGCTTCTATTTTTCACCCTGAAGCACCAAATTTCGAATCCATGTCCAAACCTGAGCAAAAATAGGGGGGGGGCTTCTATTGGAAGGCGGCTTCTATTAGAGGAAATACGGTGATTTACATGAAACAGCACTGGATGATCAATACCATGTTATTCTATATAAGACAAATTCTGTTTTTTGTCATAACTATTGTCAATTTGTAATCCATGACTGTGTGCAACACAACAATAAATATGAGACTTAACAATATCGCCATTTGGAAAAACATAGCAATTTACAGTGTGCATTTTCTTTACATTCGGGTTCATTTTGTGTGGGGTGGTATAAAATAGGATTAGTGCTATGGGAAGTTATGTGAACATAGGATATTTATTTCTTTATGTTCATTGTAAAGTTTAAAATTTCTCTGGAAAAGTACTTACCTTTTTTGGTTTGAAGTGAATAGAAGCAGCAAGTTGTAGGGATATATTTAGGATTCAGCTCAGTGTATGATAATAGCAACGTGTCGATTTATAAATGATTTGTACCAAGTGAGTAAGACCTGGAATGAAGAATATATCTGCTTATTAGTCTAGAATGTCCTGTTATTTTGTGATATTACAGTATGTTGTGACACTGACCTTGGCAATGAGCCTAGCCTGTCAAAGCAATAGGCCCTTGGGTCAGTACTGACCATACCTTCATGTGACAAATTCTCACTGTTAAATCAGGGTACGAAATTACGAAATATTATTGGATTTCCTTTCGGAAACACACCCCTAAAAGTTGGGTTTCCGAAACTCTTTGAGGCTTTCCGAATTGAAGCAGCGAATCTAAACATTGATTTTTACAGGGTGTCCAGTCGGAAACCCTTGTCCAGAAATTGGGTTTCCAACAGTGTTTTTGGGTGTCCCGGAAACCCGGAAACTCAGTAACTTCGCTCCCTGTAAATGGTATATGAGGTGAAATGTGGCGGCCACATTTGATGGCTACCCCTTTAAATGGTATTGAAGGTAAAATGTGGCGGCCACATTTGATGGCTACCCCTTTAAATGGTATTGAAGGTAAAATGTGGCGGCAACATTTGGGGGCTATCCATTTGACAGAACCTGGAACTGGAACTGATTTTATACCTTTGATCAGTGATGTACAAGGAAACTACACGTCTGGTCTGTGTGTCAAATGGTTTGTGTCATAGAGTATGCAAAGGTTTTTTTGATTGGCATATAAGTCAGGTAAATCTAGTGTGTGAGATATTGCAAACACCCTATGATCACAGATACATTTGTTTGGCTGGTCATGGTCATCTTCGGTCTACACTTGGGTGTACCTGCATTTATTGCACTTAGCAAGTACATGTAAATGGACAGACACACTGATGGATGACCAGAGACATGGACACATGCCACCATTGCAGTATTTTCCTGGTTTGGTAAGGTAAACTGGCAATGAATATACCATAAAACCCTCAATAAATGCCCATGGGCGTTTGAAGGCATTGTTTCCTTACACCTTAAGTCTAGGTGTATTGAGGGGCGTTTATTGGGGGTTTTATGTTTTAAGATGTAACAGGAATACTTACCAGTCACAGTCTTACATGCAATGCCTCAGAGAGTCGAGAGAAAAGGAAAATCCAGATTCAACATTCAGTTATCAGAGTGCATACAAATAGCAAATAGTGTACAGTCCACAAACAATCCATCAATAGGAATGTACCTAAATATATAGAAGTGTGTTTTACTTTTTTGCAAAATCAAGCACTGATACAATGAAAGGGCAAAGAGTATTTAATATAGCCCCAAAACAGTCCCATGAATGTCATGCATTTGGCCAAATGTACTGTTTAGGTGACAGATGATTGTCAAGTTTGGTGGATTTACAGGTAGTGATGTCAAGAATAATTAAAGTTTTTCTTTCTTTCAACAAAAGAATGATAAAAGTTGCTTTTTCAAGGGTTGACAGTTTATGATTTGTTGATTACATAATGTTTATGTAAATAACAGTTTATCCTTGTTCTGCTTGTGCCAATCTGTCTGCCAATATCTGATCTTCATGCCTTTGCAATGCCTCATCATACCATATTAATTGTTGTAGTCCCTTAGTAGTAGATGCATTAAATGCCAACATGGGTTGTACAGAGGTTGTTGTTATTTGTTTTCCTAGTAGTTTAGAGAAGTAATCTTCAAAGTTGGAAACTGCTTGCAGGTTTTGCCATTGCCAGGCATGTGCATGATGACAAAATTGGGTCAGTTGTTGCATATCTATGCCATCCTGCACAGATAACTCAATGTCCAATATGATGGGTCCACAGTGAATCAGCTTATTGACATAAACTATTTTGTATTCTTCAACAGTTTCAAAAGATATTTCTTCATAGCACAATTTGTTTAGACAATCTACAATGTTGTACATTGTTGGAATCTCACTATCTGTAAAGTCACATAGAAATTCAGAGTTGCCTTGAAGATCAGCATCTAATATATTGCAGTTGATTTTAGGGCCTTCGACATCAAAGCCGACTGGGTTCCCACATGTGCGAAAACCCATAGTGCGAACATCATCTTCTGATTTCCATGTAAGTTTCTGATTAAAAAATATTTGAAAACCAAGTCGTAAATCATTGGTGTTGCACTTCATGGTGTCTGGAAGGCAGGGAACTGGATTTTGTTGTATAGCTTGACGATCAATCCCACTTAATGCTTGATATGCAAGACTTTGTAGATTAAAGTTGTGTGGTGGATCAATGAGTGGTCTTCTTTGCATTTTGTTTCTTTCCTATATGTTGAGTATTGAAGTATTATTTAAATATTTTGTTGAACATTTTATTTTAAAACTGCAGGGTTGTGTAAGTCCTTTTTGTTATATGTCGAAATTCATTTCAATCTGTTCCATCTTGCATTGTGCTGTCTATTGTCAGTATTCACAGACTTCATGTCGACGTCGGACCGTAAGTTGGAACGTATTGTGGGTTTGCAGTGGGCGGGGGGGGGGGACCCAAAGTTGGAATGAAACCGAAACAAAATCCAAATGTTGGAAGTAAAAGCAAAAGGGAATTTTATTTACAAAACGGTA
>JAAUYA010243689.1_pt1 | contig 12970 bp, 13 predicted proteins | sample 7278161 | NCBI WGS metagenome assembly JAAUYA01 (sample SAMN14350120, study PRJNA611818) | marine sediment metagenome | isolation source: surface marine sediment (3m) | place: French Polynesia: Moorea | collected 2018-08
CTATAGAACTAATTTCACCATCTGCAATAATTAAGTCAGCAGCATTGGCTAAAACTGTAACAATTAATTTTGGGGGAAGTTGGGCGACGGCAGCACTAAGTAGTAAATCACTTTTTTCAGCCTGGATTATATCTAAAAGCCAATTGAACATTGCTTCGATTTCACTGGTAAGATAATCCTGAAATAGTTGCATTCTTCTGATCATATTTTCAACTAAGTTGTGTTCTTGCTCAGAAAAGTACATATCTGAGCTAATGACAACTAGCAGAATAGCTAAGAATGCTTCAGCAGGTTCTAGTTGAATTTGTTCTGGAGGAGAAGATAAAGTCATACTGATTCTACTTTTTAGGGTTATATTTCTAAAGTATCACAACTTAAAAATTAATAAACATAGACCCATAAGCATAACCATTGTTTCTACTCTCGTGGATCAATTCTTTAATCTAAAATCTAAAATCTAAAATCTAAAATCTAAAATCCCGTGGCACCTTCTAGAGATGCTAGAGGCTCGGGAATAGTATCACAAGGAGCTTCAAATTGACCTGTAATTACATATTCTAAACGCAGCTTTAACCAGACAATAAACTGTGGATTGGTGGAGATAATTGCTGCGGCTGGTTGAGGACATTTAGCTTTGATTTCCTGGAACTGTGGTGTTTCGAGAAAAGCTGGTTGTTTAACTACCCAGAAATCAATTTCTTGATTTTTTTGTTGATAGTTATTGGTTCTCTCTCGTAAAACTTCCTCTAAAGGTTCTTCTTCTAATAAAAACTTTTGACTGGCTAAAACGTAATGATAAGTTGTCATTTTTCTCTCTGAATTTATCTATTTTTAATTTTTTATAGTTGGCCTCGCATGGCGAGTTTCATTTCTCTGACAGCTCGTTCTAGACCAACAAGCACTGCTCTACTGATTATACTATGACCGATGTTGAGTTCTTCCATTCCGGCAATACAAGCAACGGGATAAACATTCCAGTAGGTTAAACCATGCCCAGCATTTACTCGTAAACCAAGGGCGATCGCCTGTTTAGTTCCTTCCTGTAAAGCCACTAATTCTTGTTCGCGGGTAACTTCATGGGCGGCATCGGCGTATTTACCTGTATGCAGTTCAATAAACTTAGCTTTAGTTTCAGCAGCAGCTTCAATTTGACTTATTTGGGCATCGATGAACCAGCTTACCGGAATTCCGGCTCCTTGTAGCTGTTCAACCACTCTCGTAAAGCGTGGTAAATTATTCACAATATCGATTCCTCCCTCAGTGGTTACCTCTTCTCGCTTTTCAGGCACTAAAGTAACGTAGTCAGGTTTAATCTCTAAAGCAATCGCGATCATCTCATCAGTAGGTGCCATTTCCAAATTTAAATGGGTGCGCACCGTTTGACGTAGAAGTTTCACATCTCGATCTTGAATGTGTCGTCGATCTTCCCTTAAATGTACGGTAATTCCGTCGGCACCACCTAACTCTGCTAAAACGGCGGCGGCGATGGGATCTGGTTCTACAGTTCGTCTTGCTTGTCTTATTGTCGCAATATGGTCTATATTGACTCCTAAAGTAAGCAACCTTTCCCTCTCCTAAATAAAATATGCTCTAAATATTTAATTGTACCTTGATTGATATCCTCACTGAGCTTATCTTTAACTAAATTGACATCCTTACTGAGCTTATCTATCTTTTGGTCAAGTCTATTGAGAATGTCAGCTAGGTTTATCTCTACAGTTTGAGTCATGTTATCGTTTTCCTCTTAACTGGACAAAGCTTGATTTTGTACAATCAATATCTCTTTAATTCCTTGTTCTGCTAAATCCATAATTTGATTTAGTTGATGGCGAGTATAACTATTTGCTTCTGCCGTACCCTGTACTTCAATTATGCCTAATTCACCTGTCATGACCACGTTAAAATCTACATCTGCTGCTACATCTTCTTCATAATTGAGATCTAAACATACTTCTCCTTTAATTATTCCTACCGATACAGCAGCGATCGCCTGTAATAGGGGTGCTCTTTCTAATTCTCCCTTTTCTACCAATCTCTTTAAAGCTAAGGCTAAGGCTACATAACCCCCATTGATAGCAGTAGTACGAGTCCCCGCATCTGCTTGCAGTACATCTGTATCAATTAAGATGGTTCTCTCTCCTAAAGCTTTTAAGTCAACGGCAGCCCGCAAACTTCTGCCAATCAGCCTTTGGATTTCCTGAGTGCGTCCAGATAGCCTCATAAACTCCCTGGCTTGGCGTTCTTGGGTTGCTCCGGGCAGCATGCGATATTCAGCAGTTAACCATCCTTGCCCACTATCCTTGAGAAATCTGGGGACTCCCTCTTGAATTGTAACATTACATAATACTTTTGTATCGCCGCATTGAGTAAGAACTGACGCGGCACCAAAACGAGTAAAATCTTTATTAAAACTGAGAGGACGTAATTGAGCTGCTGTGCGATTATCCGGACGTTGCCAAGGCATAGTTTTTCTCGGGTTTATGATCTACATCCCAATACTGCAAGAGTTTTGGAAATACCATGTTAATTAAGGTAAGGCATAGGGCACTTATGTAATAGAATGCAAGAATTTTTGAATTTTTGCATTCTGTTCACGACCTTAGGGAGTGCACGAGCCGAAGGCGAACTTTCTGCATTCTGAATTCTGCATTCTGAATTCTGCATTCTGCATTCCCACTACATCCTACAATTCTACAATTACCGGAGCATGATCGCTAGGTTTAGGTAACTTTCTGGGAGTGATATCAATGTAACAATTAGTAGCCTGTTGATATAGTTGGGAAGTAAGATAACAATGATCTATGCGCCAACCGCGATTTTTGGCAAAGCCCGCCGCTCGATAATCCCACCAACTAAAATATCCTCCTCCGCTGGTAAATTTACGAAAAGCATCCCTTAATCCTATCTTCAATACTTGTTGTAGTGCTTGACGTTCAGCCCCAGAAGACATGATATGATTCTCTTTCCCTTCGGGGTTATAAATATCTTGATTTTCTAAAGCAATGTTAAAATCTCCACAAACACATAATTCTGATGGTTGCTTGATTTGTAACTTTTGTAAATATTCGTGCAGTACTTTTAGCCAGCCTAATTTATATTCATATTTCTCTGAACCAACAGAGGCACCATTAGGAACATAAAGATTAACTATTCTGATATTATTTAATACCCCGCTAATTACTCTTTTTTGTTCATCAAAATTACTGGCTAAATCATGAGGCAAAATAGGGGTAAAACCGCTGATTACATCTTGTAAGGGTTGGCGACTAAAAATTGCCACTCCATTGTAAGCTTTTTGCCCGTAAATGTAGAGATGGTAACCTAAATCTAAAAAAGGTTGTTGAGGAAAATCTCGGTCTATCACTTTAGTTTCTTGTAAGCATAAGACATCCACAGAAGTATCTTGTAGCCATTGAGCTACTTGTTGTTGACGAGTGCGAATTGAGTTGACATTCCAAGTTGCTATTTTTATTTTCTTGGTCATTGGTGATTAGTCAATTTATTGCTGATTGCTGATAATATTAATAATGTTTGTAATTCTGGGGAACCATTAGCAAGTATAACTGATAAAAATGTCTAATTTTACGGGAAGTTCAGTTAAGTTAACTAGGTTTTTTCAATGTCAAACTTGGATCGTCTTGTTTTTTTGCCTTAGTTTGACATTATCATTATTTAATCCGCTCACCAACTCTGCCCAAACTCCCAGCTCAGAAATTAGAGGAGTATGGTTAACAAATATTGACAGTGATGTACTTTTTTCCCCCGAGAAGACTCGAGAGGCGATCGCCACTTTAGCAGATTTAAACTTCAACACACTTTACCCCACTGTTTGGAATTGGGGTTATACCCTCTACCCCAGTCAAGTAGCAGCTCAGGAAACAGGTGTAAGTCTCGATCCTACCGAAGGGTTACAAAACAGAGATGTCTTGCAAGAGATCATCACCCAGGGGCATGAAAAAGGAATGGCGGTGATTCCTTGGTTTGAGTTTGGTTTTATGGCACCATTTGATTCTGAATTAGCTAAACGTCATCCAGAATGGTTAACTCAGCGACTTGATGGTAGTAGCATTTGGCTAGAAGGTAATGTGCACAAGAGGGTGTGGTTAAACCCACTACACCCAGAAGTACAAAAATTTATTACCGATCTAGTAGTAGAAATTGTCAATAATTATGACCTAGATGGAATCCAATTTGACGATCATTTTGGCATTCCTTCTGAGTTTGGCTATGACAGTTATACCCTGGAATTATATCAACAAGAACACGGGGGTCAATTTCCTCCTTTAAATGCCAAAAATGAGGAATGGATTCGTTGGAGGGCAGATAAAATAACCGATTATCTGAAAAATTTATTTAAGGCGATTAAAGCTACTAAAGAGCAAGTATTAATATCTGTTTCGCCTAATCCACAAAGTTTTTCCTTGGAAAATTATTTACTTGATTGGGAAAAATGGGAAAGAATGGGTTTAATAGAAGAACTAATCTTACAAGTTTATCGTGATAATATGGAAGCCTTTGAGCGAGAATTAAAGCAACCAGAAATGCAAGCTGCCAAGAAACATATTCCTGTTGGTATTGGTATTTTATCTGGGTTAAAAGGTCGTCCTACAGATTTTCAATTAATTGCCAAACAAGTAAATAATACGCGCAAACAAGGTTTTACTGGTGTATCTTTCTTCTTTTACGAAAGTTTATGGAATTTCGGCCCAGAAACTGGAGAAGAACGCAAATTAGGTTTTAAATCTTTATTTCCCGTTCAAGTTAAGCGCAATTCAATCATCAACAATTAATTACTCCTATCACTTATTACTTTTCTTCACCAACCAATTGAGGCATTGAAAGCAAACCATATTTAGCTCAAGGATTCATCATCCCAAGTATCATCATCGTCTTCTTGTTCAAGTAGATTATCTTCTTTTTTGATTAAAACGGAATCTTTTTTATTAAGATAATCAATTAAGGAACGCCGATTATAATCAGCTTGAATAAAATGAGGATCGATTTCTAGAACTCGGTTATAAGTCTCTAGAGCCCTGTCATAATCTTCTAGATCAGCTTGAAGAATGGCTAAATTATAATAAGCTTTAGTATAATTACCATTAACTTTAATTGCTTTTTCGTAATCGGCGATCGCTGCTTGATAATTGCCTAAATCAGCCTTAACGATCGCTCTACTGTAATATGCTTGAACGAGATTAGGATTAAGTTTTAAAACTTGACTATAATCATCTATAGCACCGTGATAATCTTCTAAGTGATAGCGAATATTACCTCGATTGTAAAAAGCTTGATATAAATGAGCATTGATAGTAATAGCACTAGAATAATCATCCAAAGCTCTACAATGAGCTTCTATCAGGGAGTTAATAAATCCTCTTTGATAATAAGCATAGGTAGAAACAGGATTGATTCTAATTTCTTCACTGTAGTCTTTTAAAGCCCCTTGGTAATCTTTTAATTGAGAACGTATATACCCCCGCCAATGATAAGCTAAATCATAATTATGATTAATTTTAAGTGCTTCGCTGCAATCATTGAGAGCTCCTTGCCGATCGCCAATTTTCCAGCGGGCAATTCCCCTGAGTAAATAAATTTTAGGATTCTTGCAATTTAGCTCTAAGATTTGATTATAAGTAGTAATGGCCTTGAAATAATCTCCTTTATGGTTATATTTCTGGGCAAGAGTAATATGATTGCTTTGCTGATAGCCAAAATGATTTAAATAACCCCGTAAACCACCAGCATAGAGTAATTGCTCTAGATACAAACAAACATGATCGTCGTCGATCTCAATCAATTCTGTAGGTAAAAAGCCCGCTAAAATCAGCTCATATTTGTCTTTAATTGGTTTAAAATCTTGCTGAGAAAGAATACAGACTAAGACAGTATTTTGTTCAACTTCTTCTTTACTGAACCACCATACAGCATCTTCAACACTACCATGACTAGTTTTTACCTGAAGATAGATATGATCGGCTTGCTCTAGAATAAAACTAATTTTGTAGTTTTTGAGATCTTCATTAAGATATTTGGTGACTAAATCGCCAAAACGATAGTTAAAGACAGCTTCACCTAATTTAGCTTGAAAATAATTCCTTAATGTTTGATAAGATGGAGAAATTTGCTCATACTGAGAAACAACTTTTTGGCAAGATTCGATTAATTGTTGCAATTTGTCTCCAGTAATTACCGTTACTTCACTGTATTCAGAGTGAGTATCACAATGTAATAAATGACCTGATTTAATCCTTTGACATAAGTCCTTTTGTTGTGTTTTTAAGAGAATAGTCCAGTCCATATTTGGATATTCATCAATAGATACCTTTCCAGTTTAGCTTGATACTCAATCATTTGAGGTATCAGGAAATAGGGAAAAGGTAATAGGTAATCTGACTCAATGGTCAAGATAAAAATAATTTTATCTACCTAATCTAATGACTAATAACTTATCTCGACAAAGAAAGTTCTTCCTTCTTACCCAAAATGCCTTGAGGGCGCCAAATCATTAATACCATCAGAATCAAGCCAATAATCATAATTCTAACAGCACCTAATTGAGCATCGTTAATCATCTCTGAATCACTCAGTAAAAAACGAGTTAAAGAGTCATAAGTCCAAAAAATTACTGCTCCTAATAAAGTACCGGCATTATTACCCGATCCTCCTAAAACTATAATAATCCAGGCATTAAAAGTTAATAAAGGCTCAAAATTACTAGGATAAACTGTAGTTAATTGCCAGGCATAAAAAGCTCCAGCAATACCAGCGATCGCCCCCCCTAACATAAATGCCTGCAATTTATACCAAAAGACGTTTTTCCCTAATGCTCTAGGGATCTCTTCATCTTCCCGAATCGCTTTTAAAACTCTACCCCAGGGAGAATTTACCAGTAACTCTAAACCAAAATAAACTATGGCTAAAGCAATTAAAACTAATAACATTAACCCTGATTTATAAGTGTAGTTTTCAATCGCAATAATGCCAGTAATATAAACCACTAGTAATAAAATTATGGCGATCGCTCCCCCAAATATCAAACTAATTGGTTGGCGCGGTTGATAACTAGTGCCCTGAATTTGTTGTTGTGCTCTCAATTCTCGTTTGAAACTGCGCCATAATTGCCAGATGGTAAAAATAGCCAGGAAACTCAAAACCACGATCATCATCAATTTACCCAAGGCATTAGGTTCAAAATTCCCCCAGGGAAGAGGATAACGTTGTACTCCAAAAGCACCTCTAGTCAACCATTCTTCGTTAAGTGCCACTAAACGTATTAATTCGGAAACGCCGATAGTAACAATTGCTAAATAATCCTCTCTTAATCTCAGGGTTGATATGCCAATGAATAATCCTAATAAAGAAGAGGCGATCGCACCAATTAATACTGCTAAAAATAGAGGTGTACCCTGAATACTTAATAGCACAGTGGTATATGCTCCAATGGTCATAAAAGCAACATGGCCGAAATTAATTAAGCCAGTAAAACCCCATTGTAAATTTAAGCCTAGGGCAAAAACAGCATATAGACCGGTAGAAATTGTCAAAAAAACTAAGTATCCAATCATGTCAATTTGGTTGATGGTTGATGGTTGATGGTTGATAGTTGATAGTTGAAAACCATGAACAATCAACAATGAACAATCAACAATCAACGCTGAACTCCTCTATTTTGTTACTTGTTCTACCAAAGCTAACACATCATTGCGCGTAAGTTTTGGTTTACCGAGAACTAAAACTTCCAAAGTAGCATGAGCTAAAGTCAGGGGAATTTGGCAAAATTGGAGTGCCGGACCAGAAGGAAGTGCTTTGGTATAGGAATCGGCAAGGCTAAGATTATAACGAGCATAGGCGTGCATATCCTCAGCTCGCCAACCATCCGGAAAGAAATCTATTCCTCTAGCTTTATCTTCCCTGTGATTGCGCAAAATATTTACCGCTTGTAAACCACGCCCGAAACCGATCGCCTCAGTTCGGTTAGTTTGAACACCATCATACCAAGCCCATAAGTCAGACAATAACAAACCTACGGCACCAGCTACACTAAAGGTATATTGATCTAAATCAGTTTTGGTGTGAATAGTCCAATTATTTTCTGCCCAATAAGCCATCCTATCCGCCATGGCAGCAGTAGCATCCCAAATGCGGGCTGAGATATTTGTAGGTGCTAACATTGCCCATTCCCCAATGCGATAACTCACTTCTGGAATTAAATCTTGATGCTCTCTTAAGCAGAGAGCAAAATCTTCTACGGTAGAATCTTCCTTTCCTGCTTGTAGACTAAGACTAATTTGCCTTAATATTTTAGCTTTAGTTAAATTATTAATTTGGGCATGATCCTCGATTTCATCGATAGCTCGCATACAGAGATAAGCTGATGTTACAGCTTCTAGTAATTGATCGGGTAATCGACTAATCGGAATATAGAATGTCCTACTAGTTTCTTTAAGAGTCTTTAAAGCATTTTTTCGTAAATTCATTAATGATAAGCTCCTCACGCCACATTTGCTTTAGTTGATTATTGTTCTTGGTGTAATCATAGCCGAAACTTTGGCATTAAGCTGTAAAAATTCTGCTGAAATATAGACCGTTGTTGTCCTGAACAATAAATTGATATACATTCTACAGCAATTTTCCTGAAGATTAGACATAAGTATCTAAGCTTTTTTGCTATTGGCTATGGAATATAATATTAGCATTCACTTTCAATATTGGCATTTTTGGGGAATTCAGTCTTCATAACTGCCAATTTACGACGCTTTTTTCCTAACCGGTTGATCTTCCCGGCGATTATCCCTCGAAGATGGTTGAGGATTAAGCTGTTGACGACCATTACGAACTACTTTAAGCATTTCTCCCAACTGTTTTTCTAAACGCGAGAGCATAGCATCAGCATAATCATCGGCCTCGTTTTGAATTGCTTCGGATTCCATAAGAGCTTTTTGTCGCATTTGTCCAATTTCTTGTTGTAACTTCCGCCTTATTTGTTCAACCTCAGTCATAGTTTTACGCTGAAGTGTTTCACATTCTTGTTGTACTTGTCGGCGCAGTTGATTACCTTGCATTTCTGCTTGTTGGATAATTCCTGTTTCATCTAAAATTTGCGCCGCCCGTCTTTGGGCATTTTCAATGATCTTTTGCGCATAATGTTGAGCTTCAGAGATAATTTCTTGCTTTTGGCTTAAAATTTGCAGTGCTTTTTCCAAGCTCTCAGGGATACTGATTCTAATTAAATCTAATTGATTAATTAACTTATCTCCATCGACTAATGTAGGTCCTGTGAACCAGAAAAGCTGGGGATTATTGAGAATAATATCCTCTAGTCTGTTAATTTCTCGTTGCATTTGAAAGCTCATCTCTTCGGCTTGCGGATGAGCCTTGATTTGTTCTGAGTTGTTATTTGCGCGATTATTTTGAGAGATTTTATTTAACATTGACTATTTTTACCTCGCCTTTATTTAATAGACATACTTAATTAATTTACTCTTAACTCTGACTATTTTGGTTATAGTATATATATATATCTTTAGCTACTTTTTCCGGCACGAAATGATCGACACTGCCACCAAATCTAGCAATTTCTTTGACCATACTACTACTTAAAAAACTGTATGCTGTAGTGGTGGCTAGAAATAGGGTTTCTACTCCATCCCAAAGCATTCTGTTTGTATGTGTCATCTGTAATTCTTGCTCAAAGTCAGAAAGTACTCTTAAACCTCTTAACAATACTCCGGCTTTACGTAATTTGGCGTATTCCACTGTCAAGCCGCTAAAACTGTCTACTTCCACATTAGGAAGATGTTGAGTACATTCACGAATTTGTTCTACTCTTTTGGAAACTTTAAATAAGGGTTGCTTGTTAGGATTACGCAACACAGCTACAATGATTTGCTCAAATAGTCTGCTGCTACGTTGGATCAGATCGAGGTGTCCTAGAGTAATAGGATCGAAACTACCTGGATATATAGCAATCACGGTTTTAGTTTTACTTTCTTCCTTTTTGTTTTCCAGAAATTATCATATCCTAAACTTTGACACTCCCCACATCAGACTTTAACAATTCTGCATGTCTTTACTCTGCACTCTGCATTATTTACTCATCTAACTATTTTTCCTCCATAACGAAGACGTTGTTCTAAATTATAAGCATAAGCCACAAATTTCTCATCAATATAACTTTTAATTTGTTTCTCCAAATACTTTTCATATTGTTGCAGTACTTGATCGACTTTCTCCTCTACATTTAACTGCTCATGCTCTTGTGATTTGTGTTGATTTAACAATTGAGCGATCGCATCTAAAATTACTTGGGAGCGGTTGGGTTTTCCTCCTATTTTGCGAGAGGGATAAAGTTTCTCTGCTAACTCATCTAACTGCCTTAAAGTTTCTGGGGGAATACGAATAGATACCAAAGGAGAATTTGCCATTATTTTATTTTTTCTTTTCTTTTTTTTCTCAACTTTTTTCAAGGGTGTAAAACACTGCTATATCTAAGTATAACATTGCCAAACAAAGTTGTCAGCTTTCTGAAAAAATATTAATTTTTATTACAATGATTGCCACAATATATAACAGTGTTACTCACTGTAGCCAATCAAGCTGACTTTAGAGGTTATATTTGTAATATAACTTAATAATAGAACAAAATATTCGGATATTTGTAAAGAAATATTAACATCCTTCTCATTTATAATTTTTCTTGATTAAAATAAATGTAGTCAAGCAAACAGTATTTTTCTGAATAATCTGTAGAACTCAGGAAAATACTTAGAAGCTTCATCAATTAAGCATAAGTAAAAAAACATATTGACTACCAATTAATTGTTGGTAGTTTGTTATTGGAGATGGAGAATTTAAATTTAAATTAACCAATAACTCTGGAGTGTCTGTGCTTAAAAAGTCTGATTTACTTGTTAAAAATTGAGTCAAATTATCTCAAAAGATACACAAAAAAATGATTGCAGTTGTTGACAAAAAACAAGCAACTATACCGGGAGTAAATATTAGGGGGAAGATGACCCCAGAGTATAGTGAAATTATCACGCCCTGTGCATTAGAATTTCTTGCCATGTTGCATCGTCGCTTTGAGAGCGAAAGAAAAAAGCTACTACAATTGAGACAAGAAATTCAAAAAAAACTAGACGGAGGTTGGTTGCCAGAATTTTCTCCAGAAACTGAAAATATCCGTAACAGTGACTGGAAAGTTGCCCCCATTCCCCAAGACTTACAAGATCGTCGCGTAGAGATCACCGGGCCGGTAGAGCGAAAAATGATCATTAATGCTCTCAACTCCGGTGCTAATGTCTTTATGGCCGACTTTGAAGATTCTAGCAGTCCCACTTGGGATAATATGGTCTCTGGTCAGATTAATTTACGAGATGCCGTCAAGGGCACGATTAGCTTTGTCGATCCCAATAAGAACAAAGTCTATCAACTCCAAGACCAAAGAGCTGTTTTAATTGTCCGCCCTCGGGGGTGGCATTTACCAGAAGAGCATCTGTTAATAGATGGTGAACCTATTTGTGGTTCTTTATTTGATTTTGGGTTATACTTTTTTCATAATGCCCATCAATTACTCAAAAATGGAACCGGTCCCTATTTTTATCTGCCTAAATTAGAAAACCATCATGAAGCAGCATTGTGGAATCAAATGTTTGTCGCCGCTCAAGAGGCTCTAGGGTTGGAAGTGGGGACTATTAAAGCTACCGTGTTAATTGAAACCATCCTGGCCAGCTTTGAAATTGACGAAATTCTTTATGCTTTGAGGGAGCATATCGTCGGCTTAAATTGTGGGCGCTGGGATTATATCTTTAGTGCGATCAAAAAATTCCGCAATCGACCTGATTTGGTCTTTCCAGACCGCTCTGATGTGACCATGACCACCCATTTGATGCGCTCCTACAGCCTGCTGGTAATCAAAACCTGCCACCGCCGTGGCGCTTCTGCCATCGGAGGAATGGCGGCACAAATTCCCATTAAAAACAATCTCGAAGCTAATGAAAAAGCCCTAGCTAAAGTAAGGGCAGACAAAGAGAGGGAAGCCAGCGATGGGCATGATGGCACTTGGGTAGCTCATCCAGGTTTAGTAGCAGTGGCGAAGGAAGTATTTGACCAAAAAATGCCCCAACCTAATCAAATAGACAAATTGCGGGAAGATGTTAACATCAGTGCCCAAGATTTGCTGAGTATACCTCAAGGTACCATTACAGAGGGAGGAGTACGCCGTAACATTCGGGTTGCCATTGTCTATCTCAACTCTTGGTTAAAGGGTACAGGTTGTGTCCCCTTGTACAATCTCATGGAAGATGCCGCTACGGCAGAAATTTGTCGCGCCCAACTATGGCAATGGTTACATCACCAAGCTACTTTAGAAGATGGTCGTACTATTGATTTACCTCTATTCCAAACTCTGCTAGACCAAGAAGTGAGGAAGTTGCGGCAGGAAAATGGTAAGAGCGAAAGTAAATTAACCGAAGCGATCGCCTTATTGATCAACTTAGTTACTACCGATAAGTTTGAAGAATTTCTCACCCTACCTGCTTATCGTCATATAGTAAGTGTTATCCACTACTAAAATATACTCTTACAGTTTCTGTGTGCACCGTGTACACTTGGGTCAAATTTAGAAATTGATATTTCTTGGCAAAATTAAACACAAAAAAGTAATTCCTGTAAAAGTATATTAGTGAAGACTCTCACCGTTTGATAACTCTACTCGACCTCGTTTTATCAGAGGAGTCTTCAAGCAAAAATCAAAAATAAACACGACTTGGAAGGTTAATTATGAACAACCTACTATATCTGGCTTTCGGCGATCGCGGCCCAGGTAGCGAAATAGACTCAAACACCTGATTTTTCGTGACAGCGATCGCCTAACCTTCCAAGTCGTGAATAAAAGCCAATAGCTTAACTGGACAATAAGCTATTAGCTTGTAATTTATCCATTGTTGAATTTAACTTAAGGAGAATCATA
>JAAUYA010358136.1_pt1 | contig 12939 bp, 8 predicted proteins | sample 7278161 | NCBI WGS metagenome assembly JAAUYA01 (sample SAMN14350120, study PRJNA611818) | marine sediment metagenome | isolation source: surface marine sediment (3m) | place: French Polynesia: Moorea | collected 2018-08
AAAGAGGGGCAAATCTACCTGATGAAAAATTAACTAAATCCTTGTAAGCCTTATTCTACATACTTTTAAAAATACTATAAACTCTAACAAGAACCTGCGGAATGTGGGTTCTACAAAACGCTCAAATACTTGACCTAAAATCATTCTGTTTATTTCCCTTGGCGAACAATAATTTCTTTACTTAACTATGAATTGGGGGAAATGACAAGACCTTGAAAGGGCTGGTTAAGAAAGATGTTTATAAAGCATAGCAATCCTGGGGGGAAATCTGTCTATTTCAATACATATCTTACGAGAAGCCACAACTGATCAAGTTGAGTTTCTACCTCCTGAATCTTCAATTGCCAACTCGTCATTGGAATATTAACATCTTTAATTACAAAAGATTTCATCGCTCCTATTGGTGCTCCATCAGTGAAGTTCAGTTGATCAGATCCCTCTGAAAGTAGCAATACTGAGGCCGACAAATCTGAAGAGGTGAATAAATACACATCAGTTGCCTGAATCTTTTTTGGTTGATGCCCTTTAGTAAAAATTGGCAGACGCTCATTCAGATGGTTAAGCATAAGTACCCGTTCAGTAACTTCGGCTGAAACAGACATAGCCTTATACCATTCGTTAGAGAAATCCTGTTTTAGGTCAAAAGCAGCAAAGAGTCCTTCTTGGCGGCTTAGTTCTTCTACACTCTTAATATATTCGAGTACAAAATCTGTAGCCGGTTTTTTAAGCTTATCTCCTCCTTCAACAGCCGTATAGCGCATTTGTAAAACCACATCGGTAATGGTGTCATAATCGAACTGTCGGAACTCATTCGGTAGTTCAATTCTCCATTTACTGATAGCACCCGCCCCCTCAAAAGGTAAATAACGTTCACCTTGGAAGTTAAGTTCAAACATACCACTGTCATTCTGACCTGTACTCACGGCGATCGCCTGAATGGGAACATTAACAGTGTTGAAACGCTCGTCGGTTTCGTCTATTTTTTCAGGATAGTCATTTTTATCTTTGGCGATCGCACTGGTGCGGAATTTATGTTCCAGTAAACGCAGAGTACAATTCAGGCTCGTATAGGGACCTACTACACAGGGTACAGTGAGAGCTACGGATTTGATGCGTCGCATGTAGTGACCGGGAAAATCCATGTCGAATAACACTTCGGGAAGGGCAAATTCACAAGTGCCAGTTTCCTTGAGTTGAAGCAAGGCTAAGGGATTTATTTGTCGCAGCGAAATTGATTTGGAAACTTCGTAATCGTGACCCCGTTTTTCTTGGTAAGCAGCTTCGAGTTGTTTCAAGCCAAGATACAGTCTTTCTCCTGCTAAGAGTCCATCGCGAGCAGCATCCCAGTAGCCAAACTGGATGAAGTTGGAAGTTGTTAACCCTCGCTCGAAACGGAAAACCTTTTCTGCCTTTTTAGCAATGTCGTATGCCAAGGTATAGGCTTGGTAGTAGAGGGTTTTGATTTCACCTTCCATCCAAGCGTATAACTCTTGATTAGTATATTTATTGCGGAGAAATTCTTCTACTTCTTGGGCGTTATCAATTTGTTTTTGCTGATTGGTAATCTCCTGCTGGGCGATGTTAATCCGAATTTCTTGGGTGAGAATCTGCTTATCGATATTCTTGATTTCGTAGCCAGCGATGTTAGCTTGTTGAACGCGATCTTGCAACTGGCGCAGAAAACCACCTTTACGAGAAGCATTGCTAGATTGATATTGTAAATAGGTAGAGGCTATTTTAATTCCACTAGTAGCTGCTTGGGTTAACTGACCTAAGTTTATTCCTCCATACTCAATACCTGCGCCAATTCCGATAGGTTGTCCTTTAACTTCGATCATTGGTATTGAATATAAAAGACCTGCGAGGGTTTCGGTAATACCGGCAGCTAATTGTAAATCTGCTGATGTTCCCGCTTTGTCCATTTCTTCTTTTTCATAGGCAATCAGTTTCAACCCACTTTCATCAATTGGTTGTTCTATCTGATTGGGTAGTTCGCTAAAATCAGTAGTGCTGTCTGGTACAGCAGCTAAATCTTCTCCAATAAGCTGGAGGTAATGCTGCAAGCGATATACAGGAGATAGTCGGTTTTGTTGGAGAGCTTCTAATGATTGACCTGCCTCTTCTAACTGCTGCTTTCTCACTTCCATCACTAGATTGTGAATGCTGCTTTCATGACTAGCTCGCAGTTGAGATAGTGCTTCTGCATCTTTTTTCTCTTTAGCTGAGAGGAAGGCATTACCGAGAGATTTTAACTCGTTGCAAAGTTCTAACGCTTTTTGCAATAGATAATAAAAGCGGTAATTCGGTGCAGGGGTATTCAAATCATTCAACACGCTTGATAAGCTAAGACCTTGAGCAGCAGCTTGTACTAGCAATGCGGGATCGATGGGAGGTTCGAATAAAGGCAGTTTGCGGAATACCCCTTCGATGTTTTGACAATTGCGGATCTTAAATAGGCGATCGTCAATAGTGTCCCGCAGACCTCGGAGTTGGGGATTGTCAGGGATACAGAAGTATAAAGAAGTCGCAAAACCAAAAACATTAGCTAATCCTACTACGCCATTACTCACGCCAATGGGAAAAGGAGTCTGGTTACTAAAGGGAAACGCTAGCTCTAGCTCAACCATTGCATTACCGAAAGCATCCCATTTATCTAAGAGTGAGTTGTAAGTTTGGGGTTGAATTTTGCCACGTTTGGGAATTTTTTGTCCTCGTGGCCCGTAAATGTGGGCAGCTAAGATGTATAGTTGGGTAGCTTGATTGAGGGTTTCGATGGTATCTTGCCGAAATAGATAATCGCCCCAAGCGATCAGGATTTCGATGTATTTCATTACCACCCATTTCATATAAGCTGATGGACGAGACCTAGCAATTACATGGGGTTGAAAAGGCTTATCACGCCATTCATTGATTTGCTCATTAGGGGTATTATCAGGTTCGTTGGGCTTTAATCCGATAAACAATTTTTCCAAAACATTTTTGGCATCAATTTCCTTAAAGGGTAGAAATTGCCAGAACCGTTTCTCATCAAGACCTTCTGCCATAGGATTAAAGACGTAATGACACATCTTTAGCGCTTGTTCAAACTGCTGTGCTTTGAGCAGACGATCTACCAATAACATGGGGGCATGGAAAGCTGCTTCCCAGTTGTAAAGGGAGTAAGTTCGTTTTAGCTCATGGTAGATATCACTATCATTGATTTTTCCAAAAGTATCTTTTTTGAATTCCTTTTTGTCATCATTATCTTCAAAGTCAGATACTTTATTGAGATAGTAATCATAGAGAGAATCGAGATTGCCACTTGTTATTTTCCCTAAGAGTTCATGGGCAAAGGGATGATAAAAGTTCAGAGATAGCTCATCGTCAATATAAACTGTTGAACTAGTCGGTTGTACTTCAAAATAAGGCTTATCTTCATAGAAAGGGGGTTTAACACTGCCCTTAGCTTGTAACGAGTAAATAATGCCAGACAGGTAGTGGAAATCAGTTGTTACATCATGAGACTCGTATTTATCATCGTTTTCAGCAAGTTGACTACCTGTAAAATGAAATGTTCCTAAAGATAGATCCTCTTTATCTCTATGTATATCAATTACTACTTTTGGATCTGTATCATCTGTACCACTAAAAAGTCTTGGGATAAATTCATAGAGATTTATCCCTGGTGCAATTGTTACAGATGAACCAGCAGCAGGCGATGTAGAATCGTATATAGCTTCAGCTGAGAGTTGTTTTTGAGTCCATTTCCCGTTTCGGTACTCACTCCAACCCATCTTAATTTCCCAAAATTCAGATGTCTTGGTGGTATCAGGGGTTTCTTCAGTTCCTATCTTTTCAAATGTCTTACCCTTATGGGGTGATACAGGAGATGTTTTCTTCATGAACTGTGGGAAGAAAATCAGCAAACGCTTATTCCAAACTACAGGAATTAAGTACGTACCATTATTCGTAATCTTCCCGTTCTCATCAGATTCTTCGTCGTAACTGGGAATGTCCACTTGGACTTTCTCCCAAGGATACCAGTTTTGTTCTCCTATATGAAAATACCGATAATAGAAAAAGTAGGGCGCATTACGAGTGCGAGCAAAAATGTGAAGTTTGATCGGTTCTGAAGTTTCGTCTTCTTCCTGGAATAGCCCGACAACTTTAAGGTTAGCTACTTCGTCAACTTTGAACAGGTAACTCTTGATAGCATCTTGAACTGTCTGAGTATTGATATCTTTTTGTAGTAGTTCTGACTCTAGTTCCAGATAAAATGGACTTTTATCATCTCGAAGTTCGGGTTCGATCCAGTTTTCAGGATAGAGGAATACTTTCCGATTAGCTTCCCAAACGCGGTAACGCTGCATCCATTCCCAGCGATCGCGAACGAGAACCTCATTGGAGACACCAATTTCCTCCCCTTCTTCATTTTTCTTTTCTTCCAGCCCTAGAAAACAACGCTGAATGAACAATTGAATTGAGGAAATTCCCTGTTTAATGCGAGAGGTTTCCATACAGGCATCCATCTGCACATCAATCAGGAAAAATTCAAACAAGCTATCAGCATCTACTACTCCCCAATCACGGAGAACGTCTTGCACCAGCAAATAATCAATTAACGCTTGTTTTTGATGATTGCGTAACTGATCGTTTAAGGGTTTGACTACTTGTTCCCAATCTTCTTGGTCGAATCTTGCCCGAATTGCCTTGCGAATGTCTTCAGCAATTTGGTGACAAACCCAGAACTTAGATGTGGGTTTTGCCCACTCAAACAACTTGTCAATCTCAACCCCAATTTTGTCAGCTATTGCCAAGGCTTTTTGTAACTTAACTAAGTTCACTTCATTATGGAAAGCATCTAAACGGTTAAGGTCAAAATGCTCTTCATGAATTAGTTTTTCAATGCTATTCTGTTGCCAAACAGTGGCAGCAGCTATCATGGCAGATAACTCGGTGGAGTTTTCAGCAGTCTTCGTCCAGTTAAATAAATCTAGTAAATTTGTTTCAGTTCTCGGTAAGGAGTTACGAAGAGTTGTATAAGCTTGCAGGCGCTTCCAGTGTTGCAGGGTAATCTTATTGAAATCAAAATTATCAAAGTCGGCAGGATTATTTTGCCAATAACTGATTTCATCGGTACTCAAGTTAAAACCGTTGACGAGCATTGCTGCTTTATAGAGTTTGGTAAATACCTCTTCTGTTCCTTGTTTTGAATAGTCAGGTAACAGAGCAGAAGCGGGAATTTCAGCTTTGGGAGAGGTGGCTGTTTTCCAGTATAATTGCTCGGCAGTGCGATCGCTTACTACTAAATAATACAATTTACCGGCCTTGAGTTTGACAGGATCGCTCCACCAAACATTAGAGGGATCTTCCTGTTGATAGGAGAAGGGAACTGAGAGTCCATCAAGCATCAGGGGTGTAGGTTGAGTATCGCCGATCGCCAGAAATGTGTAGGAGTCATCTACTGCTGGAATCAGATAACCTTGCCAACTGCTAGGATTTTCTGCTGGAGTTTCTTTAATTTTTTGCAACGCACTGATGGCAGATTGGAGGGGTTCGCCGACCACTAATACCTCTGTTAGTAATAAGTCCGTTACATCAGTAGGCAAACTGGCTACTCCCGATAAGGTATCGACAATAAATCGATGGGAGAGTTGTTTTCGCAAAAACAAGATAAAGTGTTGGAGGAAGAAGAAACGCTTTTGCACGGCAGTATTCAGAACTGGCGTACTGGAATCTTGTTCCTCTGAAGGAAGATTCACATCTCCTGCTAGTAACTCGCTTTTTGCTAATTCCATGTCAGGAAAAATACCAAAAAGCACATCATTGAAGAAATTCTCAGCTTGTTTAGCTACGCGCTCGAAGGCTTTTGCCCATTCTGGATGACTGGATAAGGCTTTAGCTTGCTCTTGTTCGGCATCGGTTAAAATGCCAGTTACCTGAATGGTTGCTTGAGGAGGTATGGCATCTGCTTGGTTTTTATATTGAATTTTAGCTGCTAAATTATCTGGAATTGAAATGGTTTGATTGGCTGGGGCATTGGTGGTATAAACTGTGGTTCCTTCTAGTAAACCAATAATCTTTTCGACATCCGACTGTTCAAACAATAGACCAGCTTTGGCTCTTACTAAATCTGCTGTCGCTTCTTCTTGGTTTTCTTCTGTGATTAAGGGATGATCCTCTTCAATTTTATTTAAACCATCGTAGAGAGTTTTAGTGATTTGTAGTATGGTTTTCTGTGATGGAGCAACTGGGCGTAGGGCATCATCGCGATCGCGAATAATGTAATTAAGTTGACGGAAGCTAAACCCGGCATCTTCCATTTTGCCCCAAGTCTCCAGCATTTCCAGAGTTTGGTGGGCATTTTTAAAAGGATCGCCCAATAGCTCAATTGCTGCAAATAATTCCGTTACTTTAATACCTAAAACCTTTGCTAGCAGACTATAGCGATACAATACTGAGACATTAGCTAAGGTCAACTCATCTTTAAGTTGGCGCAATTGGGCGATCGCCCTGATATCATCAGCTTTCAATCTCAAGGCAGCCATCAGTACGGGCAAATGCTCGGAAATTTTGGCTGATGCTGTCAAGTAATTACCATTTCTGTCTGGTTTAAATACCTTGTCGATACCTAGCAGATTATGAGTTAAAAGTAACCGCCCATAGAGAGATTTTTCGCCATTGGTGCTGATATTAGCCCAAAAAGTGAGCAATTTTGCTAGTTCTAACCCAGTCTTGTCCAGCAGTTTTTTGACTGCTACTAACTGATGTAAAAAATGGGGAGTAATTTCAGCAGTAATTTTTACCAGATCGGGACAGTCAAGATCATCTGAAGGCTGATTACAATCCCCATCTTTGTCGCTGCTAGTCTGGTTACAATCATCTTTAAACACATCAAAACCAACATAATCGCATTCTTCGTCAGATGTGGTTGATGTCCGATCCTCATCTGCGGAAAGTTCATCCAGTCCAATTAGGGCTTTGTCAGTTTCGTCAATCGTCCAGCCCATTTTCCGCCAAAGTCGGATAAAACGCTGAAGGCGATCGTACTCTTCAACCTCTAATTGCGATCCATCAAGGTGAACTAGGCGTACTTTATCAAGGTTACAGGTATCTTGGGCGGGTAGCCAAATTGCTGGCATCTTACTCCTAGGTTCGTTGATTGTGGCGGGAAAGATTCCTTTATCATCAATCAAACCAATAGGATCGCCGTTCTCATCTATAACTATTATCTCTGAACTTTCAAACTGATTGATAAATGGTTGACCATTGGTATCGACAACTTGTCCAGCATATGTTACGTTATCGACAATTTTCCCAATTGTTACCCTACCAATAATTTCTCCTTCAGGATTTCTGATTATTCCGTCATTGTCTAATGTGCCAATGAAATTGGTATAGTTACCTCCGCCATACAATTTTCCTTCAATTGCCAACTTAGGGCCTTCTCCAGATTCCAAAACGATTAATTTGCCAATTCTTTCAAAATAACAGTAAACCCAATTCCGCAAATTTTTATAATCCATACACCAATTAGGTTTTTGCTTCTGGCAAGGATCTGGGTGCAGCATGGCGTCTAGTAGTGGGACTAACGGCTGGGCTGTTTCTAAAAAGGCAATCAGTTTGGCGAATTTAACTTGGGGATTAGTGCTGTCGTAGTCCACTAAAGTTTGTAAAAAGCGATAGCTAAAGCGAATGCTTTCTAAAATGGTTAAGGCTCTACCTTGGGGAAAGTTGGGATTAATAAACTGAGTTTTTAATAACTCCACTAGATCTACATACTGAATACCTGTACGAGGTAAAAACTGCTCTTTCACAAAGGTTAACCCCTGTTGGGCAGTTTCGTCTGTACTGAGCATCTCCTCTTGAGCTTGAGCTTGTGCTTCAGCGCTATCGCCATAATAGTAGCCATAGTATTCATGAACTGGTTTGACCCCAATGTTATTGCGATATTCTGTTTCTGTATGCTCTTTTTTCAGGGTGATATCAAAATACCTTTTTGGCCAAAAGGCTTCTTTGGTCAAGATGATGTATTCTTCTTGAGTTAGCCCCAGAAACTCGGCATCTACTGCCCGATCTAAAGTCTCTTGGTGTAGCTGTTGTAGTTCCTCCTCATCCTCTGGAGTGAGGCTGACAGTCTCGCAGGTTATTTTTGCGGTTCGATATACATCTTGTAGTTCATGACGGCTAGTTTCGAGGTAGTTCAAAAAGATTCTGATGGCATCAATGGGCTGATGATAGGGCAGAGTAAAGGGGTAAACCGCACTTTTTAGAATGCAGTATGCTTGGTAATTAGTGTGTTGTGGTTGAGCGAGTAGCTCGCTGCTGGTTTCGTCTTCGACGTTGAATGTTTCCAGAGTTGCTTGTTTGGGATTAGGATCAGCTTTATACTTATCCAGATGGACGACAAAGCTTTCCATTACTTCGTTGACCAAATCTACATAGGGTAAAATAGTGAAAGTATTCTCGCAGGTTAGTTCTAAGCAACCAAGATCGGGTCGGCGACGGAACAGCTTTTCTAAGGGTGTGTTGGCAATGCCTTTTACTTCTGTATTGGGATTGTCTGGGTCGAGGTTATTATTTCGCAGAAATTGTAATAGTTCGACAAAATAAGAGGCAGGACTATACACGGAAGCACATTCTTCACATTCACAGAAGTCCATACCGCCGAATAATGCTTCTAGGTTGAGAGGAACTGCCTGTTCATCAGCAACTGCTTGCATACTAGCCATGTGAGTTTCTAGAGCTTGGGAACCATCAATAATCGCTAGTCCTGTTCCTCGCACGGTTTCCCGCATTGACATCAATGCTTGTTCGTTACGAATGCGGTTATTAAAGGCATTGGTGTAAATTTGTTGGGCAGTTGCTTCTCCTAAAGTATTGCCGTAAGTCTTTAAGAATGTGGATTCTGGCATTTCGGTGACGGTGAATGCTGAAATCAGGTTGGCATTGATCAACACTGGCACGGCTTCAGGAATCGGACTAATTGCCTGTACCCTTTGGAGGATTTTAAGCTGGTTGACAACTTCTTCCCGTTGTTCGTCAGCAATATTGGTGAAGGCTGCTTCGTTTTTTAGGGCAGTATAAACTGAAGTGGTGCGAATATTAAAATCGGGCTGGTTTGCCAGAAAGTTAACTACTCCAGTACGAATATTGTTATCGGCAATGGGAACTTCTTCTTCCTGCACCATTCTTTGCAGTACGGCAGTGGTTTCCACTGTAAACAGCCTATGTTGCAAAGCTACAGCGAATTTTTGTTTCCTCTGCTGATCGTCATCAGTTTCTTCTCTGATAGTTTCTGGTACTGTTTGAGGCTCGACGATCGCAGCTAACTTAGCAACATTGAAATTGAGAGCTACATCCCTGAGATTATTTATTTCTGGTCGTTCGGCGATCGCCCTAACTATCGGTTCGTTATCTTCTGATAAATCTGCCAAGGAATATGCTAGAGTGACTCTTCGTAATAGTTCTGGTGGTTGTTCCTCTAAACTTGACAAGACAATGGATAAGTCCCCATTAGCGTCTCGCAATGCTCTGTCAACTACTGGCTGTTCTTCAGGGTTGAGAACTGTGTTGAGGACATTAATTCTGGTGTTGAGGTTGAAAAATTTTGATGGCATAGTAGTTACCTTTTTAAAAATTAATCTGAGTTAAATACGGATTTTTTAATAAAAATATTGAGATTGAAAATTTTGGCTATGAGTTATTTAAGCGATCGCCCTTCTCTGAAAAAGGAAAATATCGTGTTTGGGCTTCTCTCAGTCTGTCTCTCGATGTGCAAGTGATTCGGTGATAAGTTAATCATTAGATCTTTCCCTGTGCTTTCTTCTGAAAAAATCAAAGTTATTTTGTCCGCCCCCGCGCGTCCCCAAATAAATGAGCGAAGCATCGATTAATTCCCCCCAGAATTGGGGGGCTAGGGGGGCGAAAACCAGAAAATTTATTGTCTTGGTTATTTGTGTGTACACGGTAGCCTCCTTGGAGGGGCTGGGGGTTGGGGGGCTTAACCGAACAGTATTTCGCATTGCTCCATAAAATAATTCTGCTTTTGTGACTGAGCAAACTGCTGTCTCAGGTAGATGAGTCGCTAGTTTGCGAGTAACGGGGGAATCAGCAAATTTCAGGTGGTGGATACAAGCATTGGTATCAAGGAGATAAATCATAGGGACTCACGCACCTCATAATCACCCTGGGGCGATCGCTCCAAGTCAGGAATACTTCCTGCTGTGTTTTGCAGGATAGAAAGCCATGCTGTTTTTTGGGGGCGAATAATCACCATTACATCCTGGTTCTTTAGTTCGTCAGGAAGTTGTAGTTGTAAGATTCCATCTGAGCCGATGTGAGATTTTAGTGTAATTGGTTGCATTGTTTTTCTTCTCTTTTTCTATTGATTAGTTTTACTTTTATAGTTGATACCAAGATTTATAAGGTTTTGACGATCGCCTTTTTAATTATTAGTTTGGATCGCAGAATGCTTTTCTATGGCGATCGCACTGTAAGTAAAATTATTCAACCAAATGAATCCAAGACAAAGTAGAATGAACCTTATTAAATAGGCGTTTATCGCCCGTGTAAAAATCTGCTTGAAATCTTTGGGCTAATGCCAGGTAATGAGCATCATAGGCAGCCGGAAGGTTGAACTGTTGTGCGATTTCAACAGCTTGTTGATGAAGTTGGCGATCGCCGTAAAAGCGAATAGGTAAATTTAAGGCGTTATTGAGAGACTGTTGGGCTTCTGCATCTAGCAGTTGTCCTGCCCGTCTCATTCGATGAAATACATTGGTGACTTCGTAACACAACAGGGTGGGAGAAATAATTTGGGTTTGATTTTGTTCCCATTGATCCCATAAGATGAGATAGGGAGATGTTTCTGAAGGATTAGTAACTAACTTGACTACGAAATTCGCATCAACACAGCTTATTTTGTCTGTCATAATGCGTCCTCTTTGGGAAATAAACCCATCATTAATTGTTCATCTCGTTCTTCTCGCATCTGAGCGATAATTTCGTCAATGCCCGGTTCAAAGGGTTGACCACCAAGCCGTTGCTGAATCGCTTGAGCATTGGCTAGAATTTGTGCTCGCAAGCTTTGCCAATTGGGTGGCTGTGTTAATTTGTCGTTTAACAATGCTCTTTCTTCCGGAGAAAGAGCTTGGATGGCATTGGCTAAAGATTCAATAAGCTGAATATTCATGAATTTATTCTTCAAGGTATGAGGTTGACTTTCTTTGTTGTTCTAGTTCTAGGATATCCAGGGGGATAGTGAGTTGTCTTTTGTTGTAAATTTGAGAAAACTTTTAATTTCAAAGGCAATTTTTCGGCCTGCTTTTTCGGCGGCAAAGAATCTTTCTGCTGCTAGATCAATCTCCAGTTTTATGCCTTCAATCTTAATGCTCAGGCGATCTGCGGTAATGACCCATTGATCGCTAATGAGTGCTTGCTTAACTGCATTGTGAAAGAGATCTTTAGCTGCCATTAGTTGTTCTATTTCCCTCCGAATTATTAATGGTACGATTACACCTTGGTATCCCTCACCGTTGAAGTTTACTGTTGGGACAAGCGATCACATTTTTGATTATTAATTTGATCGCAGAATGCTTTTCTAGGGCGATCGCCCTTTCCTAAAAAATGACAATCTTACCTTGGTACTTCTCTTGCTCTGGGTGTGATTTGGTAATAAGTTACTCATAAATCTACTTCTCCTGTGATCGAATTTGAATTGGGGTTGTTGGTTAATGTTTTAAGCAACACCATAGCCTGTATAGGGACGCTTGTAAGGTGGATGTAATCCAAGCACAATGTCTTCTTGAGCAACGCCCATCTCTATTAATTCTTGACCCACATCAATATCAGTTGCATTGTGCTGAAGCCAAATTTTTTCATCCTTTATATCAAAATGTAAAACAGTATAGTAAATTCGTTCTAAGCCCTTCCAACCAACTCGCATGAGCTGATAATGATCCCTGATGGGGTCAAAAAATAGTTCGTTTTCCACCTCTTCATTTCGAGGTTTGGACTGACCATATTTTTCTAACAGGTTTTGAATGCAGGAGCGATAATGCTCTAATTTATCCATTGGACAATTTCCTCCGTTATAGGTTCATAAACAATTAGTTTGAGTTGATGACGTTGGCTCGCCATCTGAGCCAAGCGACTCTGAAAGAAAGTTTGATAGGCTTCCAGGGGAACTGCTAGATAAAGTAACCGACCAGGTTCGTTGACTTCTAGCATGATTCGGTAGTTTAAGAACTGCCCTAAAGCAGTATGAAAATCACTTATGGCAGATGTACTGATAAAGCTTTTAATTTCAACAGCGATTTTTTCCTCACCTCGTTCTGCGGCAATCAATCGTTCTGCACCTAGATCGATTTTGACTGTAACTTCTTCCAATTCTAGTTCTAATGGATCGTCGGTAATTATCCATTGGTCTTTTTCTAAGCCTCGTTTGACTGCTTCATGGAAAAAATCTTTTGCTGCCATGTTCTCTAAAATTTATTAATTAAGTTATTGGTAAATCCCCCGTAGAGCGATCGCACTGTTGGGACAAGCGATCGCATTTTTAATTATTAGTTTGGATCGCAGAATGCTTTTCTATGGCGATCGCCCCTTCTTAAAAAATGACAATCTTACCTTGAGGTTTCTCTTGCTCTGGGTGTGATTTGGTAATAAGTTACTCATAAATCTACTTCTCCTGCGATCGAATTTGAATTATTTGAATTGGGGTTGTTGGTTAATGTTTAATGATGCGATCACACTGTGTTGAGGACGTTAATTCTAGTTTCGAGATTAAAAGGTTGTGATGTCATGGTTTTTAATTTTCTGATTGTTAGATATTTTTTATGGTTAATGTTGGGTTTCGTGATCTGATGCTGTTGGCGAATTCGTGAAACCCTGATTCTGCCGTGCTTGGCTCCCCTCTCCCAGAGTTGGGAGAGGGGCTGGGGGTGAGGGCGAAAGCAG
>JAAUYA010013739.1_pt1 | contig 12867 bp, 12 predicted proteins | sample 7278161 | NCBI WGS metagenome assembly JAAUYA01 (sample SAMN14350120, study PRJNA611818) | marine sediment metagenome | isolation source: surface marine sediment (3m) | place: French Polynesia: Moorea | collected 2018-08
TAGATTTTGGATTGGGTGTTAATTGTGTCAATCCCATTCCAAATAAGGTGTTGACTCTTTTTCGAGTTGCATCTTGAGTCATAGGTTGACTAACCAAATAATCAGCCTTTAAGCATTCCGTCGAACTCACGTAAATACAACTATTTGACCAAGAAAAATAAAGGATACAAGCCCACGCCTTCAGGCGTGAAAAAAATAAAAAGTTTCCTTATTCCAAGCCCACGACTTCAGGCGTGGGTAATTCTGAATTCTGAATTCTGAATTCTGAATTCGTATGACCCCTCAATATCAGTATTACCAACTTTTATCGGAAAAATTTTTGCTAACCCCTTGACAATCTTGTATTATATATGTAATATGTATATTATGGAGGTAAACAAAAAATGGTTCATGTAAGATTTGAAGGTCGTTCCTATGATGTGAGTGAAAATCACGCTCAAATTACTAAAGGAATGCAAGATAATCAAGTAAAAGAACGTTTAGCACAATATTTTGATGTTGGTGTAGATAGATTTACTAATTATGTAATAGATCGACCTGCCAGTGGTGATTTGATTATCCGTCCAGAGGCAGTTTACGGCTAAATTTTTCCCCAGCAAAAAGGATATGTTATACTAAATATTAGTTCGCGCCCTAACCCGGAAAGCTTACATACATTTCTCTATCCAAGAAACTAGTAAAATTTAGCTTTCTTAACTCGCGCGAATCAAATTTAACCCTACAAATTGGTTCTGAAAAATAAATAATTTCTTTAAATAAGCAAAATATTGAGCAATCAATTCGCGCCCTAACAGGAAAAGCTTACATACTAGCTCATTTGGTAGAGCAAACGTCTTGAGAACGTTGGGTAATGGGTTCGACTCCCATGTATACTACAATAGCTTTCTCAACTTGCGCGAATAATTTTAATCCCATGAGAGGGAGATTGCCGTGAAATTAGTGCTATCTCTCATTTTAAGAGTAAATTGCCAGAAAATATAGATAGATAATCATTAAATAATCAATTCGCGCCCTAACGGAAAAAGCTTACATACTAGCTCATTTGGTAGAGCAGACGTTTATGGTACGTCCTGTAATGGGTTCGATTCCCATGTATATTCCAATAGCTTTCTCAACTTGCGCGAATAAATTTAATTCCATAAGGATCGCATTGCCATGAAACTAGCAGAAGCTCTTATTTTAAGAGCAGATTGTCAGAAAAAAGTAGAACAACTACGACAAAGATTAGTAAAAGTTGCCAAAGTTCAGGAAGGAGAAAATGCTTCGGAAAATCCTGAAGTTTTGTTGGCAGAACTAGAAGAAAATATCACTCAATTAACAGAATTAATTCAGAAAATTAACTGTACTAATACTCAAGTCGAATTAGAAGCAGGAGTGACTCTATGTGATAGCTTGGCAAGGAGAGATATTTTAGCATTAAAAAGAAGTGTTTACAGTTCTCTGCTGGAAGCAGCTTCTAGTCCTTATAATCGCTATTCTCGTTCAGAAATTAAATATGTAAGCACGATTAATATTGCAGAAATTCAGAATCGAATTGATCAGCTTGCCAAACAATACCGAGAGTTAGATACTAAAATCCAAGCAGCAAATTGGGATACAGAATTAGTTGATTAACTAACTCAATGCCGCTGCGCGGAAGTCAAAAGTCAAAACTCAAAAGCCAAAAGTATTTTGGATTAAGGCTTTCAGACTTTGTTAACTGGTGGGTTATTTTCGCCGCGCTGCACTCAATCATCTTCAATTACTAATAATTGATAATTGAGAAAGTTGGTAGCCAAAGCAATAGAAGCGAGTACAAACCGCTAACTGGTTTAAGTTAGGATTACTTCGCAAGATGGAAACTTGTGGAAGAGTGTTAGGGGCGACACTTCCTCGGGTTCAATTCCCGAATTTTACCAATTAAGCCCAGCATTGTCACAAGCGTACAGTGTATTAATTAATGTTACTACCACGTACTGGTCTATTGATATTGGTGAGGGCGGGATAGGGGAAAATTGAATTCAGAATGCAGAATGCAGAATTCAGAATAGGAAAAACAATATATCACTTAATTAGGCGATCGCCGTGCCAGAATAAAAATAGCTATAGCCGTACCCTAATTTGGGGAACTTACATACTTCCACCAAACTAAACCAAAGGTGCGTTTTGGAGAAAACGCTGCAAGTCTGAGACCAATAGCAGACATTAATGTTCCCCTAACTTGTGCGGCTTTGTTTTAGTAGAGGGAGATAATCTAATGACTAAAATGAATCAAGAAGAAAGAGACTTACGCTTAGAAATGCTCAATAGTTTACTGACAACCCCTCACCGTCAATTAGAGCAAGTTGCGGAAACCCACGATTTAATTATTGAACTCGATCCGATTTTTTATGGACATTTAGCAGTTTGGTATCAACACAATGGGGATGTGAGGGATCATAAAGAAGTATTTATGGCTAATTTGCTCACCAGTAACTTAAGTGAACATCGAGATGCCGGATTTGTTTTAGTACAGGAGTTTCCTCCTTATGAGCTAGCCAGAATTGTCGATTTTATGAAACAGCATAAGGATAAAGTGCCTCGCTGTGCTCGTACTGCGGTGCGTCATTATCTGCAAAAAAGAGAAGCTAGTCCCAAATTTTTCGATCGCGCTGCTTTGCGGGGACGTAAAGCCATGAAACATCTCTATGCTACCTTACATATTAAACCAAGTCCTCGGGCTGATGCGGTACTGTTTAAAAACAAACCACCTGAAGACAGCTTAGCTTATGCCCTGAAAAAATTGGCCAAAGCGAGCACTCCGATCGAACAAGCAGAAATTATAGTGGAATATCATATTCCCTATACCATTGCTGTGGGCGCAGTTAAACAGGTTACACCCACTGTATTAGTAGCGTTAATCAACTCCATGACTCCCCAAGAAGTGATTAATAACCTTAAATCTCTCAAAGCTAAGGGAGCTATGGATAATCCTGAAGTGAAGGCTTTAATTGACGAAAAACTAGAAAAAGCTCAGTCTGATAAGCGAGTATCTGCTCTTAAAAGTCGAGTTGCTGCTGATGTTACTCAATTAGATGCCCAAACTACTGCTCGTCTAGAGAAAATTATGGATGAGCAGGTGAAGAAAAAAGGAAAGATTACTAAACCTACTGGTTTGCTCGTGGATAAATCTTCCTCTATGGATAGTGCTATTGAGGTAGGCAAACAAATTGCTGCTTTAATTTCTGGAGTAACAGAAGGGAATTTATTTGTCTATGCTTTTGATACCATACCCTATGCTGTTAAAGCTAATGGGGGTAACTTAAGTGACTGGGATAGTGCTTTCCAACATATTATGTCTGGTGGTGCTACCAGTATTGGTTGTGCCCTCGAAGCAATGCGGTTGAAAAAGCAGGTAGTGGAGCAATTTATTTTGGTAACCGATGAGCAAGAAAATACTGCTCCTTATTTTGATAATGCCTTGGCAGCCTACTGTAAAACTTTTTCTGTGCAACCGAGCGTGATTATTGTTAAATTGGGCTATTGCTCTAACTGGATAGAAAAAAAATTAAAGGCAAAGCAGATACAGGTGGATACCTTAGAATTTAAGGGAGATTATTATTCTCTACCTAATTTGATTCCTTTATTATCTCGTCCTTCTCGATTAGAGTTATTGATGGAAATTATGGAGACTTCCTTACCTGTTAGGAAAGATTAGGGCGCCGGTTCATTGGAACGAGAATTAAATAAGGTGTCAAGGGATTGTAGATTGACCCACGACTGAAATTACTGGGCAAGGGATTAAAGAATTAAAGATTGGACCCAATACTTGGTGCGTTACGCGCTTTGCGCTAACGACACCCTACACCTTCGATAAATTATTAAATCCCTATTCCATTAATCCTAAACAAGATTTTTCCACCAAAACCTTGACAAATAACTAGTAATTTTTGTTATGATGATAATTGTCTCAGCGTTGGGGTGTAGCCAAGTGGTAAGGCAGCGGGTTTTGGTCCCGCCATTCCTAGGTTCGAATCCTAGCACCCCAGTTTTTTCTGGAATTGATGGCAGTTTTAAGTATAATTTATAAAGTAATTATAAATTAAATAATTAGGGTATAACATGGCACTAATTGCTACTGGCAAGTCTTTTATCCGTAGCCTAGAAAAATCAGGAGCTTTAGGAGTATACGCACCATTAGAAGGGGGGTTTGAGGGACGCTATCAAAGACGTCTACGAAATACAGGTTATTCTACTCTTAATCTTACCGCTAGAGGGTTAGGAGATGTAGGAGCTTATTTAACCGGAGTACATGGAATGCGCCCTGCTCATTTGGGGAAAAAAAATATTGGGCAAGACGCTGCAGTAGGTTTAGTTTATTATGTACCACCTATTGCTTCTTATCAGTTAGAAACGCTTCCTCCTCAGTCTAAAGGATTGGTACTTTGGATCATAGAAGGATTTGTTCTTTCTATCCAAGAACAACAATATTTAGTTAATTTAACCCAAGCCGAGCCCAAAATTAGAGTAGTATTGGAATTAGGGGGCGATCGCTATTTCCGTTGGCAACCTTTAGGAGAAATTTTAGCCACAGCATAGATTTTAAGAGTATTGGCTCAGAAACTGCCAATTCTGGGGGAGAAAACAGGCAAAACTCCCCCAATTCTCTTTAATATTTTTCAAACAATCTCTTAATCAATGAATAATGAGCGGCAAACAAAATCTTTAGATGAAATCTTAGCTAAGATTGAAGAACAGCATCAGCAAAAGCGTCAATTTCCTGGTGGTACAGAACTAGAAAAAGCTTCTACACCAACAAAGCCACCGGAATCAAAATCTTCAAATTCTATCGATAATTCTCTAGAAGAAATTCAAGCGAAAATGCAAACTCAGCAAAAATCATCTTTTGCTGATGCCACTAAAAAGAAGCAATGTCAACATACCACTACCGATGAATTTTTAGCTCAGATTAAAACAAAATTTGCTCACCAAAAAAACCAAAGCCAACCTAAATCTCAGACTAACACAACCCAAGACTCTCTCCAAACTCTTGCCCACCAGTACCAAGCAAGCAAACAGCAACAGATACAACAAAAACAGCAAGAAAAAATTGACGATATCCAAAAACAAGAACTAAATAAGCAAAGACAGCGTAAGCAATTAACTCGTCAAGCAAAAGAATGGTTAAAGAATTTAGATCCTAATTCTGATGAAGGTTTTTGGTTTGAACAATTCGCTCTTGCTTATGAATCAAAATTGGAAGCCGCGATTGATTATCTTGATGCTTTAAACTTATAGAAAAATTACTTGTAAGACTATTTTTTATAAAGTAAATGAAAAGGCTAAAATTTAAAAGAAAAATTATTAACAACAAAATTCTTAAAATTTATGACCATTAATTTACGCAAAGGAGAAACTATATCCTTAGCCAAAGAAGCCCCTAATTTAACTAAAATTCAGTGTGGGCTAGGTTGGGATCTTAGCCAGCAGTCTGGAGGCGGATTATTTGGGTTTTTGGGCATGAAGAAAACTATTGATTTAGATGCTTCAGTATTATGTTTGAATCGCAAAAATAGAATTACAGCTCAGGATGATTTAGTCTATTTTGGTAATTTGCGTCATAAATCAGGTGCGATCGCTCATTTAGGAGATAATCGTACAGGCAAAGGAGAAGGTGATGATGAAAAAATAATAGTTGATTTAGCTAAATTACCAGCACAAATAGCGAAGTTGATTTTTACTGTTAATATTAGTAACGCGATGGAAAATCAACAACATTTTGGACATATAGACAATGCTTTTGTTCGTTTAGTTGATGTAGCTGAAAGTTGTGAAATTGCTCGCTATCAACTTTCTGGCAAAGCCTATCAAGGTAAAACTGCGTTAATTATGGCAGAAGTCTATAGAGATAATCAAAATTGGAAAATGAAAGCGATCGGTAAAGGAATGAAACTTAATTCTTTAGAAGATATACTGATTTATTATTGCTAATTGTTAAATTAATAATTGATAACTGATAATTAATGATGCGCATTCCCCTTCCTCAATTTGCCACTGATAATCGCAACCCCGATCATATCGGGGAGGTGATCGAAACTGCCACTACAGAATTCTTAGCCCAATGTTTAGAACCTGAAGAATTAAGTTTTCCGGCAATGCCCCCCTTTGGTAGTTGGGTGAAATCAATCGATGAGGAGTCGGATAATAAAATTTTTGCTATTGTCACCTATGTCACCACATCACCTATTGATTCTGTCCACCGGGCAAGGGCTTTAGGTTTGTCCTTGCGAGAATTAAAGGAACAACAACCGCAAATTTTTGCCATGCTCAAAACCGAATTTCGAGCCGTGATTGTCGGATTTGAAATTTCTTCGGCGTCAACTAATGGCATAACTTCTCCCTCTGGACAAATATATCAATATATTCCTCCTCGTCCTCCACAAATTCACCAAGCTGTTTATCGTTGCCAATCTTCAGAAATTACTAAGTTTACCGAAGATCCTAATTTTTTGAGAATTTTATTACAACTATCTAATACGCCTATAGAATCTTTGATCGCGGCTGTACTAAGAGAAGTTTATCGTTTAAGAGGAGGCGATCGCCAGTGGTTAATCAAGGCAGGGCGAACACTAAGTGTCTTGCTCAAGAATGACTACGATTGTCTCAAGTACATCTTAAGCCAAGTACATTGGTAGTGAGCATATCAATCAACAATCAGCAATCAACAATCAACAGCGAGAGCAGATTAACTTCATGATTTCAAGAATTATTTTGATTATCCGATTTTTTCTTCTTGGCTTGTTCTAATCTTTCTGCTGCATTTGCCATTACTTCATCGCGTTTTTGCAAAAATTCACCCGGATAGGTTTCTAAAACCTTAGTTGATAGAGAAATGCGTTGCTTAATTTCATCAATTTCTAGAATAACAACTTTGACTTCTTCACCTACCTGAAATAGATTATTTAGAGACTCTATATGACCATTACTAATTTGCTTAATATGTAATAGTCCTGCTATGCCATTAAAATCAATAAAAACACCATAAGGTTGAATTTTAACTACTTTACCCTCTGCTAATTCTCCCTGTTGTAACTGAGATAGTGCAGCGGAGCGAGCTATATTTCGCTGTGATAAAACTAGTTTATTATTATCTCGATCTATTTGCAGAATATTAGCAGTTAACCACTGATCGACTAGAGATTCCATATTCTCTTTTTCAATTAGGTGAGAACGAGGTATAAACCCTCTTAACCCCTCTACTTCACCAATAACTCCACCACGATTAGTTCCTGTAACTAACATTTCTACAACTTTGCCACTCTCAGATATTTCTGTAAGATGATCCCATGCTTTTTCAATATGGAGTTGACGGCGAGATAGGGTAACTTGCCCATCTGCATTTTGTTCCCTAATAATTAAAAACTCCAATTCTTCGTTTAGTGGTAAAGCTTCACTAACATCAGTAAAAGGGGTCCATGAAGCTTCTCTTAAAGGCACAAAACCTGGTGATTTACCTCCAATATCGACAAAAACACCATCAGAATTATGCTGAAATACTTTGCCTTTAACTATTTCTCCTTTATTGAAATGGTAATCATATTGGTCTAAGGCTTTGGCAAAATCATCCATAGAAAAGGAAGAATTGTGCTTTTCAGAAGGGTTAGAATTAGTAGTCATAATAATTAGGTTAGGTTAAGTTCTTGACATCTCCTCGGTCTCTTCAGAGCGGAGTGCTGACTATTAGCGGCGGAGAAAGATCAATTTTGACTTTGGTGACAAATAAATACAATTATAGTACGATTTAGGTTTTTCAGCTAGACAAATTAACTGACTCGTTTCCAAATCAATACAAAAGTACTATAATAATAAAGAGGCATTGAAAACTAGTCTTGAGCGTTCGGTGATCCCCCATGAATAAACATTTCATCGGAGTCAATTTTAGGTCATCATAGTATTATGGATGTTTATAAAAATTCACCGAATGCCGTGTTCCCACTGAATCATATACCTCTTTTATCCCGAATAAAAAGATAACACTTTTCTGTTGGTGATTATTGAGGAGTTGATGAACTTTTTGAACCTTGCCAATGTCTAAAAGTGTAGTATCGTATAAATTAAGTAAAAGTCATAACGACTTCACTTAAAGTTCGAGATTAAGACTGTTCAACTAGACAAGCTCAGCCATGACTTGATACTCTGCTCGAAGTTAGGAGAAAAATATTGCCATGCCCACTGCCAAAGTTAACGAATCCAAGAAAAAGCCTAATATTACAGCAGATATGGTTCGTACCTATCTGCAAGAAATAGGTAAAGTTCCCTTGTTAAGCCATGAACAAGAAATTGTCTATGGTAAGAGGGTACAAGTAATGATGTCTCTGTACGAAAAGAGACAAGAATTAGTAGAAAAGCTTGACCGACAGCCAGAATTAACAGAGTGGGCTGAATATGTCCAAAGCAGTCCAGAAGGTTTGAAAAAAACCATTCATCAGGGTAAAAGGGCAAAGCAAAAAATGATTGAGGCAAACTTGCGTTTAGTGGTAGCAATTGCCAAAAAATATCAGAAACGCAATATGGAATTTCTGGATTTGATTCAAGAAGGAAGCTTAGGCTTAGAAAGGGGCGTAGAAAAGTTCGATCCTACTAAAGGGTTTAAATTTTCTACTTATGCTTACTGGTGGATACGCCAAGCTATTACTAGAGCGATCGCTCAGCAGGCGAGAACTATTCGCTTACCGATCCACATAACCGAAAAACTGAACAAAATCAAGAAAACCCAGAGAGAATTATCACAGAAATTGGGACGTAGTCCTACTCCTAGTGAAATAGCCAAAGCTCTGGAGCTAGAACCTTCTCAGATTAGAGAGTATTTTAGCATTGCTCGCCAACCCATTTCTTTAGACGTTAAGGTAGGTGACAACCAAGATACAGAACTATCAGAACTGTTGGAAGACGACAGCCTCTCTCCGGACAGGTACATCACTCAAGAGCTAATGAGGCAAGACTTGCATAAACTTTTAGCAGAGTTAACACCCCAACAACGACAAGTAATCTGCTTACGTTTTGGTTTAGAAGATGGCAAAGAATTATCTTTAGCTAAAATTGGCCAAAGAATGAACATTAGTCGCGAAAGAGTACGTCAGTTAGAGCAACAAGCACTAGCTCATTTACGCAAAAAGCGGAGTAACGTCAAAGAATACATTGTCGCTAGTTGATTATCTGCATATTAGAGCTTGTCACTAAAATTTTCTAGATAATCCCGAGGGTACCTATCTTAGGTACCCTCTTATCTTATCTAAGGACTCCATTAATAATGATTGGCAGGTTCCTAAAATTTATTACTATTATGACTATTATAGGATCGTACCCTACTAGAGTTATTTAAGACACTTCTAGACCCGCTTTTTGCAATAACTCCCTTAATTTTATTAATTCTAATTCGGCCAGCTCTGCTCTTTTTTGCTCTTGTTCAGCACGCTGTTTTTCCTGCTCTGCTCTTTCTTCTCCTGTGAGCAAAAGCTCTCCCTCAAGTGTCCACCAGCGCAACCAAGGTAATTCTACATTTTTATAAGTTCCTTGCCAAATCCCTAATTCTACTCCTAATGGTTTAATCGGATAATGTCCTCGCTCATTTTCTGTCATTTGTTCATACTTTCCCTCAACCAAATGATATAGCTCAATACTTGCTTTGTTGACTTCATAAATACCATAGAAGGGAACGCGAATTGCTTTTTCATAGACCCAGAACTTACCTCTGTAAGGGGTTGTATCTCTTTCCTCTTCCCCATTTCCTGACACAAATTCGAGGACGATTAGGGGAGCAACTAATTCTTGCCACATTACGTAAGAACGGCCTATTTGTCCATCTAGTGTAGGTGGAACATCTGGTACATAAAACCAATCTGGTGCTTCTGCCCCTTTCTCTGGTGGCTCAGTGATCTGCCAATAGATGCCACTATCTTGACCAAGACAAAATTGTCCATCCCTATGAATCTCCTGTAGTCTAGACCAGATCGACTCAGTCAATAAAACACTCTGGGGATGTTCTTGAAAATTTTTCACAAACGTACCGTCTGATTCAGGTAATTGGGTATGATCGGGGAGAGTTTGCTGAGGAGTATGTATGACATTTGTCATGGTCTTATCTGCTGATCTAATACTATGGGTTATTTGCTGAGCTAAACTATTACCCATAACAGGGTTAAAGCAAACTCTAATAACGGCAAAAATCCCTGTTCTTTCCCCACATCGTCTAATAATTGCAATAATAATTCATTTTCTAGCTTAAATCCTTGACGTTTAGCAGGTTATATGATGGTACCTTGTAAATCCATCCCTTCCAAGGGAGGCATATAAATGGCCTGATGTTGGATAATTTCATACTATGCCCATTCGTAGCGGTGATTGCAACTTTCCCCCAATCTTGGTATTAATGTAGTCAAATAGGCGATCGCAACTTATCTTACCCTGCTCATCTGCATTATTATGGGATAATCCCTCAATTACTGCCCCAGAAAAGATACTATGTTCCTCTTTTTTAATGGCTTTTGCTGTTTCGTAGGAACGACAAACCGTAATCAGATAATAATTCTGTTTATATTCAAACGTCTTCAAACTGTCATGCATTAAGCGCGTTTCAATAAAATTGCCACTGTGACAACAATCCAATAAAACCACTAATTCACTTAAATTCGCCTCTTGAATTAAATAATTCAAGTCTTCTAAGGGAAAGCCATTATTTTGTTCAACAATTCGCTTATCCTTCGCTGCTAAGTAGCAGTAGCTAAAGCCTTCAGATTAACGGTTTTGACCCGAATAAAAGCAATTAAGAATAAGGCGAGAAAGTTAAGTCAGGCACCATGCCATCCTAAGTGGGGTTTTAAAGAGTCACGTAATAGGTTAACTTGATTCATATAGGGTTTCTCAGATTTTGTGGTTAATTTCTATGAAACCCTATCTGGGTATTTCTTTGCAACTCTTATTTATATTTTTTGTCCCGTACTGAGAAACCTGATATCAACCATCAACCATCAACCATCAACCATCAACAAATTTTTAACTATTTACCAATACAAAAACGACTAAAAATGCGGTCTAAAACTGATTCTGTTACTTCTTCTCCAGTAATTTCTCCCAATGCTTGAATCGCCGATCGCAAATCAATTGTCCAAAAGTCTAAAGGAAGTTGATTATTAATTGTTTCTTGGACTTGCTCTAAAGCTAATTTGGTACGAGTTAAAGCTGCTGCTTGCCTTTGGTTAATAGCTATATCCGTATCTTGAGCAGAAATTTCTCCGGTTTGTACTGATGCTAAAATAGCTCGTTCAAGAGCATCAATTCCTTGATTTAGTGACGCCGCTGTAGATACAATTTTTTTGATTTCTGAGGGATATTCTACTGATGCAACCGTTGCTAAATCGGTTTTATTCACGACTAAAATCAAAGGAATATTGGCTATTTTTTGATAAATTTCTCCATCTGCTTGAGTCCAACCATCACTAGCATCTATGGTAAATAAGACTAAATCGGCATCACTGACAGTACGAAGCGATCGCTCTACACCGATTTTTTCCACTGTGTTTTCTGTCTCTCTAATGCCGGCAGTATCTAAGACTTGTACGGGAATACCTCCTACTACCAACTGAGACTCTACCACATCCCGAGTAGTACCGGGTAAGTCAGTAACAATGGCGCGATCGCTCCTACTCCAGGCATTCAATAAACTAGATTTTCCCACATTAGGTCTTCCCACGATGGCAACTTTTAAACCACTGCGCAACAACTCGCCTCGATCTGCCGTAGCGAGAATTTGCTTAACTTCTACTAAAACTTGTTGGAGACTGTGACGAATTTGTTCTTCATCCAGAGGTGGTAAGTCTTCTTCAAAATCGATTCTGGCCTCTACTTCTGCTAAGATATCTAGCAAAGAATCTCTTAAATTACGGATCGGTTGAGCCAATTTTCCTCGTAAACCTGCTAAAGCGATCTGAGAAGCTTGGGGTGATTTAGCACCAACTATTTCAGCGATACTTTCAGCTTGGGTTAAATCAATTCTGCCGTTGAGAAAGGCTCTGAGAGTAAATTCCCCTGGTTGAGCAAGTCTTGCCCCTTGCTCTAAACATAATTCTAAAACCTGTTGTACGGGAATAATGCCACCGTGACAGTGCAACTCCACCACATCTTCACGGGTGTAGGAGCGGGGAGCAAGCATCAGCAGTAATAATGCTTCATCGATAATTTGTTTGGTTTGGGGATGGCGCACATAACCGTAGAGGATATGATGAGTTTCCCATTTTTGTTTACCTGGGGCTGCAAAAATATTGCGGGCTATTTTTAGTGCTGTTGTACCGCTTAACCTGACTATGCCAATACTACCTTGATTGGGTACAACAGCAGAGGCGATCGCTACTATGGTTTCTGCTTGAACTGGTGTTTGAGTCATTCAAGTTTAAACTTACATGTAAAAATCTACTGTACAACAATCCTATTGTGTAAGTCCAATTGTTTAACTCCTGTGCATAAAAATATCCTGGTTTTCGCCCCCCTAGCCCCCCAATTCTGGGCAGGGCTGTTTCATTCTTAAGAAAGACAGATGGGGAGAGTGGGAGCTTGGGAGATAGGGGGCGGAAACGCCGTGAATATCAGTTAACCAGACTTATGTATACACGGTAGCCAATTCTGGGGGGAATTGGCGGATGCTTGGCTGTTTTTCAGAGATTATCTTGCGTAGGGTGCGTTAGACAGGGATAATTTTTGCTATGACTTGGATCTAACAATTGGTCGTAACGCACCAAGCCAACCGATAACGGGACTAGCTTGGGTTTCATCTTAAGTTGACGCGAGTGAAGGCTTGCGCCCAAAAAGTGTAGCAATCTTTTTTGAAATTGGTACAATATCAAGTCTGGATAAATA
>JAAUYA010144342.1_pt1 | contig 12853 bp, 3 predicted proteins | sample 7278161 | NCBI WGS metagenome assembly JAAUYA01 (sample SAMN14350120, study PRJNA611818) | marine sediment metagenome | isolation source: surface marine sediment (3m) | place: French Polynesia: Moorea | collected 2018-08
GCATGATGCCGCCCAGATTGGGGTCCTATAGATAAACATTGAAAGAAATTCCACATGACAATAGAGCCAGATCCTATTACAATATTCTCTTTATAAACCTACAGCAATCCTAGTTCTAATGGAATGCTGCCATGCTATTTTGATATGTCTAAACTCTAGCTGGACCAGATGGTTTAAAAATAGCTTTCAGAAAGATTTTAGTCCACATTGAGAAAAAGAAAGATAGCCAAAATGGCTCTTTTGGGGAGTAATTTTGAAAATAGGCTCTCTTTTATGGGAGAGAGCACCTAAACAGAGCTCTAAAGTGAGCTGAGTTACAGACCACCACATGGATCTCCCCAAAGAGAGCCAAACTGGCTCTCTCTTATTTTTATCAGTGCAGATTTTTGGACCGTACTCAAAAATAACAATTATTAATATAAAATAATGTGTCATTAGGAAAAGGCAGTTTATAGCTTGAAACATCTGTGCTATTAACATTTTGCATATTTTGTCATTAAAATCCCCCTTCAAAATTAACTCAATATTTTGTGAATGCCTTATCGTATTATATATTGACAGGGCCAGTTAATTGCATACAATATTATTGTAATGCTATATATTATATGGCACAATTTTTCATCTAAAGCTCCACAAAATAAATAACATAAGAACAGCTAGATTATTTTGAAACATCTGTCATATTTTGTCATTAAAATCCCCCTTTATAATTATCGACCGCGAAGCTGGGAGATAATGCACTTGGTAGCTTATGTCCGTCCGTCCGTGTGTTTGTTTGTGCTCTCACAGCTGAACCGTTTGACCTTTTACCAGTTTAAGGTGTTTGTCTGTGTGTCTGTAATCAGTGGGCATATATGGATAATTGCGCGGATGCGGTCGATCGGCGTTTTAATTCAATATTTTGTGGATGATCTCTTCATATTGAATTGCATATGGTCAGGTTATTGCACACAATATTAAAAAGCTTCTGAAGTTGTTTTAGATTTCTTAAGCTGCTTTTAAATCCAATGAAATTTCAGACAATGCTTCCTATTTCCTATTTGTCAACATCTGCAACAATGAAAAGGTCGTGAAAAGACAATTCATTGTTGCATGGCAAAATATAATAGGATATAGGAAGCATATTCTGAAAAAAACGTGAGATATTTCTAAGGAGCTTAAGAATTCTAACGCAACTTCAGAAGCTGTTATTATTGTAATGTTGTATACTACATGAGAAATTAAAGATGCATTGAGCCCACCATCTGCTCATCAATTCATTCAAATAAATCAATAAAAAATTGATACATCTGGGCCTTGCATGGAATGTTTTATGGATTTTTTATTATTGATTTTATGACACATTATCAGAGAATTGTGACTTGTGCATTTGATGAATGATTTTATATTCAAAATATTTATCTTTGTTGTACACTCTAGAAAAAAAAATTGAATGGATAGGGAGAATACTGCCTCACGGGGTTGCATCATAAAGTGATTTTGGTATTGAAGAGGAAAATCTTGTATTGTTAAAAAAAGAGCTTCAGTCTTGACATCTAACAAAACTGACATATTATCATCCAAGGTCCTTTTTTAGGACCTGTCCTGATAGTGATAGCACAAGGTGTTTAATCTTGGTGAATATGACCCCCAAACCCCCAGTGGCATGCTGCAATTTAAAAGCTGCAATATATTCTCTCCTCATGTCTAAGCATAGTGTCATGCCAGATTCTGGATTCTCAACATGTCACCTTATGTTTACCCATTAAGGAAGCAGATAGACTTGATGTTTCACTTCTGAGTAGCTCATGTATGTTACTCCAAGGAGACAGGTTGAGTATTGGTATGATTGACAGTTCAGAGGTCGGCGGGTCACTCACTATCATGACCAGGTGAATAGTATGCAATGAGATTCTGTGATGTTAGACCAATGTCAGAGCCATGGTCTTTTTAAGTTTGTGCAGTTTGTCTTTCTCCTCCTTCATGTTTTTCATACAGCATTCACAGACCAATATGCAATGATTCATTTTTCAATTTGCCACTGAAAATTATGCCAGCCTCTTATATGCTGAAGCCAATTTACCATATTGGCTATGGTAAAGGTAATGGTATATTTACCATTGCATCACATAATAACAGTACTCTACTCACTTTCTGATACTCAGTGCATGTGCATTTATGGGATAGGCTCATTGGGGAACAAACATGGACTCATGCCAATTATATGAAATATTGCAATACACAAAGGGCGAGGAGCAATACAGCCTAGAACATTGTCTCTAATTATCCCATATTTATTTGACATATTTCATGTATTTTATTCAAGTTTTATTGCTCAGTTATAGCTTTATAGGAAATGCAGTAAGGCTTACATGATTTGATATTATGGCCATTAGTTATTTCCATTTATTAGAGTGATCAGCCCAAGTAGAAAGAAAATATTGCCATATTTAGCTCATTTGTTTTGACCATGTAAGAAGGATGTTTTTATGTAGGATTACATGTTTCCTTCTTAGCAGGTAGCTGGAACATATAGCCTCAGCACACTTTATGACATTAGCCCATGGCATTCCAAGCACTGAGGCCCTCTTTGGGTATCAAATCATATGGTATTGCTTTAATGGAACCATGCATTGATATATCAGGTCAAATACTTTGTCTGAAAATGGGGTTAGGCTTTGAATTTGTGGAGGGATAAAGAGGGCTTGGTGTAGAACTATGAGGAATTATACTTCCACTCCTTGGAAGCAGGTTGCACTTCAAGTGTCTTTGAAGTGATCAATCTGCTGGGCTTTTCCATTTCTTATCTCCCTTTGCACTTCTTTAACCCTGATTTTTTTTTCATTCTGCCCCCCTCAGGATCTCAAATGGAATAACCCTTACAGTTTAAATACAGTGTATGTATTAAATCAGTTTCAGAATGACATAATCACCAAATACCATTTCTTGGTACAGCCTGCCTATACAGTGTACACAATAGTAGCACTGTAGTAGGTGGAGTAGCATTAGATTTCCTTATGTGTCATGTTTACTTTGAAAATAAATTTCACTGAAGCATGGCAGAGGTATTAGTTTTATAGAGTAAAAGTGATGGAAATAAATAGCAGTGAGCTGGTGGCCATAATTGGCTGTGTTAGCATATAGGGTAAAATATTGTGGCAATTGGCAGAGGTAGCTGATAGGGTGAAACATTGTAGCCATGTGTATCACATTTGTAGAGCAAGCCTATAGGGTATGATGCTAAACCCATTTGTATCACATGTTACATGATAAAGGTGTGTTCAGGCAGCCCTTCCAAGTGGGGGTATAAAAGACTCTTTTTGTGACATACCATGTAGATGCTGATTAGTTAGGCCACACTAGGTGCATTCTAGGATTGACATATTGGATTTTTCCCAGATTGAGAGGTTTCTTTCAGATTTTGTCAGTTGTACATACTGTGTATGTAGTCTTTCTATTAGCAGGATTAGGGGATATGATGGAATTAATTCAGTTGATGACATGACATACGATAAAGTTCATAACTTATGATTAGGGAGGGTGAGGAATCGATGCGCGAGGCTGGTCAAAATTGTTATTCCCCCCATGGATTTTCAGTTAAAACGATTTCTTGACCCCCTAGTCATAAATTATGAACACTCCCTAAATAAAGGTTTATTTGTTGTTTTTTTTTATACGAAAAAGGAATTTCATGACTGGATTACATGCCAGTATGGATTTTTTTTAAAGAATGAACTATATTTGGCCTTGATATTCTGATACAATTGAGCACCAGGTGAACTGAATATCACAATGGAAGTGGCAGTTTGGAGGGTATTATATTCAAAGTTTATGCCAATACTACCTGCTGATTTAGAGGGTATTACTTCCATACACTGCTATACACGGGATGTTTATCATAGGATCACATACAACCTGGTCTGTGAGGACTTCCATATGGACATTAAGGATTAGGTTTTATTCTCTTGGTTATATCCTATTACATATTAATAGCCAGGATATGACTATCACTGGATTACATAACAGCTTTGTCCATTCAAAGTCTGGTCTCTGAAGATTGCCACATGTGCTTCGAGGACTTTTGTTTGATTATCTAGAATATTTCCTTTTAGTATTAATTATGGTCAACAGAATGACTACTATTTGATTATGCAATGTTCAGTTTTGGTTTGTAATGCTTCCATATGCACTTAGGACTTTGTTTTATTTTGTCATGTTTGTAGGATATTTCCCAATACATAAAGTCAGGATATGATATCACAGGGTTATATAATAGAACATTAGTAAGTTATGTTGGAAAACATGGAAAATCCTACTTATGTGCTTTCCCAATCTATTTGGATTAAAATGGACAATATGTAATCTATATAGGAATCTATAGATGATGACTTTGTCATCAGGGCTATGCACATGTCATGCATGTCAGCTGTGACTAGTGTTGGACTTTTTGTTGGAGTTCTGTCATGCTAAAACAAGACTTGCTCAGGACTTTTTTTGTCATGGTAATAGCATATTAAGGTATTTGAGTTACAGAAGTGCCCTGCCTGTTGGGACACTTCCCATAGGCCAGCACACTTCAACAAAACCAGTGCCCTTTTGCAAAAGGGCACCAAAATAGTGTCCCAAAGGCCATAGTTTTGCTACTTTTTTTGTGTGACGCTGGTTGTCTTTTCCTCAAGTTTCCTGATGATTAAAAAGACCCAGGTGTGACTAAATATTCAACCATTGACTAATTTCATTGAGATATTGATTTTTATTGGCACTTTCAGCAGACTTACAATAACATGGTTCATTGAATTTCTGAAATGTTGAATGTATTTCTTGGACATTTGTATTTTTATTCATACATTTTATTGATTTCTGAGTGCCTGTCAGTGTCCAGCATTGAAATGTAGTGGACAGCAATAGAGCAAGTGGTACACCACTGATGTCAATAGGCCACAGAACTTTACATAGAAATGCTGAATATCAGTTTCTTACTAAAGTTGATCAGTCTAACATGTCCAAATACAATTCAATTTATAATCACAATTTTAGACAGTATGGGACCTTTTTGCACCATGGTAGAGGTCTTATACTACTGAAATTCAGATAAGAATGTATTAACAAATCATTATTACTGATAAAAAAGTAATAAGTGGTTTATTACTATGTATTTTATAATCATTTTTTATTATTTTTTACCTGAAAAAGTTACCATGGTACCAATCCCCAGTATGGAACAGAATGGAAAGTCTTTTGGTCTAAGACTTCTAATGCATAGTCATGTAGGAATTGGAAAGCACTTGCTGACTTTAGTGGTGTAGAACAGAGAGCATTGTGTTTTAGTTATGGACAGGTTGACAGGTTGATCTTTTCACTTTTGATGTTTCACTCAAGAGTGAGCAATTCATTTTAAAGTGGCTATTATTGAATTGTGTAAGTTATTTGATGAGAGGGGGTCAGGTTCAAGCCAGATTCGTCGTTCATATTTGACGAGGTGGAGGCGAGTCAGATGCACTTTTCCCGGAATGTCTTGCACATGAAAATGGGCTTTTTGGTAAAAAAAAGGAGTAGGATCTGAAATGGGAGCCAATCATGGAGCATTCATTCCTGTAGAATATAGTGTCAGATCTTACAGCTGTAAACCAATAGAGAGTTCTGTAACTTACCAATAGTAGGATAAAATATGTGATTAATGCTTGTATATTGATTGCGAATTAAAAGCATGGACAGGTGATCAGTAATTAATTCTCTCTGACTGAGACCTGCAGGACTTGAGGGGAAACAGCTGTCCAACAATGCATGTCTGAACATTAGGTGGGAGTGGAAATCTTGCACAGGATGGGACACAGGACTTTGGAGAACTGTCCATCTCTGTTTGTCATTCTATTTTGCATGACAGTAAATACTGCACATGTTGGGTTACAGGAAATCGCACAAAAAAATCATAAAAAGTTTAACAGACTGCACACAGTTATTCATGCTTGTAATGAATGCAATTCAGTCAAATAAATTCATGTGACCCAATCTTAGCAATGATTTCAATACAAACACATTGCAATGTTGTCTGGGAATTTGTTTAATCACCATAGTAATGAAGGCATATCACACACCTGATGGGAATTTTAACAACACATGTGGATTCCTTGATGATGTATGAAGCATGAAGCACACTCTAGAAAAAAGTTAAAAGGATAGGGAGAAAAACCCCTCATTGGGGTGCATAATAAAGTGCTTTTGGAATTAAACAGGAAAATCCCTGTTCAACCCAATTTTAACAGGGAAATTCCCTTTTATTTCCAGAAGCAGTTTAAGATGCAACCATGTGAGGAGGTATTCTCCTTATTTATTCAACTTTTCTTTTTCTAGAGTGTATGAAGCATGAGGCATATTACTTTCTCAATGCACATGTATTGCATGGAGCAGATCTGTGTGGTCATGCAGTGTAGCAGTGTATGGGATAAAGCTACAGAGATCAGATTGTATTAATGCATGACAGTGTGATAAGCATTCAAATAAGAAATGAATGCCTCCTTAATTCACATGAATTGTATCATTCTAAAGGATAAACTTCATAGACCAGGAATATTAATGTGTGATATTAAAGCCTGTAAAGTGATTACATGGAATATAAGAACTCATCATTTAAGGATTTTACACATTAAGGATTATACACATCTAGTCAAATCAAATGCAGTTTCTAGAATACCTTAGTTTCATTTATAGGGGTATCTTGTGTGAACTTGCTGGTCTATAAATAGTTAGATTTGTCATGATTTAAGTCTGTCTCTTTTCAAATTATTTCCTTGTTCACAAGGGTTTCCTTCTCAAATGTGATAGTTTTCTGTGACACCAATTTAACTTTTAATTGAAGAAAATCTAATGTATAGATACATCAAACTTTTAGTTCTGAAAAAAAGCTTCATTTTAATGCCATTATTCACCTGGATGTACTTTTCTGCTTTTATGGGAGAAACTGCATTTGATTTGACTTGTGTGTGTTCAGTGTATGTTCATACATTCATAGAGATCACAGGAGAGCATCAGCACACACATTTCTCATATAGCTTGGACATGATGGAATCCTAACAGGTATCATGCCTGTTGAACTATAGGCTCACAGTGGTACCAGAAACTCATAGTGGATCCACAACTCTCTATGGAACCAGAAACTCAGTGGAATTGGACACTGACTGTAGAAAGTGTCTGTAGAATTGGACACATATATGAATGAATGGAGTTAGTACACATATACGATACCACATGCATTTGACAATTGGATGTATGGAAGCACACTTAAAATAGGAATGTACATGTACAAGACCACATATAGGAATACACAGCCAGACATTATAAGGAATTGCATACATACAGTAGGCTATATAGGAATACACAGTAATGCATAGGAAGACAGGGGCAGACTTCCATTGACTTAGATCAAACATAAACCAGTGAAGAATTTATTTGACTTCTAACAACAACTTATGGATTTACAGTGAACTTCTACCTTATGACATGTTTTTATTTCATTAGATCATAATTCTTCTACATTCCTGGTGTTTAGGATATAAAAAAAGAAATAAAAAATGAAGGAACTAGAGTATAAACCTACACATTAAAACATCACGTCTTGTTGTGGTGAGCGGATAGTCAACTTCCTATTAAAACTTTACAACTATACCTCAACAACCAACCTACACTCCTTTACAAGGCCAGGACTTTCATTCTATACAATAACACTAGTTGAAAGTTTGTTGATTTGATTCATTTTCACTGGGAGGATGCTGACATTATTTAACACATGCTACTTGGAATAGGAGATATTTGATAGTTTGAAGCCTGTTCTTAAAATGAAGTCACCCTTTACACAGGTATAACACGGAAAACTTTCTGTGCCATGGAACATTAACATTTGAGACTTTCAAAGGAGCACAAGGAAAATATGAACTAAACATGCTAAAGCAGGTATAAAAACTGATCATTTAATATTTTATACTATTTTGGAATATTCACATTAAAAGTGTGCTGTGCAGAAAGCATTATAAACTGGGATAAACTTGAATAACATGGATTAAGCAGTTACATGAATAATATGAATACTATTTGGAAATTCAATAATTATGATCATCTCAACATTGGATATTATGATGAATATTTCAATGGATTATAAACACAAAGAAAACTTTCCATTGTTCCAAGTATTCCAACCTCTACATGAATTAACAGAGGAACTGTTATATAAAGGGACCATGTGAAGTGTTTATCTAGGACTAGCCTTATGTAGATAGTCTATCTGTGGATAACCATTCAATGAACAAACAAAGGATTAACCCATGTAATATGGAGACCTCTATCATATAGTGATATATGACTTTGATATATGTCTTCGGATATAATCTTCCATTCAGTGGATGTCACTTCTGACAAGTGCTTCGATAAATCACAAAGAAACTTCAATCTATCTGAGAGACCTCTTTATTTGGCATAAAATCATAACAAGGATTATTGTTAAAAGTTTAAAAAAACTAGGATTATTTAAAGGATCTAGGACAATATTGATCATCCACAATGTTTGACAGAACTATTACAGCCATATCTAAATTTGCGACACTTGGTCGTAATACGCGAGGCAGGGAGAAGAAGCGGAGATCTTCCATAGACTGTATTGTCTCTACACATGATTTAGAAATTGGAAATAGAAAACAGTATGATGTCCAGGATAGTGTACAGGATAGGAGGGATCTATGGAAAGGGGATACATTTAATGTAAACTCCAGACTGTTACAGCAATTCAATGAAGGTTTAATGCAGAGGTCAATCAGTGCACAAAGTCTTAATACAGACAGTCTACACACATGGAGAGCCATTGATATAGACATTGAATCGCCTGACCATTCTACATGTACTTCCAATAGCCCTGAATTGTCAGAAAGTCTGTCACTCTGTACATCTAGTACCACAGGGAGTGATGACCATAGTGACTATAGTGAAATAACCTTTCTTAGTAGGAAGCCTAGTGTTAGTACTACAGCTAACAGTGCCAATGATAGATCCAATAGTGCTAGTGCTACAAGCTACAGTTCCAATACCACAACCCATAGTGCCAGTTCTACAATCCATAATGGCAGTGCTACAAGTTATACTCCCAATGCTACATCCCTTACTAGCAGTGGTACATCATACATGGGCAGTGATAGACTCCATAGTGTGAGTACAACCTCAGCCAGTAATGGCAATATCCCCCAATCCACAGGTGCTACAGCCAGTCAGTCCATCCAACCATTCCAGAGCAAATTCCATGGTAATCTGGATTCAGGCATATACAGTGATACCAAAACATCACTCAGGCTAGATTCTGGGAGATTCACAGGCAATAAAAGGAACTCTTACCAACTCAATAAATACAAACGAAGCCAGAGTGTAGACGCTGACCCATATGGATATACAGGGAGGTATAGAAAGAGACCATCCAGTCCCTCCCCATTGTATGGTGCCAACAGACATACACACACACCTATAAGCCCGGACTATCGCTCAGCCAGTATGGATAATAACGACAACCATGATGATGGGATTTATCAAGACACTGAGGTTGTCTCACAAGAGGTCAGTAAACTTCTTCAGAAATCCAAGACGTCCTCAAGCCCCAGTGATAAGCCCAGTGTTGGAAATAACCATTCAATGAATATGAATGGTAAACAAACTTCTGGGTATTCCATATCAAAATATACCATGGGTGATAATGCAAGGAATTGTGAAGAAATTACTACCTCAAACAATGGGAATATTGACTCTTCATCTGCCCTGAGTGATAATAGGGGATTGAGTGATATGTCAACAAAGATAGGAGATAAGGGGTGTGTTAATGAGAAAAGTGCAAGTGTTAAGACCACAGGTCAAGGAGTTGAGATTGTCAATATCAGAGGTGATAAGATTGAGAGTGACCTACTTAGCACAGACAGTGAAAGCCAATCAGATTCAGAGGATAGCGATTCTGAATCAGAGGAAAATTTTTATGATTTTGTTGAGAAACAGTTGAATGTGATTGAAATATCAAAACATGGGATTATGTCCAGGCTTAAATCCTGCGAGGATCAAGAGGATGGGGATGAGGATAATGAGGAGGATGATTTATATGAGGACTCTTTTGTTTTAAAGGATAGAATGGATAAGCTAGGATTAGAGGATAAAGATAATTCCCAGCGACAGTCTATGGTTAAACTCTTATCATATAACAAAGGAGATCATTTACATTCAGTGGATAATATGGGATCATATCACAAGGAGGATAAACAGCCATTGTCTACACAGGATAGATTAGATGTGAATACCCAGATTACTGAGGGACCAACCAAAACTACTCAAACTTCCAGAACTGCTGAAACTGCCAACATTGATAGATTTCCTTTACACAGACTGCAAAGGGAAATCAGTGAGGAGTTTGCTAAAATGGACAGACTTGAACTGTTTGGGTTAGATAGCACAGAATCATCAACTGATGATATAGTGCATGGTAAAGTGGGGCTAAAAGTTGAGGAGGAGGAAGGGGAAGAAGAGGAAGAGGATGAGGAGGACACTGGTATGGATAAGGAGAGAAATGAAGTCATCGAGGGGATTAAAGGTGTTCTATATGATGAAAATGAGGGCAAGGCTGCAAAGGAAAGTGATGTAAGTAACACAAAAGACAAAAGTGACATGGAAAGTGTCTATGTTACTCGAGCAAAAATAGTGGATGGATTACAATCAGACCGGACTGATGTTGAACACTTAGGTGCCAAACCGAAATCCAGGTCCGTGGGCAACTTAGTTGGAATGTTTAATTCTAATGAGAAGCCATTGACCAAGCCAAAACCCTTGCTCAAGCCCAAGCCAGCATTGAAACCTAAGCCTAAAATGGTTACTTCAAAAAGCCTTGGATATTTGTCACATATCACACCTCACAGTTATAGACCTATGTCCCCTGGGTCTGAGAGGTCATCTGGTGCACATCGATCTGTCAGCCCACCGGGGTCAGATAGGTCACTCAGTCCACTGGGGTCACCGAGGTTACTCAGTATACTTAAGTCAACAGGTTCACCAAGGTCACTGAGTACGAGTACACATAAAACATTGACTACACTTAGTGCATACAAGTCACCCAGTGCATCAAATTCATCTAGTACAATCTCAGGGTCAGTGAGTTCAGCCGGTAGTTCACTTAGTGCAAATAGTTCATCCAGTGCATCCAGTAGCGTTTCCATGGTAAATACTCCAGTTTCCATGACAACTACTCCACTGTGTTCAGTAGGATCAGAGAATTCCACTTCCGCGTTCAGTCCGTCATTCTGTGATTCACTCAGTGCGACCCTAGCAACAGGCAGACCAGCCTTAGCAACCGTATCCAAGGACATATCAAATGCCAATGTTTCCATGACAACCAATAAGCCTTCCCTACCAACCAGTAAACCATCCTTACCGACCAGCAAGCCACCCAGGCATAGACTGACCTCATCTAAATCAGTGGACCACAGTTTCGAGGGCGCCCGTCTAGCATCTAAATCAGTGGACCACAGTTTCGAGGGCGCCCGTCTAGCAAACAATGGTTACCATGGTTACAAGCAAACAAAGCCTCGTTTTGATTCAGAAAGTGAATCCATTCATTCCGGTACAGACGTTAGTTACACGAGTGAGCTGTCGTCAGGGAGTGGATCTATACAACTGTCGCTATCAGGGTACCATAGCGATGGGGAATACCAGGATGACCTTGAGGATCTAGGTCAAAGGTCAAACTACACAATAGGAGGATATACAAAGAAACAGTCACAGACCGTGAAAGTGCCGAGGAAAGTTTCGCAGAGATGGCAACGTGAACATTTGAAAAAAATGTCTGCCAATCTGAGTTTCGATAGCAGTGGCAAGGGTACGGTGAAATCTAAACTAAAGTCCATGGCTAATATAAAGGCTAATATTAAACCAGGGGATACATTGAAGAGGTTTTCTGCTTTCCTTGCCAAAAGGAGGTCATCATTACCAGAAGTGTTCGTCAAACCAGAAGACAAGTAAGTAGAGATTTAATTACATAATAATGACGATTTTTTATATAAAAGTAAGTTGACATCCCGAAAGGGGAAAATAAGCTATTTTATAGACTAGTGTATTCTTATCATACGCTGATAAAAATGGTCGCATCTATAGGGAATAAAGATATTTGCCCCTTTCCAGACATCAACTTTTTGCAACCCCTGTATTTTCTTCTCATTTTAGAATTGACAATTTGTAACTCAGTTTTTATGATATCATATGAAAACCCTTGCTTTCCGGTGGTCTTTCCCTTTCAGCAAATATGTTTCCTAATCAATTCTAGTGTATGTTGCTTCAAGATATTGCTCTTATGCTTCCTATGGCATTTCCTACCAAAACCAAAAAATAAGGCCCCCTATTATTTAAAGCCATCCCTATAAGAATATGTTGCAGTTTCTATTGATATCTGCCCATGGCAGAATCCCATGCGATTGGGTACCAAATTAAAGGTAACACCATGCGACACACCAGGATGTATCCGGTAAGAGGAAATAAATACCAATGCACGAAACTGCACCATGGTTCTTATATAACCCTATTAAACTTGCAACATATTCTTAGTAAGAGTTTTCATGACAGCACACCCACTAATTGTACCTACAATGCAGTCTTGCTCATTTTGGTATCAGCGTGTTCATGTGTTTATACCAGGATGCCCCCTCACTCCTACAGTGTTATTGCACTCTCAGAAGCAATTGGTTCAATGGGCCGTATACGTAACGGCTGAATTTTATGCGTGTACGTTGATCGGCTGACTCAGGTGTAACTTTTGTACCGCATATGTACAGTCCAATGGAGGATGAACTTACACAGTGTTAAATCACTGTACAAC
>JAAUYA010214520.1_pt1 | contig 12822 bp, 10 predicted proteins | sample 7278161 | NCBI WGS metagenome assembly JAAUYA01 (sample SAMN14350120, study PRJNA611818) | marine sediment metagenome | isolation source: surface marine sediment (3m) | place: French Polynesia: Moorea | collected 2018-08
AGCATGGCAACTCCCAAAGCGATATCAACTTGACGGTTGTGCTGCCTAGCTAACTGATTGCCTAAAATACCAACTTGGTTCCATCAGCCCAAACGGGTACAGAAACTTCTGGAGAAATTAAATACTCAGTTTACTTGATGCCCTCTAATCCTAAACTGTATTTTGAACTATTTTTGGTTCAAAATCTAATTCAGAGCGAACTTTAGTTTGCACAAATAAATTAGATAATTTATCAGTGATTATATCGACAATATAGATTGAAATTACTACTGGTAAAAGTATTAGAAAACAATTAGATATTAGAACTGTCAATGGATTTAAAAGTAAACCCATCTTCTTCAGTTTTCTCATATTACTCTCTCCCTCTTATAAATTTTCCTTCTAAGCCTGCTCAAGCTACCAGTTGAAATTTAACTTAAGGTAAAAAGGTTGCAGTTAAATTTCTGATATTTCTGAATAAACTAATCGATTGCTGAGTTATTATATGTGCGATTAAGATACTCCTCATTACTATTATAAGCCTAAATTAAAAAAATAACAAATCGCCATAAAGCTTAATATTTCATTAAAGTTCAAGAAACAATAAATATGAGTAGGGATCTAGTCACCAAACCCCTACTCATTACTAACTTAACCTTGAGTTTACTTGGACTGAATAACTATTGCGTTAACTGGCTAGTAGTGGTGGCTTCGACAATAGGAGTATCATCTTTAAGATCGAGAATGCGATCTAGGGCAATTCTATCCCCTTCTTTTACTCCAGAAATAACTTGATAACTTTGTCCTTGAATAGTGCCTACTCTAATTGGTATTTGTTTGGCCACTAAACTAGCTTCACCAGCTTGGGATTCTCCGGGTTTAGCCACAAAGACAAATCTTTGCCCCCCTAAACTGGTAACGGCAGTAGTAGGGATCAAGAGGCCTGGTTTTTTATCCCAAATAGTTCTTACCCTAACGTATTGATCGTCTTTGAGAGTACCATCATTACGAAAAGTAAATTTAGCTAGCACTGATTGGGTACTTTGGTCTACAAAAGGGTTAATAAAACTCACTTCACCCCTTAACCCCGGACTGCCATCAGGTTTAATCATTTCTACGGGAAGTCCTATGCGTAGGCGGGGTAGAAATTCAGTGGGTATATTGACATTGAGAAGAAACACATCATTATTGGTAATGTTGATGAAGGTTTCTCCTAGATCGAGATAGTCGCCAACTTTTTTGAAATTCTGTTCTCCTACTCTACCCGGAATAGGAGCATACATGGTGTTATAAACCAATTCTTGTTCAATGGCTCCTTTTTGCCCTTCTGCCCGAGCGACAGCAGCTCTGGCTTCATCTACATTAGCTCTGGCTGACTGCACTGCTTTTTCCGCTGCTAAGAGCGATTTGATGCGGGAGTTAAGTACCTCCTTTTGAGATTCAAGGCTGGCAAGGGCACTATCTTGTTCTCGGATTCGATCGTCTAGGGTTTGAGTAGGAACGACATCTTCATCTTCCAGGAATACAGCCCGCCTATAATTTTTCTTGGCCAGAACTAGGTCAGCTTCTGCGTCTTGGACGTCAGCTCTGGCTTCTTCGACGTCAGCCGCTGCTCTGGCTCGTTCTGCTTCTCTTTGTCTTAATTGTGCTTCAGCACTATTAAATGAAGCTTTTTGGACTTGAATATTAGCAATGGCTGCGTTCACATCTTCTTTTTGTTGAGTGGGTTCTAAGAGGGCAATTCTGTCTCCTTTTTTGACTATATCACCCTCTTTGACAAAAATCTGCAAAATCCGACCGTTAATTTTCGGAGCCAACTCTACCCTGTCAATAGCTTCTAAAGTTCCCACATACTCGGTACTATCAATTAAGGTTGCCCTTTCTAAAGTAGTTAATTTTACGGATATTGCCTCGGGAGCGGCAGCTTGTTGTTCGGTACTACAGCTACTACTAAGAAAGGAGATTAATAATACTGTACCCAGCAACTTTTTTGTATTTAAGGTTCTAAATGTCATCATTTTCCTAAACTTAACTGAATAAAAATTTCTGGTTGTTTGCTTAATTTAGCATAAACGCTAATAGAGCTAATGTGAGGGTTCTCTTTGATTTTAATTGTTTTTACTGTTTCTGAGCACTAACCTCAAGGTAAATTTTTGTAACTTGACTTATGGAATATTGGAACTATCTTCATTGGCAATATTACACTCCACCATTCGCTGGGCTAAAGCAACATATTGCAGTCTTCCTCCAGTAATAGAATATTCCGTTCTGGGGTTAGGTAAATGACCGATCGGTGCATCTAAACTATAGTTGAGGTCTTCGATAAAAATGATCCAGTCGTCATTTTCTCGCCAACCAAGGCGATCGCCAAAATCAAGAAAAGCGCGATCGCTAACTAGTTTACCTGGTCTATTGCCAGTTGCTAAAAATATCGGTAACTGAGCGCTAAAACCAAAATGCCCATCAGAGTAACGTTTCCACAAATTATCTATCGTTCTGAGATCCCAACAGGATAGCTGTTTGAGATCTTCAAATTGCGCCCAGCCGATTCTTCTTCTTGCTGTTGCTTCCAGTAACAAATTTGTAGTCTCATCATTAGCTTGGCGCCATTTACCTGCGGCTAATAATTTTGCTAAGGAACTATAATCTACTTTGGTTAAAGGAGAAATTAAATTAGCATCTTCAGTGTCAGCATTAGTTGAGCTAGAAAACTGATCTAACTCTGCTACAGCAATGCCGAGAGGAATCAAACTTAAGAGTAAAGCGAATAGTAACTTTTTCATACTTTTGTCAATCTTTTCATTAATCTTTATCTACGTATTGATCCTACTACTATCTTAATTGTTTTATAAAATTATTTGTCCAGAAGTGAACTTCTCCCCATCAAACCACAACTGATATTTTGGCAAAAACTTGATGCTCCCTTGCGGGGAGTCTCAATAAAGCTATAGAATAAAAATTTTGGAACTTATAGGATTTATAAGTGTAGAGACAAGGCATGCCTTGTTCTTAATGTAGAAACATAAAGGAAATTAGTATTAACAGTGCGAAAAATTATCATTGCTGGTAACTGGAAAATGCACAAAACTCAAGCTGAGTCTTTGGAGTTTTTGCAAGCTTTTTTCCCTCATTTACAAGAAACTGAGGAAACAAGAGAAGTTGTTTTGTGTGTTCCCTATACCGATCTCAGTGTCATGTCGAAAAATTTACATGGTAGTAGAGTGAAACTCGGTGCCCAAAATATTCATTGGGAAGATGGAGGCGCATACACTGGGGAAATTGCTGGTGCTATGCTCACAGAAATAGGGGTTAATTACGTAATTGTCGGTCATAGTGAACGCCGTCAATACTTTGGTGATACCGATGAAACCGTTAATTTTCGTTTGTTGGCAGCACAGCGTCATGGTTTAACTCCCATTCTCTGTATTGGTGAAACTAAATCTCAACGGGATGCAGGAGAAACAGAAAAGATCATCATTAACCAAGTTAAAAAAGGGATGGTAGATGTGGATCAAAGTAATTTAGTGATTGCTTATGAACCCATTTGGGCTATCGGCACTGGATATACCTGCGAGTCTTCTGAAGCTAACCGAGTTATTGGTTTAATTCGAGAAAATTTACAAAATAAAGATGTCCCAATTCAATATGGGGGTTCGGTTAAAGCCAGTAATATTGATGAAATTATGACACAGCCAGAAATTGACGGAGTTTTAGTCGGTGGTGCAAGTTTAGAGCCTGAGGGCTTTGCTCGCATCGTCAGGTATCAATAATATATTAGGTGTTGGTTAATGGTTAATGGTTAATGGTTGATGGTGGGTGGTGAGTGGTGGCAAACAATCAACAATCAACAATGAACAATCAACAATCAACAATCATTCGTGGATATCATTTTGATTGGGGTAAACGTACCTATTTGATGGGAATTTTGAATGTTACTCCAGATAGTTTTAGTGATGGAGGAAAGTTCAATACTTTAGATGCTGCACTATCTCAAGCTAGAATTATGGCAGCTAAAGGTGCGGATATTATTGATATTGGAGGAGTCTCAACTCGCCCTGGTGCTGAACAAGTTACTTTAGAAGCAGAATTAGAGCGGGTAATCCCCATAATTACAGCTATACGCGAGAATTTATCTATTCCCATCTCTATTGATACTACTAGAGCAGCGGTAGCACAAGCAGCAATCGAAGCGGGGGCTGATTTGGTCAACGATATTTCTGGGGCAAGTTTTGATGAGCAAATGTTGTCTGTGTTAGGAGATATGAATGTACCTCTAATTTTAATGCATATGCGTGGGACTCCGAAAACTATGCAAAAATTGACTAATTATCAAGATTTAATCGGCGAAATTTATCAATTTTTGGCAGCACGAATTGAGGCAGCCATGGCAGTAGGTATCAGGCGATCGCATCTAATTATCGATCCAGGTATCGGTTTTGCCAAAAACTATCAGCAAAATCTGACACTATTACGAAATATCTCCGCCTTTTCCAGCTTGGGAGTACCTATTTTAATTGGCACTTCTCGTAAAAGTTTTATCGGCAAAATGATTAATCAAGCCCAGCCTCAACTGAGAGTTTGGGGTACTGCTGCTACTTGCTGCGCTGCCATTGAGCAGGGCGCGGATATTTTAAGAATTCATGATGTAGCACAAATGTATGATGTTTGTCGCGTGGCTGATGCCATTTACCGCTTCCCTTGAAGTGGTATAAGAGTTGGGTGAGAAAACTCTGACTAAGGGAAGAAGTCTTTTAGGAAAAAGTTTTGAGATGTTTAGCAATCATATCTAAAACTGTTTGAGTATCAAAAGGTTTCATCAGAAAATCAGAATAACCAGCTATTTTAGCCATCACTTTCTCTTTTAAACCCAAATTTGTACTCATAATTACAATGGGCATATTCTTCTCTATAGAGGGTAATTGAAAGGAAGATAATTGGCGTTGGCGTAATTGGTTGCAGACATCATAAATATTAATATTAGGCATAAATAAGTCTAAGAAGACTAAATCAGGTTGTTCACCTGACAACGAGGCGATGGCTAGATTAATATCATTGAAAGAAAGGAAGTTATAACCATTACTAGTAACAATTTGTTTCATTTGTTCAGTAACTGGAAAACTGTGATCGATACAAACAACTAGAGCTTTTCCTGTAATTGAGGTGGGAATTTCTTGAGTGGGGCTCAATTTTGATTGACTCCAAGGTGAGGATAGATCGGGGATTTCCACTAATTCGATTAAACCTAATTGAAAATAAGGGATCATTAGGCGAGTCATTTGTACGAGATCTTGTTTTAAGTGAATGGCTAAATCCCGAAGCGTATTTTTACTATTAAAAAGTTTGCTCATTAGTTGATAAGTTTTGGGGGAAGTGCGCTTCCTTAACTCTTCTGATTGTCTAATGATCGGTGCCGTATTAGGAGAGCGATCGGCTAATTTGGCTCCCTGCCAGTCTTGCCACTGTCGCCAAGCTTCCACAATTACTTGATCTGTATCCAGTAAAACTAACTGGCTAGATAAAGATTCACCCGCTTTCAGTTGAAAAGTTATCTCCATGGTTTGAGTGAGATCGAACAAAATCTCGATAATAATTGAGCGAATTATTTGTATTAATTGTTGGCGACTAATTTCTTGTTTTTCTAGCCAGAAATTGAGTAACTCATATTCCCAACACACTTGAAAATCAAGCTCACTTTCTAGCTCTTGTTCTAAAGAGTCTAATTTCGAAACAAGATGAGGAGCATAAGCGTTTAAATTTCGTTGCCAGCGTCGTACAGGATGAATTCCACCTGTAGCATAAACAATTCGCCCCAGATAAAGAAAAAAAGTCCATTCCATATCTTTAGTGGACTTGAGAATTAACTCACCACTAAACTGAGGCTGTTTTAAAGTTTGAAATAAGGTAGCTTGTCTTGAACCAACAAATTGCCGAATAGAAACCATAAATGGATTAATATTATCAGCACTCATCTAAAACTCCTGTAAATGTTGAAACCTACATCATTTATCTGGGGGCAAAAACCAAATTAGACGGTATAGAAACCATTGAAGATAAGTTTTTTATTGGCACTATGCCCAAGAAACCTACAAAACTTCTTCGGAGAATTCAGAGTTCAGATTAAACTAAAAACAACTCTGGTTTTCATCTCAATTTTATCTTTAGATCTGAGATGATTGATTAACTCAATATTATTTTATCAAGTTTATTGAGATAGTTTTTATGGATCGCTCAACACTGAGAAAGAATAGTAAAATTTTGCAACGACTGATGCAGCGCTCTGGCATAGCTAATTTACTTGAGCTTAGCAGTCTAGCTGGAGTATCTGAATTACAGTTATTTCGGCTAAAAAATGGTTTATTAGGCAAAATGCAGTTAGAAACACTAATTAAAATCTCTGAAGCTTTAAATATTTCTCTAAATGAGCTAATTTCTGCTTTTGCTGCTCATGAAGATTTATTTAAGGGTATTAATGAGCAAGATGATTCTACACTTAGGCAAGAATATCAGAAATTACAGCAAGAACAAGAAATCATCAAGCAAAAGTTAACACAAAAGTTTCAACGCAGTAGTTTAGATATATTAGAATCATGGTTATTACAATGGCCTACGGTTGTGAATGCTGCTCAAAAAAATCCCCAATTACCAGCGGCAAGGCTGATACCCTTAATCAAACCCATACAAAGGTTATTAACTAGTTGGGGAGTAGAAGCGATCGCCTCTGTTGGCGAGGTTATCCCTTACGATCCTACTTATCATCAATTAATGGAAGGAACGGCACAACCAGGAGATTTAGTGGAAGTGCGTTATGTTGGTTATCATCAAGGAGATAAATTACTACATCGTGCTCAAGTAAGTCCTGTCAAGTAAGTTTGTTGATTGTTGATTGTTCTCCATTATCAACTATTTACCATCCACCATCAACCTTTTCGGTGAGCATCTAAAGTTAAAGTACCTATGCCTAAATCTTTACTATTGATTAAGGTGGTTTCAAATAAAGCCATCATATCTTTGAACTGAGGATTCTTACGAGATGAACCTGTTGCACCCATGGCGACTAATAAAGCACAGTAACCATCAATTTTTCTCGCTTTTTTTTGCCATTGACGTACTGCTTGATAAAGATTTGACTCATCTTTTGCAAATTGAGCAAATAGATAAAGGTTATTTTGCGGAGTTTGCAAGATACCTAAATCATAATTTATACCCTCAAACGGATCGCTACCGGGATTAAAAGTGATTCCGGTTAAACCTCCTTCTTGCCGCAATCTTTCAATGAGAATTTTTGCTTTCGGACGAGTTGTTTGAACTAAAACAATAGGCAAACCCTCAGCTTTATTGGTCAGTAATTCTGTTAAATTGGAGGAGAGACTTCTTGAAGCATAAATCCTTCGCTTGCTGCGTAAATCTTCAATTAATGTCCACTCCATGATGGAAAACGAGATAATACTGCCAGAAGGAACTAAATCGTCTTTTAGAAAAAAAGTAGCTTTTGCTAATTTCTCTTCTTCTTCTGCTTCTGCTGCTTCTAAGATTTCTATCAATTCAGCTGATAATTCAGGCATAGTAGAAACGGTGACTGGGATTGAATCTTCTTGTGTAGGTAAGACTAAATCATAATTCTGAGTTACATCACCAATGACTTCTTCCATTAAATCTTCTTCACAATCTTCCACAAACTTCCCTAATGCTTCCAAGGCAGCATAAATTGGTAATACTTCTTCTTCATCCCGTAAAAGACGCATTCCTTCATAGGGATGGATACTGCCAAATAGAGGTTGAATATCAGAACTAAATAGCTCACCAATATCAACTTCATCCTCGTACTCTAAATCATAATCATGGCCATCTTCGGGTACAAAATTAATAAACCAGCAATCTTGTTGTAAAAAAGCTGCCTCTAATTCTGCATCTAAAGCATCTTCGTCAGCATTTAAAGCGCGAGTGCGAAAATTTTTTAAAGAATCGAGGGAACGATAGAGAATGATGCCATATTCTTTACCTAACATGCCCATGACGCAAGCATAAATATTGTCAATATCCCAACGATTGATTTGGATTTTGATAATGTCATGATCGCTCAACAACTGCCAAGGTTCTAGATCCCAAATTTCTAAAGCCGCCTCTTCCAATGATTTTTCTAATTCCGTCGAAATATCTTTAAGTGATTTTTCGCTAATATCCTCAAAATTGCGCCATAATTCATCGATTAATAATAAATTAGGCACATAATCAACCACAATTCCTAAATTTTGCAAAGCACCCCTTAAAAAGAATTGCAATTCCCGATCGCAGACAACGACTTTTTGCGGACGTGCGGGTTCGGCAGGATTGTGGGGAGTTTCAATCGCTTTGAGCAAAGTACGGACCATCGCTTCCGGTCCAGTATTGGCTCTGACTACTTCCATGGCTCGGACAAACCCTTCCGAACTATCTACCCAAATAATACATTCTCCATGTTCTTGTAACTCTGGCTCTAAGTTACTCATCATTCCCCCTATGGGGCGGCGATCGCCTTCCCAGACATGAGCAGTTTGGGGAATTTTTTGCAGTCGGCGTTTAGTGGTCTGAGGAAGAGAATTCATAAGTGTATGAGTAAGGCTAAGATATTAACAAGAAATATTCACCGGATACTAACCGGATTGTTCTGGAGTAGGAGCCAAAGAGTTTTTAGTATAAATTGTTTGAGACTCCAATAACATACCATATTCTATACCTTCTACTACCGCTTGATAGGATGCATCTAAAATATTGGTAGATACGCCTACAGTTGTCCAGCGTTGTTCTCCGTTACTTGACTCTACTAAAACTCTCGTTTTAGCTGAAGTTCCCGCTGCACTATCTAAAATTCTCACCTTGTAGTCTGTGAGATGAAAGGCAGCGATTTGGGGATAAAAGTTGACTAAAGCCTTGCGCAAAGCTTGGTCTAAAGCACAAACTGGTCCATTTCCTTCAGCTACTTCTAAGATATCCTCCCCACTCACAGCTATTTTTATTGTAGCTAAAGCATTAGTACAGGTCATTTTTCCGTCGAGTATAATATCGCAATGAACCTGAAAACCCTTGATATGAAATAATTCCTGTCTTTGCCCTAAGGCTTCTCGCATTAACAGTTCCACGCTAGCTTCTGCTACTTCAAATTGATAACCTTCGCTTTCTAAGTCTTTGAGTCTTTGCAAAATTTCTCGACAAGTGGGATTATCTTTATCGATCTCAATGCCACAATTGCTGGCTAAGGAGATCACATTACTTAAACCCGACTGTTCGGAAATGAGGATACGTCTTTCATTACCAATTAATTCTGGGTCAATATGTTCGTAAGTTAGAGGGTTTCTGGCTACGGCAGAGACATGAATTCCTCCTTTATGGGCAAAGGCTGAACGTCCCACAAACGGTGCGTGATCGTCAGGGGCTAAATTAACGATTTCACTGATTAAACGACTGCTAGGGGTTAATTGGGTTAATTGCTCCGATTCTAGACAATCATAGCCTAATTTTAGCTGTAAATTAGGAATTAAAGTACAAAGATTGGCATTACCGCATCTTTCCCCGTAACCATTAATCGTCCCTTGTACCATTGTTACCCCTTCCATTACTGAGGCGATCGCATTGGCCACCGCCATACCACCATCATTATGAGTATGAATACCTAGTTGAGGCGAGCTAGGATCGTCTAAATTGAGCTCAAGTTTAGTGATGACTTCTCGGACAATTTGAGTAATTTCATGAGGAAGACTACCACCATTGGTATCGCAAAAAACTAACCAGTCTGCTCCAGCTTGCATCGCGGCTTTTAAGGTAGCCAGAGCATATTCGGGATTAATTTTATAGCCATCAAACCAATGTTCAGCATCATAAATAACTCTTCTACCCTGGGCGCGAAGATACTCAATGGTATCTTGAATCATAGCTAAGTTTTCTTCAAGAGTTGTTTTTAATCCAGCCCTAACATGAAGATCCCAGGATTTGCCAAAAATGGTTACCCAATGAGTACCAGCTGCTAAAATAGCTTGTAACATGGGATCTTTTGAGGCTTGCTGTTGAGGGCGACGGGTAGAACAAAAGGAAGTTACTTGAGCCTGTTGGAGAGGTTCTTCTTGCAGTTGCCAAAAAAATTGAACATCTTTGGGGTTTGCCCCCGGCCATCCCCCTTCAATAAAGGGAATACCCATTTCGTCTAGTTTATGGATAATTTTGAGCTTATCCTCTAAAGATAGGGAAATACCTTCTCGTTGAGCCCCATCTCTAAGAGTAGTATCATATAAGCAAATTTTTTTATTTTTACTCATCTGTAACAATTTTTTGGTTAATTAGAATTTCAACCGAAGTAGCTACTTAATGCTTAATGATCATTATCATACCTTAGAATTGCTCATTAGTTAATGGTTGATGGTTGATGGTGAGGAAGCCGACGTTAACATTACCCTAGCTCTACGCTAAGATAAAAAATAAATTTAGTTAACTGATTCTGATTTAACAAAGGAACATGAGTACAACTAGTAACTTTCGTGAAGCTATCAGAGATGCTAGAGGACAAGCTTTAGTTGGTCCTAATGTTATTCCCAGAGCTCTTCCCTTTTTGGGAGGAGGCTTAGTTTTAACCGCAGTTGGAACTTATGGCGGTTTGGGTATGCTCCAAACTAACCCACAACTGTTTATGCCAACTTTTTTCGTAGCTTTGATTGCTGAGTTAGTTCTTTTCTTCATTGTGCGTGGCATCGCTGAAAGGGGTAATAACAGTACTGCTTTACCTCTTCTAGCCGTATATAGCTTACTATCTGGATATACTCTCAGTGGGATTGTATTTGTTGCTTTGGGTACATCAGGAGTAGGCTTACAAGGAGTAGGTATTGCCGCCCTGGGTTGTGGTGTAACTTTTATTGCTGCCCGCAGTATTGGCTCAAACCTCTCTGATGAGGATGGTTTAGCTCTAACTAAAACTGTGCAATTGGGAATTATTGCCTTATTCGTGGTAATCATGGCACAGTTAATTTTTAGCTTCTTTGGAGTTTTTACTCCGAGTTGGTTAGAAATTGGGATTTCTGGCATAGGAGTATTCCTGTTTGCTGGGGCTGCGGTGGTAGATTTTTATATTCTCCCTCGCACTTATGATGATGAGCAATATCTATCGGCAGCCTTGTCGATGTATCTAACTTACATTAACCTATTCATCTTCATTCTCAGATTATTAATTGCTCTTAATGGCCGAGACTAAAACTTTTCCATTAATGATCTAGCAGGTGATCTCTCGGGGCGCTCTTGTTTGCCTAGGGGGTCAACTTAAGCCCAGACATCAGTTAAGTGCTGGGTTTCACAGCCCGCCCCGAAATTCATTTCGGGGCTAATAGCGATCGTCCATTAAAATAGACTAAATCTTTAGATTTCAGCTCAGTCATCTTTAGATGACTTCTGCTATTAGCAAGGAACTTGAGTTCCTTGCGGGTTAAGAGCTTGACCCTTAAGTTGACACCAATGAAGATTTGTGCCCCAATTAACCAAATATGCTACTTTCACTTTCAACCCCATTCATTAAGCGGCCGGTTCTTACCACCGTCTTAAGTACTCTCATCATCCTGGTAGGGATTATCTCTATAGCAGTTCTCCCTTTGGATAAGTTGCCAGAAATTGCTCCCAGGAAGGTAGCGGTAACGGCAAACTATATTGGTGCCGATGCCCGAACCACCGTAGATAACGTCACCACCGTGCTGGAGCGGGAAATCAACGGCACGGAGTCCGTGAGGTGGATTGAGTCTTTTAGCGACAATACAGGAAATGTGACCATTAACGTCGTCTTTCCCACCGAAATGGACCGCAATATCGCCCAGGTACTAGTCCAAAATCGGGTAGCCCAAGCCCAAACCGACCTCCCCGCAGCAGTGAATCAAACCGGGGTCAAAACCGAGAAGCAGTCGCCGAGTATCACCTTAATTCTTTCCTTCTACTCGGAAAAGGACGAGAACGGCAACAACTATATCTACGATCCCGTCTTTCTCAACAACTACGTTGACCGCTACATCTGGAATAAGATTAAGAGCATCAAGGGCGTTGGCTCTATCTCTCTCATAGGGGGGGCTAAATATGCCATGCGTATCTGGGTCGATCCTGACAAACTTGCTGCTCGGGGATTGACAGCTTCCGATCTGGTCAGGACCATTCAGCAACAGAATACCGAGGTAGGGGCAGGGAGAATCGGCCAACTGCCGGCATCAGAAGAGCAGCAATTTGAAATCGCCTTGCAGGTACAAGGTCGGTTCAAAACTGTGGAAGAAGCCGAAAACATGGTTCTGCAAATAGGTAGGGATGGTACTCTGATCCGGATTAAAGATGTGGGTTGGGCAGAACTGGGCATAGAAAACTACAACACCAAAGCTATATTTGACGGCGCGCCTGCGGCAGCGCTGATCGTCTACCAACTGCCCGGTACCAATGCCCTGGATACCGCTAACCTAATCAAAGCCAAAATGGCAGAGCTGGAAAAGAGATTTCCGCCTGGGTTTAAATTCAAGATTGCCCATGACAACACCTTGTTTGTGGAAGCTTCCATCAAAGATTTGGCCGTCACTCTGCTACAAGCAATTACGCTGGTGGTGGTGATCATCTTTGTCTTCCTGCAAGACTGGCGCAGCACGATCATTCCTGCCATCGCTATCCCCGTAGCTATGTTGGGGGCAATGATCGGTGCTCTGGTTCTAGGTTTTACCCTCAATCAGTTGTCCTTGTTTGCTTTAGTGTTGGCATCAGGTCTGGTGGTGGACGACGGCATCGTGATTGTGGAGGCGGCCTCCACCAAGTTGGCTCAAGGAATGGGACCGATGCCGGCTGCCTTGGATGCCATGGAAGAACTGG
>JAAUYA010390770.1_pt1 | contig 12818 bp, 10 predicted proteins | sample 7278161 | NCBI WGS metagenome assembly JAAUYA01 (sample SAMN14350120, study PRJNA611818) | marine sediment metagenome | isolation source: surface marine sediment (3m) | place: French Polynesia: Moorea | collected 2018-08
ACTAAAACTCGTTTACTGTTAGATGCCTATCAAAATTTAGGCCATGGTTGCCAATACGTACCTATTGATGTTAGCGGTGATATTCTTAAAACCACTGCTCTACAACTACAACAAGAATATCCAGCTTTATCGATTCTCGGTTTAGTGGGTACTTATGAGCAAGCCTTAGCCAAACTTGAACCTACTTCTTTACCTAGCCGTATGGTAATCTTTTTAGGCAGTACCTTGGGTAATTTTACTCCTCAACAGAGCGATCGCTTCTTCACTCAAATTAGCAATGTTTTACAACCGGAAGATTATTTTTTATTAGGCATCGATCTCCAAAAATCAAGAGATATTCTTGAATCAGCGTATAACGACGCTCAGGGAATCACAGCAGCTTTTAATCGCAATATGCTTTCCCATTTAAACTGGCGTTTTCAGTGTAATTTTGAACCTAATTTGTTTACTCATGAAGCAATTTACAATCAGTCTGAAAATCAAATTGAGATGTATTTACATTGCCAAAAAAGTCATTCTGTAAGTTTAGGTACGCTGAATGTAACTGTGGATTTTATTGAAAAAGAAAGTATCTTAACCGAGATTTCCCGCAAGTTTGATTTAGAAACCATGAAAATGGAACTAAATAACAAAGGATTAATTCCCATACAAACTTGGACAGATTCTCAACAGTGGTTTGGTTTAATTCTTGCTCAACCAAAGAGTTAATCTCCTCAGTTATGGTTGGAATATTTCCCTAAATTTAACAACTTATATGGCAATTTTCACTAGTTATAAAATACACCCAATCAACCATCAACCATCAACCATCAACTAAAGCCAGAGTATATAAATATACTTCATCAGTATCAGAAAAGTTATATGTTTACAAAATAGCTTTAAGTTTTTCTTGATAACACTCAAAAGAGTCTCTACTAAAACAAACAAAAACCACTTTGTCAATCGCTTTTTCTTGTTCTAAAAAATGCTTGACTTCTGTAATAGCAATGGTGGTGGCACGCTCTAGGGGAAAACCATAAATACCTGTACTAATAGCCGGAAAAGCAAGGGATTTAATCTTATTTTCTACAGCTAATTCTAGACAACGGCGATAACAACAAGCTAATAATTGCTCTTCTCCGTGATGACCATCTCGCCACCTAGGGCCGACAGTGTGAATGACCCATTTAGCCGGTAAATTATAGCCTTTGGTAATTTTAGCATCTCCGGTAGCACAGCCTTTGAGAGTAGCACACTCCTTCAACAATTCTGGCCCAGCAGCGCGATGAATTGCACCATCTACACCACCGCCACCTAAAAGAGAATTATTGGCTGCATTGACGATCGCCTCTACTTCCTGGTGAGTAATATCACCACGTACAATCAAAATTTTTGGGTTGATTAAATTAAAGTTAGACATAATTAATGATGATGATATCGTTCGCGGTAAGGTCAATTTGAATCATTGATGAGCTTATCGATGTCTCGTTGTAGTTCATCAACTTCTCTCTGCAATTGTTTTACCTCATCAGCGTCAGAAGCCTGCGAATGGACGTTCACTGACTCTTGCCCCGTGCGTTGATAGTTTGTGCGTTGATAGTTGCCTGTGCGAATTTGTTGATATTCCTCTGAATTAATCCATTCCCCCAGATAGTGAACTCGCTCCACCGTAAATGGATGGCTCAGAAATATTCCTCTGTTTAAGTTGTTGTAAAGAAAAAACTTATAGACTTGATTCAACCCATTTTGATCTAGCTCCTGATAGTGTTCTGATTGGCGAATAAATTCTCCTAGGTTAAGTTCATTGGCATAGCGAGAGCTACCTCCCGATAATTGCATCATACTCTTTAGTATGGGATTGAGATCGTCCATTATTAATAAGGAGGCGCGATCTGCAGAAAGCTCGGCTTTGCGAAGCCACTCATAAAAAGCTAGAATCAATCCAGTGCTGATCAGTTTGCTCAAACCAAAGGTCATACTTGTCAGATTAAACATGAGAGTAATTACCCAACTTGCCATCTGGTTTAAAGTAGTATGACCGCATTTAATGTGTCCAAGTTCGTGGGCGATCACTGAGCGCATTTCTGATTCACTCATCAAATCCAACAGCCCTGTGTTCATCACAATACAGGGACGCTCCTGCCCCAAGGCATAGGCATTTACCATAGGTGATTGGGAGATAAAAAGTACAGGTTCTGGAGCAACATCTAAATCTCGCACATATTCTTGGAGGATAGCATAGATAGAGGCATACTGTCTGGGACCGACTTCAATGGCGTTGCCCATTAAATAGACATGGCGCGGTCGTTCATGGATGAATTCCACGAACTTGCGGGCAAGCAGGTCAAATCCGGGGAAGCTTCGCAGAGCTTGTTCTGCTTGATAGTCCAAGGGATGACGAAAGGCATCACTAGAAATTCCAGGATAGGTTGGCATGAGAGTAAATCCTAGTTAAGATGAAAGCGATCATAGCACAAACGAGATTCAGATATCTGTCTACATCGATCGCCCGATCAATTCGGAAAAATATCTAATTTTGGCGCACAATTGCCACGCGATCGCAGTATATTAGAACAAATGCACCAAGAAAACTAGTGGTAAAGGGCGTAAATGAAACGGGAGTTTAGAATTCGTGTAAGTACTGAAAAATAAGGATTTTTCATTCTGCATTCTGCATTCTTAATTCTGCATTCTACCACTAGCTTCATAGTTAAGGCAAATTATGAATTTAGAAAAACCATTAGGTTCAGTTATCCAAGGATCTTTAAGCGAAGGGTTAGAAATAAGATTACACCCGGATATATCCGTAGAAGATATGCGGGTAGGTAAATTCTTAGTCGTACAAGGGATGCGATCGCGCTTCTTTTGTCTGTTAACCGATGTTTCCCTCGGTACTTCCAACCCTCGAATTTTTACTCATCCCCCCGATCCTAATGACAGCTTTTGGCGGGATGTTCTAGCAGGAAGCGATACCTACGGTACCATTGAAATTGCGCCCATGTTAATGCTAACCATTTCCGAGGACAATTCTTCTGGTTCAACTCTAGTTCATGATAACCCTGTATTAGAAAACATTGACACTGAATTACAACTATTGCCAGTTAAAACCATTCCTACTCATTTTAGCCAGGTTTATGAATCTACCGAAAGAGATTTTCGTACTGTCTTTGGCTGGGAAGACGATCCTCACAAGCGTAATTTTTCCATCGGGCAGCCCCTAGATATGGATGTCCCGATCTGTCTTGATTTAGATCGTTTTGTAGAACGCAGTAACGGTGTTTTTGGCAAGTCAGGCACAGGGAAGTCTTTTCTCACTCGCCTGTTAATTTCTGGCGTTATTCGCAAACAGGCGGCAGTTAATTTGATGTTTGATATGCACTCGGAATACGGCTGGGAAGCGGTGAGTGAAGGTAAACAATTCAGTACAGTGAAAGGATTGCGCCAACTATTCCCCGGACTGGTAGAGATTTATACCCTCGATCCTCAATCAACCGCTAGAAGGGGAGTTCCCAATGCCCACGAATTATATCTGAGTTTCGATCAAATCGAGATTGATGATATCAGACTGGTAGGGCGAGAATTAGGGATTTCCGAAGCTAGTTTAGATAACGCTAATATTCTCGCTTCTGAGTTTGGCAAATCTTGGATCATGCAATTACTCCACATGACTAATGAAGAAATCCAAGAATTTTGTTTAGAAAAACAGGGACATAAAGGATCGATCATGGCGCTGCAACGCAAACTCAAGCGACTAGAAAACTTAAAATATATGCGTTCTGCTTGTCCCCATAACTATATTCAACAAATTCTCGATTGCATCGATGCCGGTAAACATATAGTCATTGAATTTGGCTCTCAAGGAAACATGCTCTCTTATATGTTGGTAACTAACATGATTACTCGCCGCATTCATAAAGCTTATGTGAAAAAAGCTGAACAATTCTTACAAACCAAAAATCCTTTAGATCGTCCCCGTCAGTTAGTGATTACCATTGAAGAAGCCCACCGCTTCTTAGATCCTGGTATAGTTAATCAAACTATTTTTGGTACTATCGCCAGGGAAATGCGCAAATACTTTGTTACTCTGTTGATTGTCGATCAGCGTCCTTCAGGAATTGACAATGAAGTGATGTCTCAAGTTGGTACCCGCATTACTTGCCTGCTCAACGATGAGAAAGATATTGATGCCATTTTTACAGGAGTTTCTGGAGCTAGTGGATTAAGATCTGTGTTAGCTAAACTAGATTCTAAGCAACAAGCTTTGGTATTAGGTCATGCTGTGCCGATGCCAGTAGTAGTGAGAACTCGTGCCTACGATCGACAATTTTACGAGGAAATCGGCGACCCAGATTGGAGCCAAATGAGCGATGAAGAGGTGTTTACTGCCGCTGAAGCTGCTAGGACAGATATAGGTTTCTAATAGCTGCGTTTAACAGCTTCTCTAATTTAGCCTGAGGCGATTAATGCGATCGGATATTTTTATCAGTTATTTACTGGTGTAATTTTGCAATTTGGTCAAAGTATCGCCTGCCATACAAAGGCGTATTAGTCCTATATGTTAAGATTTACAACGAAAAATTGACAAATAATCCTTTTTAATCTATATAATCCTCAATTTTGGTACAATAAAAGAGGGAGAAAGAAAATCCTCCAGTATTTTCCTAACATTCCTTAGGTAAGAGCGGAACTGTTAGAAGGAGGTGAACATGGGTGCGATACAACTAACTAATAATGATCTTGATGATGCGCATCCTCTTTGGGTTGACGGTAATCTTCAAATATCAGGTAACAATGTCGTTTGGGTAGGTCGTGACAGTAGTAATGGCGTTGAAATCTTCTTCTACGATGGCAGTGACACAACCCAACTAACTGATAATGAATCTTCTGACACCAATCCTCAAATCTCAGGTAACAATGTTGTCTGGGAGGTTTTTGACGGTAATGACTATGAAATCTATTTCTACAATGGAATTGAAGTAATCCAAGTAACAAATAATGATTCTAATGATCATCATCCTCAAATATCCAATAACAATATTGTTTGGGTAGGTTCTGGAGGACCAGGTAGAAGTCTTAGTAATGACTCTGAAATCTTCTTCTACAATGGCAGTGAAATAGTTCAGCTTACTAATAATAATTTTTCTGATCATAGTCCTCAAATCTCAGGTAACAATATTGTTTGGTCCCACGTTCACCTAATCCCATCGCGCTTCCCCATCTTCCCTCCTCCTAAAGCTGATATCTACTTCTATAATGGCAGTGAAATAGTTCGTCTCACTGATGATGATTTTCCTGATAGTTCGCCTCAAATATCAGGTAACAATGTTGTTTGGTCTGGTTCTGATGGTAGTGACGGTGAAATCTACTTCTACGATGGGAGTAAAATTACCCAACTAACCAATAATGATTTTGAAGACTCCTCTCCTCAAATATCAGGTAACAATATTGTTTGGAACAGTTCTGCACCATATGGATTTGATATTGGGTCTGAAATCTTCTTCTACAATGGCAATCAAATAACTCAGTTAACTGATGATGATTTAGATGATAGATATCCTCAAGTCTCTAGTAACAATGTTGTTTGGCAAAATTATGATGGCAATGATTATGAAATCTTTTTCTACGATGGTAGTAGAATTATCCAGTTAACTGATAATGATTTGGATGACCGTAATCCTCAAATCTCAGGTAACTATGTCGTTTGGTCAGGTTATGACGGTAATGACTATGAAATCTATTTCTACGATGTAAGTGAAATTTTTAATTTACCTAATTTAATCAGCGGCACCATAGAAGATGATATACTTTCTGGCCAACAAGGTAATGATACCGTTTATGGTGGTGGTGGTGATGATACTGCCTATGGTGGAAAAGATAATGATGTCTTGAACGGTGGTGAAGACAATGATTTACTTTCAGGCAATATCGGAGATGACACCCTTAACGGTGGTGGTGGTGATGATACTGCCCATGGTGGAAAAGACAATGACCTCGTGATTGGAAACCAGGGTAATGATTCTCTCTCGGGCGATAAAGGAGACGATGTCCTCTATGGTGGAAAAGATAATGATGTCTTGAACGGTGGTGAAGACAATGATTTACTTTCAGGCAATATCGGAGATGACACCCTTAACGGTGGTGATGGTGATGATACTCTCTACGGTGGTCAAGACGATGACATTTTGGATGGAGGGCAAGGTATAGATTTACTCTTGGGGGATAAAGGCAATGACACCCTCACAGGGGGAGAAGGTGACGATACACTCACTGGTGGTACTGGTAGCGATCGCTTTATCTTCACCAACGAAGGTACAGATACTGTCAACGATTTTAATATAGAAGATCTAGATGTCTTTGCCTTCACATCTGCTAATTATGCAGGTGCGCCCCCTGCTGGTGCAACCCCGATGGTTACTGACGCCAATCCAGCTAATGTGACTAACTCAGCGGATAACATCATTGTAGATACCCTAGCAAACATTGAAGCTTTAGGCGCAAGTTTTGCTAATACTCGCTTTGCTTATGCTAGCGATGTCAACCAACTAATCTATGATGCTGACGGGGATTGGTCTGAGGGCAGCTTAGTCGTTGCAGACGTAACACTGACTGGAAACTTAAGAGCAGCTAACTTCGCTTTCATCTAATTGTTTCGCTGTTATTCTACTTTCCCCCGTTTGTTTTTCTGCTAAATCATCTGCTGATTTAGCAGCTTTTTCTTAACTTTATAGGGGCTAGGCAGGTGAGCGATCGCCATTAGCGTCAACTTCAGGTGAAACCCAAGCCAGATATTGAATTAAAATTTAATTATTATCTGAGGTATTATATGTTTGAAATTGAGTATCTGACCGATAAAAAGGGTCAAACAAAGGCTGTTATTATTCCTATTGAAGTGTGGAGACATTTCTTTCCAGAAGAAAAAATTTCTTTAGATGAGTTATCAGAAAGATTAGAGGATTACTGTCTTAACAAAGCTATGGATGAAGCTAAACAGACTCCTTTGTTAGACCGTGAAGCTGCACTCCAATACTTGGAGGAATAATTTGCAAGTCCAGTACCGCCAATTATTTTTGAAAGATTTAAAGAGGTTAACAAGACAACCTGTATATAGGCGAATTAGAGAAGTAGCTTTTGAAATTTTACCCAAAGCTGAAGAATTGAAAGAATTAAGTAATCTTAAACCTTTGATATGATCGACAATTTTATGAAGAAATCGGCGACCCAGATTGGAGCCAAATGAGCGATGAAGAGGTGTTTACTGCCGCTGAAACTGCTAGGACAGATGTAGGTTTCTGATAGATGCCTCTACCAGCTTCTCTAATTTAGTCTAAAGCGATCGGATGCACGATATTGTATTGAGAGACGATTAGAGCGTAATCCGATTTTACCCAAATGGGATATTCTGATTTAGAGACAATTCGGTAAGATCTTAAAAGCAGTCAAAGGAGTTTGAATAGAATGGAACAAAATCAAAAGTCAACGGTTGTAATTACGGGTGCCTCCTCGGGAGTCGGTTTGTATGCGGCCAAAGCCCTTGCCCAAACTGGCAAATGGTATGTAGTGATGGCTTGTCGCAATCTCTCAAAGGCGCAAAAAGCTGCTGAAGATTTAGCAATACCACAGGAGAGCTACAAAATCCTATATATAGACTTAGCAAGCCTAGCAAGTGTGCGAGAGTTTGTCAATGCTTTTCGGGCAACTGGTAGATCCCTAGACGCTTTGGTGTGCAATGCAGCAATTTATATGCCTTTACTCAAGCAGCCATTGCGAAGCCCAGAGGGATATGAATTAACCGTTACTACAAATCATCTCGGTCATTTCCTTCTCTGTAATCTCATGCTAGAAGATCTAAAAAACTCATCCTCTTCTAACCCGAGACTGGTCATTCTGGGAACTGTTACCCACAATCCCAAAGAGTTGGGTGGCAAGATACCCCCACGTCCGGACTTGGGGGATTTAAAAGGCTTTGAAGAAGGATTCAAACCGCCTCACTCGATGATTGATGGTAAGCAGTTTGAACCAGTTAAAGCTTACAAAGACAGTAAGGTTTGCAACGTACTGACCATGCGGGAACTCCATCGACGCTATCACGAGACAACCAAGATCACCTTCAGCTCGCTGTACCCTGGTTGTGTGGCCACAACAGCTCTGTTCCGCAACCACTATCCCCTATTTCAGAAACTCTTTCCCCTGTTCCAGAAATACGTTACTGGAGGATTTGTGTCCGAGGAATTAGCAGGCGAAAGGGTTGCAGCAGTGGTTGCCGAGCCCGAATACAGTAAATCTGGAGCTTATTGGAGCTGGGGAAATCGGCAGAAGAAAGATCGAAAGTCGTTCGTGCAAGAAGTATCTCCAGAAGCAAGTGATGATCTCAAAGCTAAGCGCCTGTGGGAACTGAGCGAAAGATTAGTTGGACTTGCGTGAGAGAAAGATACCATGGTTGACGGAGCTTCCGATCTTCGAATTATTTAAAACAATAGGATTACACTAACTCTAGATCAAGTTGAAATCTCCATTATCAACAGCTGCGTTGACAATAGCGATCGCTGTTAACTCATCCGCAGCCACGGTACCATTTTGATCGACAGATGCGAACTCGTAGATACCAGTATTAGTATTATCATTATTGCCAACAACGAAAACAGCCATAGAGTTCGCAACCTCACTGGCTACATCACCGATTGCCGTAGCAACTTGATCGAGATCGGTAAGATCGATCACTGTCTCGTCGTTGATGAAGATGATTCCATCGGTATCTAGGTCTGTAGCATTCTGGTTACGTCCCACCACAACGTCATTGTCAATGTCATCAACGAACTTTGCCTTGGTGAAGTTAAATTGATCCACCCCTGAGTTAAAGACGGTAATAGTGTCAATTCCTTGACCAAGCTCGGTGTAGTTTACATTATCTATACCAGCACCAGTATCGATGATATCGGCACCATCACCTCCTGTGATGTCGTCGTTATCAGCACCACCGAAGAGAGAGTCATCGCCTTCTCCGCCATTGAGGATATCATTGCTTAAGTTGCCGAGGAGTAAATCTCCTCCGTTGCCGCCATCAATCACATCATCGCCCTGGCCGCCGAAGAGAGAATCATCGTTTTCTCCGCCATTAAGGGTATCACTGCCTAAGTTACCAGAGAGTACATCATTGCCGCTGTCGCCATTGAGCTCATCAGCCCCCTGGCTACCGAAGAGAGAATCATCGTTTTCTCCACCATTGAGGGTATCACTGCCTATGTTACCGGAGAGTACATCATTGCCGCTGTCGCCATTGAGCTCATCATCACCTTGGCCACCGAAGAGAGAATCATCGTTTTCTCCGCCATTGACGGTATCACTCCCTATGTTGCCGAAGAGTAAATCTCTTCCATTGGCTCCATCAATGAGATCGTCACTCTTGCCTCCAAAGATAATGTCATCTCCATCATCTCCAAACAGCTCATCATCCCCTTGACGTCCGTTAATAATGTCATTACATTCTGTCCCTGGGAGGCTATCATTATTTTCGGTCCCATCAATAATCTCATCGTTAATACAAATATCATCTGGGTTATCACCAGCATCTGGGTCATCACCAGTATCTGGATCATCGCCAGCATCTGGGTTATCACCAGCATCTGGGTCATCACCATCATCTACATCATCGTCATCATCTACATCATCGTCATCGTCGTCATCATCGTCATCGTCGTCGTCATCGTCATCATCGTCATCGTCGTCGTCATCGTCATCATCGTCGTCATCTAGATCATCATCTAGGTCATCTTCATCATCATCACTAGTTCTAGGTTTATCTTCTGGGTCATCCGCATCTGAATGATTGCTTAGAATATGAGGAATTAAATCGTCATTTAGAAAAGAAAAAAGTTGAGCCTTAATCATAATAAATTACCTCTAAAATTTAGCATATAGTAATAACCTATCATAACCATAACCTAAAGGGGAAAAATAGTGAACTCAATTCATGTAGTTCAATTCGGTCTTGGACACATCGGCCAGACTTGCATTAAAGTACTCTCGAGAAAATCTGGAATTGAAATTGTTGGCGCCATCGATATCGATCCGCAAAAAATTGGTAAAGATGTGGGGCAAATCTGCGGACTAGAAAAACCTCTGGGCATCACTGTACGTGCAGATGCAGAGGCAGCTCTCAGTGATTGTAAGCCTCAGGTTGTGATCCACACCACCGACTCATTCCTGAATCGCATTGAAAATCAGTTAGTGACTATCATCCGTGCTGGTGCCCATGTCATATCATCGACCGAAGAGTTGTTTTATCCCTGGGAGCGTGACCCAGGATTTTGTGAACGCATTAACACTTTAGCCAAACAATATGGTGTAGCTGTGGTTGGTACAGGTGTTAACCCAGGCTTTGCAATGGATATTCTGCCGTTGTGTTTTACTAGCATGTGTACCGAGGTCGATAAAATTATTATCAGGCGCGTGGTTGATGCCAGCCAACGTCGGCTACCATTACAAAAAAAAGTTGGTGCTGGTATCTCCCGTCAAGAATTTGAAGAAAGACTGGTGGATGGTCATTTTGGTCACATTGGCTTACGCGAATCAGCCTTGGCAGTCATGAGCACACTGGGTTGGCCGGTGGATAAAATCGAGGAGAGTATCCAACCTGTAATGGCTGGAGAAAAAGTGAAAACGGATTTTTTGACTGTGGAGCCGCAACAGGTTGCTGGACTGCATCAAATTCTACGTCTGGAAAGCGAGGGGCAAGAACGTCTAGTGCTCGATTTGCAAATGTATGTTGGCGCAAAGGAGCCCCATGATAGTTTAAAAATTGTTGGTCATCCGCCACTCTCAATGTATATAGAGGGTGGTATCTTTGGTGATACAGCCACTGTCAGTGCTTTAGTTAATACCATCCCCAAAATCATCAGTGCCCAACCTGGTTTGCGGACTATGATCGAGTTACCGGTGCCCCATGCTTTTATGGGAATCAAATCTTGATAGGGAAGAGAGATACTATGAAGTATGCTCTCTTCCCAGAAGCTATCTAATCTTCAAGAAAATTGACATTACACGCACAGTTCTAATTCTGGTTTAATAGCCACTATCGAAATCGATCCTGTTACAGTCAAAAATTGAAATGAAGGGACTTCTGCCTCATAGGTTTTCCTGGTGTTTTACCCCAAGGAAAATAGGTTTAATTTACAATCCTCTTTTTAGAGCAACTTGAACTTGTTTAAACTCTTGAAGAAGACGTTTTTTAAGTTTTTCTGGTAAAGGACGATTACCATAGGAACTATAAAAACCAGCCAAAGAGTTTAAAGCAGTTTGCATGGTGGTAAAAGACTTTAAACCTCCATAATTGCCATTACGGCGATAGCGAGAAATATAGTCATTAATCTGTTTTCTGGCCGCAAGCTGTACTTCCTTGGCCTTAACAGGATCTTGAGGTAATTCAATGGCTGTGGTAAGGCTTTCTACTACAGTAAGAGTATCTTGAGTATAGTTACCTGTTAAACCTGTAGGACTACTACATCCTACTAATCCCATAACTACAACTAATACTAGAGCAAGTAATTTTGAGAGATATGATTTGATTGGCATAGTTTAATTAGTTAACAATTCTAATCTTTGTTTTTCCTGATTTTATCAGCAATAGGGATCGAGTCTAAAATATAATACTATAAACTGCAATTTAAGAATATTTTTCTGTAGGAATCGTTGTGAGTATCTCTATCAAAGTAAATGGCAACCAGCTGCAAAACTTAGATTTGTCTCCTGCTATAGCCATCATCGAAGATTTGTTAGCTAAGAATGCGATCGCCACCTCAGAGCAACAGTTAAGTTTTGAGCTTGATTTTCCCAGGGAAGAAACTGATCCGCGAGAATTATCAGAAATTCCCGAGGTGCGATTGTGGTTTGTACGTTTAGATTCTCTCTATCCCTGGCTACCATTTCTCTTAAATTGGAAGGAAGGGGAATTAGCCCGTTATGCCGCCATGTTAGTACCGCATCAATTTAATCGTAATGAAGGTATTCAGTACAACCCAGAGGCTTTAGAAATTTTTGTCATGCAGAAAATTTTTATCTTACAAGCATGGTTAGCTCAACAGGGATTACCGAGTAATTTTCGCCTTAAGTCTATGGCACAAATTCTTGGCTACGACATAGACGACAGTTTTTTTGAACTAATTAATCGGCTACCAACTTAGGCGATTTCTCTAAAAGATTATACCAGCAAGCCCCCCTGCTCCAAAATTTTGGAGGGTTCTGACATTTAAAGTACCCCGCCCCCTAGCCTTTCAATTCTGGGGGGAATTAACTCTCAGGAGGAATTAACTAAAATTAGAGATAAGTTTAATGCTAGTTCTGGTGTTTCTCCTTTTGGTAGTTTTTGTAGTTCTTTAAAGAAAGATAATCAGAGATTAGCTTCTTATTTACCTAATCCTAAATCTAGTTAAACAGAGTTTCAAAACAGACAAAAGGTGGATCTTAATTTACAAAAAGAACAATTTAGTAATACGTATATTCAAGCTGTTACCACGGTTGCAGGTTATTCTCTTTATCGACCAGATATAGATGATGATAGTGTAGATTTAGGTATAGCAGCTAAAAATGTGACAGGAATTATTGTTTCTCCTCGACTAGAATTACAGTTAAAATGTACTTCCAGGGATTTGGTTGATTCTAATTATATTAGATATCCATTAAAGCTGAAAAATTACCATGAATTAAGAGTAAATACTCTTGTTCCCCGAATTCTCGTTGTGGTTGTAGTTCCTGACAACGTAAATGAGTGGCTACAACAATCTGAATCTCAACTTTGTATGCGTCACTGTGGCTATTGGTTATCATTAAGAGGAATGCCAGATACA
>JAAUYA010274728.1_pt1 | contig 12712 bp, 12 predicted proteins | sample 7278161 | NCBI WGS metagenome assembly JAAUYA01 (sample SAMN14350120, study PRJNA611818) | marine sediment metagenome | isolation source: surface marine sediment (3m) | place: French Polynesia: Moorea | collected 2018-08
AAAGTCAAAGGGTGAAATGCAGACATTCTTTACTCGAGTGGCAAAATTACTACAATTTGCAGAATTGAAATAGTTTGGCTACTTTCTAATGCAATATGTTCATACCATCAATGGAGAAGCAGCTCAGAACTATATATTTAGTGATTTTTGAAGGCATAAATATCACAGCACCTTATTCTCAAACACTATAGGGTATTTTTTTTCTGAGTTTAAATTCTGAACTGCTTCCCAGAATCATACTTGCATTCTATCTTGTTTATAAATTCTCTAATTTTCTGTTGTCTGACAACTGGTTTTTTATATATTTGCAGTTCCACAGCCAATGAGACTGCAGCTGGTACCCTTATGATGAGGGTGCTTAACTTGAGTGATGGACGCATCAGACCTTACATTTATGGTAGGTTAAAATGACTCTTATTTATTGCATCTCGATTTTTAACCCTGCTACACTTAACTCAATATGTGGCATTATAAGGCAGACATGTCGTGATATGATATAAAAATGATTAAGCTGTATGTGTCACAGACCTACACATAAATTAAGGTATAAAGCTGTTCTGGTTCTCCCAGAGTCAGGTCTAGACATAAATCTCTGATCCACTTGCTAGTGTACATGTATAATACAACTGTATGAAATGAACATTAATGAAAGGGTGAGACAAGACTAACACTCCATCAGAGTGTCATATCAGAGAGTGATAATTCCATTGCTTAAGGCCACCATGGGGGGTCTGTGAAGCTCATCTTCACTATGCTTAAGAACCTTGTTTCATTACAGCAATCTCATCACAAACCATAATATATTACAAGAGGTTTGTAATTGAATTGCTATAATACGACAATATTTTTAAGGTTGTTGAATATGTGGTACACAGACCCCCCCCCCGTGATGGCCTTAATCTGAACCTGTTATGCATGGAGAGAAATATGGAGAAGGCCTTCTTTGAAAAATGTATAAACACTAAGCATAAAAAGACCTAAATCCACTCTCAAACTACGTGCATGAAGCATGAATATTGTGAGGGGAAAATAGGGAAAAGTAGGGAAATGGCTATTTTGGTCTTGGTCATCCATTATATCTGCATTATGGCCATGCATTCCTTCACAGTCAACCAATACATTTAGACAAACACCACAGCTTTAGGCATTATTTCCTCTATAGCTTCAAACAGCTTCCACCTTGTTTACCGCAGACCAGGCATGTAATATATGAGCCTCAGTGATCAGCAATCCTGTGGCAATTTATAATCCATAAATACTTTACTGTGTTTACAAGACGTGTTGAATTCATAGGAATTTCTCCTAAATTCATTCATATATGCTGAATGGAATTCAACAAATGAAACTGTATACATCCTTTCAAAACTTGCTAATCTAAGGGGTCTTTTAGGATTCATTTTGTATTCGGCATGGTGCATGGGAGAATTGCCCTTTACTACTAGCCATTCAGGTAGAGCAAAGTTATGGTGTGCACTTGGTGGAATCAATGGTTTAGTAGAAGCCCCTCTTCTGTACCCTAAACTAATAGGATCACTTTGATGGTCAGTTTTGTGAATAGTTCACCAACAGTGTTCTAAAGTTGCCGAATATTATGGTAATCAAAAGTGCCTAAGGGGTTTTAATTGGGGTTTTAATTGGCCTTTTCTAAAATATGATGATCCCACCATGGTGCACCGTAACCTGACACCAGGTGGAAAGCAAGCAGTACTGTAGGAATTGTCTTCAAACGTCTGCCCTTTAATCACGCTGTCATGCAGGCCAAGTTAAAACCTACACAAAGATGGAAAAAGTGTCTCTGACTACCCCTGATTAGAACAGCTCAGACCTAATGTGCGTTCACCATTTTTTGCACAGTTACTTCTATTGTTAATCGAAATATTTGTGCAAAATATTGTGCTTTTATGTTCAGTATAATTAAGTGAAATTTATTAATGGTGGTGTCGGAGACATGTAGGTTTGAACTTAGCCTGCATGTGTACTGAAAGTTTAAGCAACACAGATTTTCTCTCTGGCCATTCAATTTTAACACTCATGGAAATTGATACAATCTGAATGGTCCCCAGTGCTTTATGATTCAGTAATTGACCCCCTCTCAGTAAATGCATACCTAACCACTCAATCTTTGTAAATAAAGCCCAAAAGATATATTAGATGGACCATTCCTGGCCAAAAGTTTCATTTGTTGGACTGTTTGGGCTCCAATGTTATTCATTTACAAGCTATTGTATTGTACATATGGAAAATTCCAGACAATTGATCTTTGCTGTGAAAGACTGCTTTTATTTGCAAGCAATCAAATTTCAAGCTGCAAGCCTAATTCTATAAAGAGGCCCCAATTTATTTTTCAAATATTTATTTTTTGAGTTTGGTATGACCCTCATTTGACCTATTTTGGGTGACCTTCCAAGGTCAAAGGCTCAGTAGTCCCGCTAAACTGCCCAAAAAAAATTGAACCTTAGCGGGTACCCTAAAGGGGTAATATAGGCCAGTCCCAAAAAGGAAATAAAAATATTTGAAAAATAAATTGGGGCCTCTTTATACCTAGTACTTTTCTCCACCATAACAATATTCCATCCTTGAAGGGTCATCTAGGGGTCATACATCTTGATGGTATCCCTTGTCTCTGAAGTATCATCCTATTAAAGTGTGGTATTTTGGATTTAGCCAACCCTGCTTATTATTCATAACACATGCACTCATTTCAGGGCCTCCAGTGGTGGTGGAGTGTGATTTCTTTGTGGCAAGTTTTGGTTCAATTAATGCAGTCGACATGGTAAGGCACTATTAATTTGCTATATCAGTCGAGGATATTACTTGATCAGGTGCTGACCATGTCACTGGTGTGGTTGAGTGGCAAGTACCTATACAAATGACAATAAGTCACCTGACCAAGTAATTTTTCAGAATGGCACCCAGCTGGCTGTCATGCACCAGAGCACAATCTTTTTTTTTCAAAATATGGATAAAATATGCATTGAAAAACAACAGCCAAAGCACAACCCATGTAGACCTGTAGGTAGGAACTGGAAGGAGCCAATCTTTATTGGCTATTGATTTAAATCGTGGACCACGTGACCCCAAAGGGCAGGAAAAGTCAGGCACCTGGACACAGTGTGTCTGACAAAGGTCCATATGATCGTTTGGAATCCAAATGGTATCCCAACACGATCAATGGAAAATATGAAGTGACATAGTCCATCACAAGTCTTGACCGGAAAACATGTGTCATACCCACAGCTGACCGCAACAGACATTCAGGCTCCTACAAAGTTGAATATTTATCACAATCATGTATTTCCTGTACAGAGTTCAAATATTTGTCATAACACACATGACCTATTTGATATCAATGAATAGATTTGTATCTATTACATGTATCTCAGGGAATTATAATGGATCATAATTTTCTTGGACAAAGGCAGTTGACTACACAGAATATCCTACACAGATAGCTGAGGAACTGTGTAGTCAATAGATTATAGTGGAATTCAGAACGAATATAATGAGCCATTCTAGAAAACATATCTTTTTTCCCAAACAGGACTTCCAGGTTGATGTCTACACAGCCGGATATTTTCGGGGATTTTTCAATAATAAACCTGCCTCCCATAATCTATCAATAATATATAGAATCAACTAATTGCCATACAATTTTTAGATGGTGTAGAGTTATACAGGTTTATATGGTGTCATAATGTTTTCACCAACACCATGTAGCTATTATAGGACAATTATGGAAGGCAGGTTTATTATGTAAAAATCGAGGAAAAAAAAACGGCTGTGTACTTTAGTCAGCACTGGGTTGACCACCGGTTAGCATTCGTAGGCCAAGAATCTCTTGTAATATTGTCATTTAGATGGAAAAATGTATTCTAAAATTGAAGGCTGCACACCAGTTTTATACAAAAAATCTATTAGATATATATGTGATTTTACAGGATTTCCAAGTTGATGTATACTTCCGTCAGCGCTGGGTTGACCATCGGTTAGCATTCGATGGCCAAGAGGCTCCAGTTATTCTGTCTGCTAGATCTATTGAAAAAATATGGGTAAGTAATATAGCTGCACACCAGTTTTATACTAAAAATCTAGTAAATGGTGTATATGTGAACTGGGTCGATCATCCTGTCCCAGATCTATTGATTTGATATGGGTAAAAAAGTTTATAACCTGACCTTAAAAAGTGCAGATAATGTAATACCACCTCGTGCGATATTCACATTTAACAGAGTGGATTATAAATAGTCTTCCCATAGTGCATGTATTTTCAATGATCTTCTGGGTAGACAACAACTCCTAATGAACTAATCAAAAGTACATTTATCTGCTTTGCAATTAAACGGCTATGTTTGCGATTATTTAGTAGATCTAGGTCACATTTTGGGCCAGGAAAGCCATGATTTACCTGGTTCTCTCTTATTTATATAGTGAAAACATTACCCAGATCTACTAAATAATCGCAAACGTTGCCTTTAGTTTAAAAGCAGATATTTGTAGCATTGAACTTTGAAAGTGACACTGGCTCACTTGTTAGATATAATGATGCAACATTTGGCTTAACCAGCCCAATCATTTATCTCAGTACCCAGTCCAAATTTTACTTATTTTTCATCTTTGATGTAGGTTCCAGATTTGTTCTTCCCGAATGAAAAATCAGCAGAATATCACGATGTCACTGTCCAGAACCAAGTGGTTAATATTTATCCAAATGGAACTGTGAGATATAGTTCCAGGTACAGTATGTCCAAGTTTATGTCAAAAACTTGTGTCAAGAGTGTTAACTTTGAGTAGTACATTAAATTCAAGAAGCAGAACCAAGTTGTCCAAATTGATGTAAAAAGCTGGTGTTAAGAATATTAACTTAAATTCTAGGCACAGAATAAAATGGTTATATACCAAAATGGAACAGTTTAATGAATTTGAAGGTATGTCTATTTAAATAATGGTTATGCCAATAGTCTATATGTTTTCATATCTTTAAGATCTCTTATTTTTGCAGAATCACATTGAAGTTGAACTGTCCAATGTTGCTGTACAATTTCCCAATGGATTACCAGAGATGTTATATCAAGATATCTAGTTGTAAGTATACACTAAATATAACATTGCCAATTACAAATTATTCCTGGTGTTATGAAGGGCAAATCATTTCTATTTCATCAATTCACTGCAATATTTGATATGGAGAAAAGACTTTTAAGGCTTAAATGCACTATATGACACCTTTATCCTACAGCTCGTGTCCCTCCCTGCTCCCTTTACAGCCCTCCTTCTGTATCTTTTTTTTCAAATTTGGCCATGGATTTTCAGTGATAAAATATACAGCTGTGTTATTCATTGTTATCATATTCTACTTTATTATCAAATGTGCAAAACAGCTTTGTAGCTTTAACTGTTCATCAAACTGTAGTTGTGAAGCTGTAATCAGAGTAAATCAATCGAAAAGTCTTAGAAAATCACTGATAGGTCCCCATTGAATACATTGTAGACATTTCAGTCTGAGTATTGTTTTATAATTTGTATCTAAAAAGATTAACTCTTGATTATAGATTCCTACTCTTCTGAGGACGTCCATGAAAAGGCTGGATAACAGCCCTGCTGAATTTGAATTAAAAAAAGATATTCTATTTAAAGGTTGCACACCAGTTTTATACCAAATTTGTTCTAACTAGATTCCTACTCTTCTGAGGATGTCCAATTAAAATGGCTGGACAATTCACCGGTCGAAATGAATGATGACGAGCTCTCTCTTCCTCAATTTGAATTGAAAAACACCAAGGAAAAGAAATGTAAAGATACTTTTAAAACAGGTATTGATTATAAAGAAATGGTGCACATTATGAAAAGAGAAAATTCCAATCATTTGTTTATTGCATGTGTTGAGATTTGGTCAATTAAGATATGTGGCGTGGTTAGAGGCTAATTTATTTATGGTTGTGTTCATGAAATGTCTGTTCTCCTGTTCAGTAAAGCACATGTTCATGCCAAATTTTTAAAAGTGAACAGTTTTCTCTTTTTAAAACTGTGCACCATTTTAACTAGTTCTAAATAAGTTATACATAGTATGGTATTTCCTTTCTCCCCCAGATGGCTACGACACAAGCAATGTTGTCTTAAAATGGATGGATTCGAGCCCTGTAGAGATAGATGACGCCGCTCTAAAACTGCCACAATTTGAGCTTGAGGATATAGAGAATGTTTTATGTGAAGAAAGTTATAAAACAGGTAGCATGTGCAAGCAGAAATATATACTTACAGAAAAATGAATGTCCATGTTTTGCCTTATTTTTCACTCCCTTGTAACATCTGTAACACCCGAGTCATGACCTTTGCACTACCAACCATAAGATATGATCTGAAGATGGAATAAACTTTTTGAATGGACGTGACCATTTTGGATGGGTAGATATAAGAATTATTGCAACTGTTTCAACTTCTACCAATTAATATACCATGCACAATTACATAATGACATGCACTCTACCTTTGACTGAACACCCTTTATTATTAATTTACCACCCTTCATTCACCAAAATAAATTTCATATTTCTGCTGCACATTCTATCAGTAGTATTGGGGTGGTGCAAAGTGTTTCTCTCAATACTACTTCTATATGCAACTTTCTCTTGCTTGACATGTTTACCTTTTATCAAAATTCAATTACTCAATGGCTGGTATCAATGTTTAGAAATGAATGAATATATTCCTTAAATATGATATTATGACCATTACTTTTGGTTATTTAAAAATGATAAAACAATCTTTGGAAGGATGTTTTAATGTACTGGTATAGATCTACTAGCAAAATCGGACTTATATCATTGTCAAAATAAATTCAACACACAAAATAAAAAGAGTCCTTGAAAAATATGCTTACCTATGCTGAACAAGGTTATATCTGCTATGAAATTTTTGTTCCAGGTACATTTGCGTGTCTAATGGTAGAGTTCCACCTGAAGAGACAGTTTGGATACTATCTACTCCAGGCTTACATACCTTCAATGCTCATAGTAATTCTATCATGGATATCATTCTGGATTCATAGAGTGAGCACTATGCTTTTTTTTGGGGGGGGGGTCGGGGTTTGGAAGTAGGTTTAAAAGCTATCAGCCATTTTACCTGAAAAGTAGGTCATAAGTATGCTGAGTAATAATTACACAGCTCAGAATGGAAGTATATGAGCTGTAAAGCAAAAATAAAGGTTCAGTCTGACCTGGTATTCATCATTTTAAAAATAACTAAGATATTTGAAATATTTAAAAGAGTTTTCCTACACATGTACATGGACACCAGTATTTTGACCAAAAATATTGACTTTGTAGGAACAAGTGCCAGCCAGGATAACATTAGGTGTCACAACTGTATTGACTCTGAGTACTCAGGTGGCTAAGAGTCATATAGACATCCCTGTATCATATTCAAAGGCTATAGATCTCTGGTAAGAGATATCATAGGAGGATGTTAGATTTTAGTGGAAGGGCTGTAACTCAGCGTAACATTGTTCCATTGTACACTAGGACCAAAAAGGGGGTACTGATGCTGCTGTATATAGAAACGCTCCTTGTCCTATTCATTTTCATTAGTAATAAACATGTGGTCAAATTGCATGTCTCCTTGCACAACACAAGAATTCTGTTACTGCTTAGTTACAATGGGATGTCCCACTAATGTCTGCCCTCAGTATTGTACATACATTTATATCGTGTTGGTGCCGTGCTATGTTTTGTAGGATGCTGTCCCTGCGCGAATTACATTAGGAGTTACCACAGTATTAACCATGGCAACCCAATTATCTGGATCACGAGGAACTACCATCACTGTTAGTTATGCAAAGGCACTGGATGTTTGGTAATTCAAACATTTATTTTCAATAAAATCTAATATATTTTCCACAATTTCTTCCAACTTGTTTGCATTCATCTTTTTGTCTGCATGTATGCCTGGATAGCTGGATAGCTAAAATCATAGTTCGTTTCGTTTTGTTTCACATACATGAGAAACAGGTGTTTTATAACAATGGTGTGTGCGTTTATATTGTCATTTTCAAAAAGAATTCTGTAGTGATAAAATTCATGTTCTTTCATCCACATTATGAAGTCATAACAGAAAGTAAAATCCTCTTCTCTATCCCTTCTGATGTGATGTTCAAAAAAGAGCTTACAGTCTATGTTGGAAAAAGAGTAAAGGTCTATCTTAGCTATCTTGCAGTATGCCTCACAATATAGCCCACCACGCAGCAAACATTTACTGCAGGTAACTAGTGATAATTGGCCTGTGGCCAGGGGTTTAATTATGTTTGAACAGCTTCAGGGGCAGGAGGGTAGAGGGTAAACCTGTTATCTCATGTTTATATAAACAGAAAACCACTAATGAGCTTTATGAGACCCTCCTGTGCAACTATATCCCTTTATTTGGAGTCAATCTGCATGAATGTGCAGGAATCTGGAGCCATAGTTCACATTAAATGCCAGTGATCACTCAGAGACAGCCCCAAGTGATCTTGTAGCTTGACTTGCGATACCTTTACTCAGATTCCAACACTGTAGTTCAAAATAGATTAGTTTACCCTTCTTGCTTGTTCCATTGAATTGACATCTCAACAGATTTGTTATTTTGGTTTTGAATTCATAGTATCTATTTAACAATAGTGTGCAACTTTTTTTCTTAATATATTTTCTTATATATCATTTTTCATCAGTGATCAATTATTTATTCAGTATGACCCTTGTGTTGGGTAAGTAAGCACTCTTAAAATTCCTGACACATGAATTGCAAATACATTTTGACAAAAAGGCTGAAAACCAATTTTACGCGAAAAATAAGATATGTGATTTACCTATGTTTCAGGTATGCATTCTGCATGATTTTAGTATTCAGTGCATTACTGGAGTATGCTTTTGTGAACAGCTTGATAAGAATGGAGCTAGAAAGAAGGAAAAAATAGATTTTAAAATTAAAAACTGGACACCAGTTTATTGTAAAATATCTAATGTTTGTTATATTACAGGTACGCTTTCTGCATGATATTAGTCTTCAGTGCATTACTGGAGTATGCTTTTGTGAATAGCTTGACTAGAATGGAACTAGAAAGGAGGAAGAAGAAACAGAGACAACAGGCAGCACTGGCGGCACAGGTGTGGCCAATTAAAAACAATGCATTTAATTTTAACCCTAAAATGGATGTGCAAAAAAAGTCCACACACAAACATTTGAAGCTGCCTGTGGTTCATGCAGACCCCTCATATCCATTTTAGGATTATCAATTATCAATAAAGTTAATAAAGTTAGGTATGCACTAAGAGGTGAAAATATGTATTAATTTTTCCCATATTCTCTACAGGAAGACCATGCTCTGCTTGAAGCTGAAGGCTGTACAGATAATTTATCACCAAAACATGATATGCTCATTAACCAGGCTAACAATTCTACTGAAATTGTGAGTATATTAACACACATAGAAATTGTTTGCTGCATTGCTTAAACCCAGATTTAATTAATACCAGGAATTAGACTCTGCAGTGTATTTATATTTAGAACTCCATTTTCTGAATTTAAAAGGAATAGAAAAATATGCTGGACATAGTTGATCAGTCTAAGAGTGAAGTTCTGAAATCCTGAATCCTTTAATGCCTCCATTAGAAGCATCGGCTGCTTGTCAATACTTGGGATGGAAGCATAGTAAGTCTTTTTAAATGGGATATCAAGATTCAGTGGTTGCAGAAATTTTTGACACATGGGTTGACTGGGCCACCTTTACACACCCTTTGTTAACATGATTTGCACAACCCCTAAACCCTATCTTAAATAGCAAACCCCTTCTAGAAGCTGCACAATTCATAAAATTATATCCAGATCCCAATAGGTGACACTAGCCATGCTAGCACTTTCATGTTTCATTTATTGAGACGATGAAAAACAGTGTACATGAGATGATTGGGGAGTTTTAACCCAAACAAACTAGCCATGTGCTTGCTACTAATTGGATGTAATTAAATCTGCATTCAATCTGCATTGCAGTATAATATCTCCACAGAGCTCTGCACCAAATCAGTGATGGAGAGATCCAATTATGTGTAACACAGACCATATAACAAGCTACAATGTTAAATCCCATTGAAAAGTTCAAGAGGTCAATTCTACACCTGGATAGATCTCCCCATCACTGAAATGTCTTTTTATCTGTGGGGGCAATGAATGGAACCTGTTCTGCCGGGCTTGATTCCCATCAAAACAGGTCAAGTTGTAAATCTCCCTGTAATGTCCCAGTAAAGAATTGGTACAACTACCTCAAAAAGTGCAAGTGGTGGCTGGAGGTGTGTGATTGGATAGAAAGCGATTAGAAACAGGCTACTGATTAACACATGAAAGATTCAGTGTTAAGTCCACTGAAAAGAAGGTTTCAAATATGTGACACTAATCATGCTAATGGCATATAATTTTGTATGAGAATTTATTCTTGTTTATTGAATTCTATTCACTTCATATTGTTTTCACCAAAAGACTTCCAGTCACTTGGTATGGAATAAAATTTGAACTTTTTTTATTTAGAAGTGCATCTCCTTACTTAAGTGACAGAACTTTTTGACGTTCTTACACTTAGATTTATGCTTACTTAACACATTGAAACTTATACCAATTCTGACCAAAAGCGAGTCATTTTGGTGTAAAAATATTATTCCACTAATAAGAGGCCCCAACTTATTTTTATTTCCTTTTTGGGCCCGGCTTATTTGAGCCCCTTACAGTAGCGTGTCCCGGAATACGACAACATGCTCCAATTCCAGCGCTAATTGCCCCCTAAGGGTCAATGGGATGCATGACAGTGACTTCCATGCAAACACATAGATGACCTGGCTGTTAAAATAAGCCAGGCCTAAAAAGGAAACAGAAATATTTGAAAAATAAATTGGGGCCTCTTCAGTGTAAAATACATTCATTGCAGGTATCTCTTCTGCTATTACTATTCTAAGAGAAAATATATCTTTGATACTGTCATACATTTTACCTAATCACTTTTGCTGCAAGACTATCATCATTCTAAGGAAAACCACATTCTTGATTACATGCATTAATTCAATTTATCCCCAAAACCTTTCTAGAATGTATAAAATATTTTCTTACTATCATTGCAACAGAAAGTAAGACTAAATTCTGATCATTTTTACAGTTATGTTACTTTTTCTTTCCTTATTTCTACAATTGTTTTATGGGAGATGTATTTTGTGTGGTTCTTGGGTTTTAATTATGTGAAATTGTGTGCAACATTCTGGTGAAGTACGTGGTTATTATGGTCCTACATGTTCTACATAATGATAAGTTTCAAACTGCATTTTGATTATAATCAAACTACACCATCAAGCGAGTTTGTGCTACAATCTATTTCATTTTCTCCTCTATGTTATGTGATTTGGTTTTCGTGGAAGTGACATTCCTGTTAGTCATTCAAATTATTCTAATCTTGCATCAATTTATACTTAGCATGAAAAGTAAGTTAAGCAGTGAAGTTATTACATGATATTGTGGTGATGGATGTAATATTTTTATACAGTCTTCCTTTATGCTGAGTAATGATGTCATTAGACTTCATTGACTTACTGAGTATTAAAGACATCTACAGTTGATCAACATGATAAAAGCCATGCAGCAAGCTTTGATGAACCTTTATGACATCCAATTATCTTTTATTCTGCAATCATATTCTGATGAAAACCACTGCAGTCCAGATGTGTGATAATATATCATGTATATGCTGATTACTTTTGAATAGCAATCCAATATACATAAAAGTCAGGCCTAAGAAATAAATTGACATGACTTTGACAACATGAACCACAGCATATTAATATTTAAGGAGACATCCAGGGGTTTGGGTGGTGTATTTCTACCTTTGGTAATGAACCCCCTTGGTCACCTTCAGTATTAAGACTAATCAATCATTAACCCATGGTCCTTTTCTATTACCAACATAACACATTTGTATAGTAAGAATCGTTCAGATGGCTCTGCAATGCTCCTGGACCTCTGGATGTCTCCTTAAACCCTTTATTCTGGACAACATTTATTGCTAAGCCCTGTATAACCCACCCTATTTTATCAATAAACACCCCTTCCTGTCACAAGAAAAACTGTGTTCTTGAATTCACTCTGACCTCTCTATTTTTAGGAGTTGCGGCCAATCAATGATGACCATAGCCTTGACAACATGAGCAATCACCATCACAACAACAATGGACCACAAAGTAGACTCCAGTCTATATGTCAGAGAGTGTTTCACCTTAAAGATGGGGAATTTACTTCAGATGGAGTTGATAAATCAGCGAGAGTGTTATTTCCGCTCTCTTTTGTACTTTTTAACATCTGTTATTGGATATATTATTTGCAACCAGTTATTTATACGGGGGAGGGAGACTAGTGAAAACTGTCTAAACGTGTACTTGAAAGGATGGTTGTGTTATTCTGCCAGATTATGAAAAGATAAAATTGATTTTAGAGAAAGTGTACGATGTGATTGACACCATTTTAAAAGTGGAAGACTACAATTCCTCTGCCAGAGAGTATCCCACTTTAAAGATTGGAAATTGACCAGTGGTGGTCTAGACAAGAGTGGAATACATTCAGCAATATATCAATTCAGGTGTAGAAACTCCATATAAGGAGCTATAATGTTAAATCCCATTGAAAAGTTCAAGAGGTCAATTCTGCACCTGAATAG
>JAAUYA010141675.1_pt1 | contig 12700 bp, 17 predicted proteins | sample 7278161 | NCBI WGS metagenome assembly JAAUYA01 (sample SAMN14350120, study PRJNA611818) | marine sediment metagenome | isolation source: surface marine sediment (3m) | place: French Polynesia: Moorea | collected 2018-08
TCAATTCATTGTCCAAAATTTACCAACTTTATTTTTTCGGATTCTGTGTCACATCACGAAAAAACAATAGTTTCACCCCCAGAAACTTACCAACTTTATTATGATTATACAAGATAATTAATAATAGTCCTTATGGTGAAATGCAAACAGTCTTAATTACAGGAAGCAATCGCGGTTTAGGCTATGAGTTTACTCGGCAATACCTTGCGCAAGGTGCTCAGGTAATAGCCAGTTGCCGCCAGACCGAATCGGCCAATCAACTTCATCGGCTCTTGAAAAAGTATGGCAAAAAGCTTACTATTATCCCTCTTGATGTTACCCAAGAAAACTCAATTAAAGAAGCTTTCAACCTAGTTGAGAAGAATTTCTCTCATCTCGATCTTCTGCTCAATAATGCAGGTATAGGGCGATCGGTAGTAATGGAACGAAAACGTACGCTAAGGCTGTAGCCGTTACACAGCAAAGCTTTTAGCTATCGCCATCCATGTAGATACAGGAGAGAGATACTCTAAAAGATATCAATAATTAGATAAGATACTCTAATACCTGTTCCCCCGAAGAAATGCCTGTTGAATTTTTAACCGAAGAACAGCAATTAAGTTATGGGCGCTATGCTGGAAACCCAACCTCGGCTCAGTTAGAGCGTTATTTTTATTTAGATGATCGTGAAAAAAAATTAGTTAATCAACGACGAGGAAACCATAATCGTTTGGGATTTGCTTTACAACTATGTACCGTCAGGTTTTTAGGCACTTTTTTAGCCAATCCTCTTGATGTTCCTGATCTAGTCGTTTCATATCTCGCCAAACAGTTAGAAATCAAGGAGACAGACGATTTAAGTCGTTATTTTGTAACTTTCAGAATTAAGTGGCGTAAAATCTTTAGAATTATTTGGCGCAATACAAGTTAACTAGCGTAGCTGATTTTTATTTGGCTGTGGCAAAACTTGAGAGAAGAAGGTAACTCAGCAACCGAGTTAGCTAAAACCTTCAATGTAGACCGTTCCACCATTTATCGTTTATCAAATGTCTGAATCAAAAAGTGATTCATTACCAAATCTTAGTGAGTTGCCAGAAAGCTCAAGAGCAATAGCCTGGGAAAGATACCAGATCTTGCGCCCTCATCTAGAAGACTCTGTTCCTCTCCGTCGAGCGATCGCCGATGCGGGAATTCCCTTGAGAACAGCCCAACGTTGGGTGGCAAACTACAAAAAGTCAGGCTTGGCAGGATTATGCCGTAGCAAACGCAAAGATAGCGGTACTCACAAAGTCGTCAATGCCCAGGTGAAAAAACTAATTGAAGGATTGGCTTTACAAAAACCAGCCATGAGCAAAGCCACTATTCATCGTCGAGTCAAAGATTGGTGCGTTAGTTCTGGAATTACCGTTCCTTCTTACGAAACCGTTTACGGAATTATCCGCCAGCTCGATCCAGCTTTAATGACACTGGCTCACGAAGGAACAAAAGCTTACAAACAAACCTTTGACTTACTCCATCGCCATAATGCAGAAAAGCCTAATGCTATCTGGCAAGCAGACCACACCTTATTAGATATCTGGCTCTTTGACGAAAAAGAACAGCCAGTCAGACCTTGGCTTACGGTCATTATGGACGATTATAGTAGAGCGATCGCAGGATACTATATTTCCTTTGATGCTCCCTCGGCATTACAAACAGCATTGGCTCTAAAACAGGGCATTTGGCGCAAAAATAATCCTGCATGGCACATTTGCGGTATTCCAGAGATTCTTTACACAGATCATGGCAGCGATTTTACCTCTAATCACATTGAGCAAGTCTGCTTAGATTTAAAAACTCAACTGATATTCTCCACTATTGGCGAACCTAGAGGTAGAGGAAAAATCGAACGGTTCTTCAGAAGTGTCAATCAACTATTGCTCGCCAAATTACCTGGGTATGCACCGCCTGGACACAAATCCCCCAATCCAGTTCTGAACTTTAATCAACTTGACTCCGAATGGGACGTTTTCATCAAGAACTTTTACCCCCAACTGAACAAACTAGGATTGTTACTGACGATCACATTAGTCGTTTTTGCGAGTTAATCATTGTGGATGAATCCGAACGCTTGAAGATGAGTGGCATCGAGCAGCTTCGAGAAATTTACGACGCTGGAAATATCGGCTTGATATTTATTGGAATGCCAGGATTGGAGAAGAAGTTATCTAGATATCCTCAAACAATATTTAACGATCTGCTCGATCACGTCAAAGATGACCAGTCAAATTTAATATTGGCTTTAGAATATGCTAGAGCAGGAGATATTCTAGTTGTTTGGGACACTTCCACGCTCTGTTTGGACAGTCAAAACTTCATAGACATTATACAAACGCTACAGCAAAGAGATATTAGTTTACAAATCCTGGCAGGAAATTTCTTAGAAATTAAACCTCGTAGTTGGGAAAGTAGAGTTATGTTAGAGTCCTATTCTGTTCTTGCTAATTTAGAACGTAAATACCTCTGTTGAAAGTATTTGAATTACGCCAAATAACTCTAAAGGTTTTACGCCACTAATGTCTGAAAGTTACACTGAGAGACAATCAGAAGCTCTTTGCTCTCTAGGTTTTGATCGACCTAACTCCTCCCAAAAAACATCAAACTACATGATGAACTGGGAAGCAATAAGTATCGACAACATGGTTAACATTGTGCAGGAAGCATTTAAAACTCTTGGCTCACCTGATGATTTTGAACTAATAGTAGAGAACTAATTAATGAATCTTACTGGTAGATCCCTCAGCCTTTAAGAGTTCGCCCCCTTGGGGCTCGTCTGGCCTGCAAGCAGGCAAATGAAACCTATTTTAGCCTTATAACACGGTCGGGTAGGTCAGGGGTATCACTACCCCTTTTCCCCCCTAAGAACCGGACGTGCAACTTTCAAAGCATCCGGCTCAAGCAATGTTACTCAATCTGGTAATGTACCTTGTGATGGCAATATTGATGTAGCCAAACCAAGTTTTTGACTTCATCTTTTCCTCCTTTACACCTTGGGATTATATGGTGTAGGTGTAGTGGTTCATCATTAAATAGTGACTCTCCACAGATGGGGCATTTATAACCCTGCTTCTTGGCTACTTTCTGCTGGATTCGGTTTAACCTTTCCGCTTCTGTTTTGTTCTTCTTGTGTTGCCTTTTGTGCCAATATTCCCTTAATGTTGGGTCATCGGGCGAGGACTTTTTAATAACAAGAGGATGTCTGTCGATAGTGAACCAAGAGAACTTGAGCATATATCCCCCTGTTTCTTTATCACCGAATACCCATTTATCGTTGGGTCTTTGGAGATTCAACCTTCCCCAGTATTTCCGGCGTTTCCATCCCATCGATTTCTTTTGATGGGTGCTATTGACAAACCTCACCTGTCTTCTATATAGGTAGGAGTCCAGCCCATGGAAAGCTCTCGATGCTACTACCTTTCTTAAGTAGTTAGCTTTTCCTCGGATTATTGGGTTTAGGGCACCGACTAATACCCTAACTGGTTGACCTATGTGGTCTAGGAATATGTCCCTAATGTCATTACGGGTTTGTTTGAGGAAGTCTTTGCTAGGTTTGATAAGAAGTTTGTATCCGGTTTTCCTGGTACTGTCTGTGTAATGTCTTACATTGAATCCTAGAAAGTCAAATCCTTCCGTTAAATGGACTATTTTGGTCTTTTCCTCTGAGAGTTCTAGACCTCTGGTTTTTAACCATTCATTAGCCTCATCTTTGGCTTTTTCGGCATCTTCCTTGGTTTCGCAAAGACAGACAAAATCGTCGGCATATCTTACCAGTATCCTCTTGCCCTTAATTTGTCCTCGGTATTCATATTTGATGCCCAAGGCTGCTTCCATGCCGTGTAAGGCGATGTTGGCGAGTAGAGGGCTGACGATCGCGCCTTGAGGTGTTCCTGTTTCTTGGTCGTAGAAGACATTGTTGTCCACGTATCCTGCTTTTAACCAGTCCCTAATTAGTCTCCTACCTGGAAAATTTCCGATGGTATTCATCAGTTGGTTCTGGTCAATGTTATCGAAACATCCCTTTATATCGGCATCCACCACCCATTTCTTTCTGCCATTTGGTCGGGTTGATATATATATCTTTGCTATGGCATCATGGGGACTTCTGCCAGGGCGAAAACCATAGCTTATTCCTTCAAATTGGGCTTCCCAACAAGGTTCTAGGGCATTCTTGACGATTGCCTGTAAACACCTGTCCCGTATTGTTGCAATTCCTAGAGGGCGTTTCTTGCCATTAGGTTTGGGTATATATACCCTCCGGACGGGTTTTGGTTTCCAGTCTTGGTTTTTGATTAGGTCGTCAACCAGTTTTCCTCTCTGTCGAGGGGTTTTGACTAGAATTTTGTCCACTCCAGGAGTCTTTCTACCTTTGTTCTCTTGCGTAGCTCTCCTTACGGATAACAACACGTTTGAGTAACTACGGAGCATAAGCCTTTGGAGATTACGGACTTTTCGCCAGTTACCTTCCTGAGTTGCTTTGAAGATGCGTCGTCTTAGATTCTTAACCCTCCGATTGACATCACGCCAATTGACGTTGTGCCAGTCAGTGGTTCTCTTAGTTACGTTTGCGGTATTTCGCATCTAACTTTTCCTTTCGAGTTCAGTTTCTTCACTTAGACATTCAAAGCGAACATCACCTGTTAAAGTCAGCCCCCTTTCGGGTTGGGCATTCATCCCTATCCGTCTAGTTATAAGGTTGATACCTCTTTCCTATTCCCTTACGGGTGACGGCATTCGCCTCTTTAACATCCTCTCCCCATTTGGGAATTAGGCTTTCCTTGCGGTTAGCTTACTTATCTTTTCGACCTTTACATAAGACCCAATTGGGGTTATCCCGTTCCACACTCTTGAGATGTGACCAAAGAGGAATCCTGCTTTACTCCGATGGGATTTGTGATGTCCTCGAATCAATAGCTGTGGGATTGATTCCGTCAACTCAAAAACCTACAAGATTTTGACTTTTCCCATAAACTCCCGTTTCAACCGCCTTTCAGAAGACTGGAGTAACGAAGCCTCAACACAGGTTCGATAGTTCTATTCCTTTTGGTCTTACCCTAGCCCTGAGATATCCCTGCGGTTGGGTCATCTATCAGGTCACTTAACCCTCTAGCTCTGAGACATCTCCGTTACCAGTGATGCCCCTTCGGGCGGGTACGGGCTTGGACATTAGCCCGGAGACTTGATGAAAGTCTCACTCAAAGGGTGCGACTTCGGTTCGCACCACAGGTTTCCCCATTGTAGCTCGGGCAAGGTGGTCGCTTCGCGGGTTTTTAATCGGGGGTTTCCCCCCGCACCCCCATACGCCGTGTCAAGGGTCGCTTGGGGGCTTCGGGTCACATTGCATACTCTGAATCGCATCTGGATATCCAGCCCTCGCCCCCGAACGCTTAAACCCCTATGACACGCCTACGCCCGCGCTCTGCACATAGCTGTTGTTTGTGTTTTTGTTTCGGAGGTGTCTCTCATGTCTCGCTTGCTTTGTCCGTTGTTGGTTGGTGCTTCGCCTGTTTCCGTTTGCGCTCCCGTGCCCGGTGATGTTGATAGAGAGTTCGTATTAGTAGGACTTTATAACACTTCAGTCAAGTTAGAAAAAGCAGAATTTAAGCAGTTATTTGTAAGCGATCGCCAAGCTCGCAGCAAATCTTTAACAGTTACCAAACATCTAAACTCTGGTTTAAATTACACTGTAAGGAATGAAGATAACGGACACCGCTACCAAGTTAACCTGACATCTAATGCAGTGCGTTGTGAGTGTGCCGATTATCAAAAACAGATAGAAGCAATAGGCAAGGGCTGTTGTAAACACGGGTACGGGGTTTTAGGAGTGCTAGGGTTTACCTCCCTCGCTGATTACATCGACTCTGTTAAGCATGGTGCGATCGCTAATTTGTCCTCTACACTATGCAGCAAGGGTTTAAAGGGCTTATATCCAAAATACGATAGTTATGACTGCATCAAAGCTGAAGCGGGAATGTAATCAAAATCCCCCTGGAGGTAGGGGTATTAAAAGGGTAAATCATACTCAGGGTCAACACGGGGGGTAAAATCTAATATCCCCTGTTCTTTTCTTTCTTTAAGGGCTTGGGCTACCTCATATCTGTTGGCTACTATTTCATCTACTAACCCAAAACCACTACATAAGACACAGCGATTACCATTAACTATCTTTTTACCTTCGCAGTGTGGGCAGACTACATTACTCATGGTCTAACTCTGCCAATGCCTTATCAATAGCTTTTCTAATAAACTCTTGCCTATTCTCAATGGTTTTAAGGCGATCGGCTACCTCACTTCTAACCTTGACGGTAATGGGTTTCATTGCTTCTTTATACTTAGGAGTGTACGTCCCTAGTATGCTTCTGTCTCTTTCTTTTACTGCCATTTGTGATACACCTCCAATACACCTAGTGTACCCTAGTAAACATAGTTTTTGCTTCTAATATCCAAAAGCCTCTCTAAAAAGAGGGATTGGCGAAGATTAAGAGCATAGCACAAATGGTTACACCTATTGTGTACTTAGTGATAAAAGTAAATCAAATTCGAGGGGTCGTGCAAAAAACCCCCATTTGAAGCTATGTTAGAAAAGGGTTGGACGCTAGAATATTTGGAAGAGAGAAGTAGTGGGTAGAATTTTAAGAATACAAATGTACAAAGAACAGTAAAATAACAAAAGTATTAAAGTACTTCTATTAAGCTTGTTATGGATATTAATTTAGAAGGAAGAGTTAATAATATGGCTTTGTCAGCAAACAAAGCCTTGTTGCCTTTGTTTGAGGCAATAATCAACTCTATTCATGCCATTGAAGATAGAAATATTGATTATGGATATATTGATATCAATATTATAAGAGAAACTCATCAATCAGGATTTATTGATAATGGAAATTTGGCTAAAATACAAGGCTTTTCTATCGTCGATAATGGTATAGGATTTGATTATAATAACTTAAGATCATTTTCTACTTCAGATAGTTTATACAAAAAAGCAAGAGGCTCAAAAGGAATAGGAAGGTTTCTGTGGCTTAAAGCTTTTACAGATGTATTAATTGAAAGTATATTTCAAGGAGAAGATGGTTTATATAAGCGTAATTTAGAATTTAATTTTCAAAATAATGGAGTTAAAGAAATTTCTTGTGTTCCTTTCGACGATGAACACGAACCAATTTATACAAAAGTTGAATTGAAAAATTTCTTGCTTCCCTATAGAGGTAAATGTTCTCAAAAAGTTGAAACTATTGGGAAAAAAATTTTAGAACACTGTATATCTTATTTTGCTCTAAATAAAGCTCCTAAAATTAGAGTAATTGATGGAGATAACCAGTTTAATATAAATGATTATTTTACGAAGAACTTAGAAGCTTTTGCTGATAATAATGTTTTAACTATTAGAGAATATGAATTCAGTATAAAAGGAGTTAAATATTATGGTTCATCCGATTTAAATCATAAGGTTTACTATTGTGCTAATTATCGTACCGTAATTTCAAAGCAATTACATACACTCATTCCAGACTTGGTAGAAAATAGTAAAATAGAAGATAAAAGCAATGGCAAAAAATTTACTTATATAGCATTTGTTTCTAGTAATTTTTTCGATGAAAATGTCAATCAAGAAAGGGTTGGATTCAATAATATTATCGAACAACATGAAGGTTTCTCAGAAGAACTAGGACTACTTTCCTATAAAGAAATTCAGGAACATTTAGTAAACTCATTATCTAAAAATCTACATCCTTTTCTAGAAAATATTAAAGAAGAGAAACAGAAAAAAATTCAAAAATATATTACAAATAACGCTCTTGAATATCGTCCATTACTCAAATATGCCACTAAGGAATTAGAGTCAATAAAGCCTGGCTTATCATCTGAAAAATTAGATTTAGAATTACATAAAATAAAGTCAAAGCTAGAACTATCTTTAAAAGAACAAAGTAAAGATATACTAAGCACTCCCTTAGAACATTTTGATAAGTTTCCAGAATACCGTAGACAATATCATAGGTTTTTAGAGCAGTATAACGATTTAGGCATAAACAAATTAGCTGAATATGTTGTTCACAGAAAAATCATAATTGACTTATTTAGTAAAAACCTTGAGCGTAATCATCAGGATAGATACTCTTTAGAAAGTGATATTCATGAAATAGTATTTCCTATGAGAACTACTTCTGATGATATAAATTCTTTTGAAAAACAAAATCTTTGGCTCATAGACGAAAGACTATCTTATCATCATTATTTATCCTCTGATAAGCCTTTAGGTCAATTGCCAGATTTTACAAACAATAGCCCAAGTAGACCAGATATTCTTATTTTCAATAATCCTATTGTTTTTGTTGAAGATGAACATCCTCCTTATTCTTCGGTGACGATAGTAGAATTTAAAAGACCTATGAGAAAAAACTATGACGACGAGGAAAACCCCATAACTCAAGTTTCTTCTTATATTGCTGAAATAAGAGCTAATACATACACTGATAAAAATGGAAAATTAATTCGTGTTCGTGATACAACACCTTTTTATGTATATGTTATTTGCGATCTAACCAAGAAAATCAGAGACATGTTAGAAAATATTTTTGGCTATACTAAAATGCCTGATGATGACGGATATTTTAATTTCAATAGAAATAATAATGCTTATTTTGAAGTTTTGTCTTTTGATAAAGTTGTTAGAGATGCAAGATTACGTAACAATATTCTTTTTAATAAACTTGGTATCTAACACGACTTGGCAAAAAAAGGAGGGAATAAGGCTTTCAGCGAGGTTTGAAAGAGTTCCAAATGCTGATGTTTCGTTGGTCAGCAATTCAAAATTGTCAAGTGGGGTAGGACAAAGCTTTTAGAAGTTTCATTCCGTGTAGCCAGAGTTCTAGATCGTCGAGGGTTACATCTACTTTAATTACAGAAATGCTGTTGTAATAAATCTCTTAGTAAGTCAGCCATAGGTACTCCCTCTTCTACGGATTTCATCTTGATGGCTCGATGAAGATTTTCGGGAATGTCGAGAGTTAACCTTTTCATCTTTTTGGGTTCGGGTTGTTCACTCTGCTCACTTTTACGATTAGCTACCCACTCTTCTACTTGTTGTTTGGTTTCCGCAGTAGGCTTGGTCTTAAAATTAACTTTCTTGGGCATAGTCTAGTAACTCCTTGACTAAGGTTTTGATTTCTTTAACGGCACTGTTATTACGGCTAACTTCCATTACTGCTTGTCCAGTAACAGCCGACTCAGCAAAAATCACTCGCTGGCAGATTTGAGTTTTAGCAACGGGAATAGGATAGGAGGCTAGAGCTTCTACCACATCCCTACCTATTGCTGTATTTACTATTTTACGATTAATTACAAATACAGATTTAAGTTTTTCTTTAAATACAGAAGCTTCTTTAATTAAGTCCACAGTAGAAGCAGCAGCCCACACATCATAGGGAGATGGTTGGACGGGTATAACCACTAAATCAGAGGCGATAATTCCTGAGCGTGCTAGTTCAGATACTCGCGGTGGTCCGTCTATTACTACATGGTCATAGTCTTGAGCCATGTGAGGTAAGTCTCGATGGATGGTAGGGCGATCTAAACCAATAACCATAAAAGGGACTTCCTCTTCTCTGGCTGCTGCCCAGTCTCTAGCAGAACCTTGGGGGTCAGAATCGATTAAGAGAATTTTCTTTTGAGAGCGCCTCGATGCAAGGTTATAGCTGATATTGATAGCAATGGTGGTTTTTCCTACGCCCCCCTTCTGGCTCTGGACGGAGATAATCATTATTTACAGAAATCATTAATTACAGATTCACAGAAATCATTAATTACAGACAATCATAACATAAAAAACGAGATGGGTTAGGAACAATATAGGTGTTGAGATAAATGTACTGACGCTATCAAAAGTATTTATGTAAAGATAAGGATTGAGGAAGGGGAAGAAGTGAAGTGAAACTACCATCACCAGAGAAAGCATTTATTGATCATAAAAAATTAGCAGGTTATTGTCTCAATCCAGAACATGACGAAGGAAAACATAAAGCTCGTGTCTTTAAATCAGCCTTAAACCTGACTATTGACAACCTAGAAGAATTAAAAAACGCCCTATTAGAAGCTGTTAAAACTTATGATGCCATTGCCGATAAAACTAATGCTTATGGACAAAAATATATTATTGATTTTCCCCTGACAAGAGAAAACAAAACAGCCATTATTCATAGTGTATGGATAGTTAGAAATGATGAAAACTTCCCTCGTTTAGTTACCTGTTATGTACTTTAAGGAGATAACCAACATGAAACTCTTGGATATAGTTGCCCTACTAGAAAACCTACCCGAACTTAACCTCTATCGAGGACAAGTAGGAACTATTGTTGAAGAATACGAACCTGGAGTATTTGAGGTTGAATTTAGCGACAACACTGGTAGAGCTTATGCGCTCGAAACCTTAAAAGAACACCAATTAATGGTATTACATCATGCTCCTTTAGAAGGAGAAAAAGTCACGGTTTAAATAATATTGTCAAATTAAGAACAGAAGAAGATATTAGGTAGTAGCGATTTTATTAAGATTTAACATTGCTGAGAGGAAAGTACCGCTATATGGAGAGCGAAAAAGTGCAATGGAGATTGTTATTTTTAGTCAGTCAAAATGGCTGAAAATGACCATGATTTATTCTTTATCTGGCATCATAATCAGAAATGGGTGAGATTTTATCCTTTTTGATGAGTAGCAAGGATTATTCCCTGCTACCTGCTAAGGTCCACTGATTACAGCTGGACAGAACACATTGGTAAGAGATTACACAACGCTAATCCTTTAGCATTCTTAACCTTTACCAATAGTTACGTTTAAGAGCGATCGCCTTTCTTCTCCTTCTTCTCCTGGGACGGTTTGGGCTCGGCAATGCGAGTGGCGATCGCCCTCAATAAGTCACTCAAATCCAAGTTGGTGGTGGAATGAATCTGAATCACCAGCTTGGAAGTGGTCAGGTTTGAGCCACCCATAACTACCATTAACCCAGACTGCCCCAACATCTTCTGCATTAACTCAGCCTTTTCCTCGGAAGAGAGCTGAGAGATTAAAGCATTGATGTCATCTACACTGCTCACACTCAAAAGATCCTCTATCTAATATTGATGTATTCTGCAATACAATATACTTCAAATTGTAACACACATAAATTATGTAATTGAAGGCATAACCAGTGCCACCGATAGAGAGAAGCGAGTTTTTTGGCGAGTACTTAGCTAGTTCTATTCTTTAAAAAGAGAACCAGACCAATTTTCATTTTTGAAAACTGGGATAAGAGAAAAACCGATTCACTATAGCCAAAAAATATAAATCAATGGTCAATTTTGAGTGGAATGTGGAGAATTAGTTAAACAAAATTGTTTGTATATTGACTATGAGATTATATTGCATCTTGCCTACCCTAACAAAATGTTAAATTAATTTTACGGGGTACCCATTATCCCTTTTTGCAGCTTAAGAAACGATTAAGACATCGGATTCCAAATTTTCACAGGTTTTTCTCGCCTTCCCCTGGCTGAACTCCCTCGCCTTCGCTAGACTGCGCTCCCTAGCCTTCGACTTATCCAACGCATCGGCGATGGCCATTAAGAGCTGACTGATCTGGCTTTGATCCATCGAATCTAAGGGGAGGGAATTTGTCCAAGAATTACTGGCAACGAGATCTGGATCTTCCCCTGCTAAATAGATGCTAAACACCTTCCTTGCCTTAGAATCAATTTGCTCAGCCGCCTTAAGTATCTCGTCCACTGAACGGCTGGTAAGATCGCTGCCCTTGCCTTCCATAAACAACCCATTCCTGAATTGGGAAATACGCGAGGAAGAAACCCCCGATATTTTACTAATCTCAGTGGCAGAAATTCTGCAATACTTCAGGGTCTTGTCGAAAGCTTCGTGGAGTAACATTAATTTTTATTACAGTTTTTTAATTTAGAGTGAAAATATTATTATTCTAGGGTATAAAAGTTATTATTCTAGATCATAGAGAATTAATCGGCAAGGGGCTCGATGAGTTTGGCTTCATTTTAACATATCCCTCGCCAAAAAAAAATCGACCCGACCTGTTGCCGCAGATCGGGTGGGATAAGGGAAATTCCCTTAACTGAAGTTCTTTGTATCTAAAAAGCCAGTATCTCAATAACGGAGCACAAGTGCCAAATTTAAGCACTAAACCTTATTGAGTACTTGAACATTATTAAGTATTTAACACTATTTTAGTTATTTAACATTATGCCACAAAAACGCCTTCAAGAAGTAACCAAACAAAATCCCTGCCCTCACTGCGGTTACCTCGAATGGATTACAAAAACCGAATTACTAACTACTTCATGCCTGTGTTATCTGGCTGATTATGATGACACGGACTATCCCATCTCAGTCTATATGGTTTGAGGAGGTGAGAACTATGCTCTTTGACCTTAAAACTACTGATGGACCAGATGAACCATGCTCAGACATCTCGACCTCTTCAGTGGATGTGGCGGATTCACCCTCGCAGCTTCCCGAATCGGAGGAATCACAACCACCCAATTTGTTGAAATCAACCCCGATGCCCAAACCGTCCTGCGAGACAACTTCCCAGGAATCCCAATCCACTCCGATATCCGAGACTACCACCCGAGACGGGGAGAATTTGAGCTTATTACCTGCGGATTTCCCTGCACAGGCACA
>JAAUYA010052569.1_pt1 | contig 12635 bp, 4 predicted proteins | sample 7278161 | NCBI WGS metagenome assembly JAAUYA01 (sample SAMN14350120, study PRJNA611818) | marine sediment metagenome | isolation source: surface marine sediment (3m) | place: French Polynesia: Moorea | collected 2018-08
CAACGATGACTTTCAAATGCATTATTATTATTATTCAAATGCATTATTATTTATCGTATGAAAAGAGAAAAATGTAAAGATATATCTAACACTCCCCTCTCTGGGCAACATTGGCCCAGAGAGGGGAGTGTTAGATATATCTTTACATTTTTCTCTTTTCATACGATAAATAATAATGCATTTGAATAATAATAATAATGCATTTGAAAGTCATCGTTGCTGTTATTCCTAACAACAGTGGACCAATGGTCTAACACTATGCCCTTTTGTAAAAATCACCCGTCCGTACTATGGCAGCATTTTTTGAACATTGATCAGTCTCCACAACATCATGACATACATTTTTTGATCGGTGGGAACCCATGTGAATGTATTTTGTAGAGAAAACAAATGATATTTGCCGGATGATTAAAATTGAACTTCAGGGTGCCTGGCCAACCGGCTTAAATACATATACATGAAATGACAGATTTAATTTCAGGCATGTCAAGAGAACTGTATAGCCACCTGACATCAAAAAGCGGCTGGCAATAAAAGGTATAGAATCAGATATGATTAGGTTTCTGGGGTGAAATTCACTGTCAAGTGTAAGCTATTACACATTGAAATCAGCCTTTTGAAAGAGGCACGACTGTCCAGAATAAACACAAAAGACGCTTCAACCAGTCTTACTACTAACAAAATTCATGCTCAAAGATACCCATCGCCATGCCTTAGCCATCGGCCTCCGCGATATACACCCTTCATTTCAATCATTTGTTCATAGCAATGTTTACTTCAACAGATTGCTAAAAAAATTCAGTCTGGAACCTGAGAAATCGCAATTGGAAGTGGGCTATTAAATACTGTTCACAATTCTTCCGATCACTAAGGGGCCGCATTACATAGGACTTCCGACAAGTATCTTTTGGGGTGTTTAAAGTGCAAACAAGCAAATTGCACCTTTATCCGCCGATGCCTTATAAGTAATCCTATAGATTGACTATAGAGTGATAAAATCATCTTCAATCAATCATACATCATGAATAACTATCTTGCCTGTTGAAGTCGTATATGAAGACAAGGCTTTAGGCAATAAACATCCTATTTCCTTTTGCAGATTAAATTATCTTCCCTATTGCAAGAGCCAAGCCATATCCTATGGATTCACTACCAGTATTCACTACTCTAGGTACAGATAATTCTCTTTATATTAAGGATGTCTGATATAGTAAGGCACAAAAAATGCTAAAATTTACGTTTAATGCTATGATTCAGCAACAATAAGTCCAATTGCATCATCCTACTATGTTTCATAAAGCTACAGTCAAGCCTACAAGATCGGGTCCCAGCATACTATATAATACACCCTTAAAAGAATTCATTTGACTAACCTACTGCCAAGACAGACAGTGTCGGTACTGTCTTTAGCGGTAGAGACTTTTCTTCAATAAGCTCACTTCTTTTTACATCTGTTGATGTCAAAATGTCAGGCAGCCTAAGGCAGGTTACTCTATTGTCTTTGGATCTTGCCCCGGGTCCTGCAATGTATAAACATGCAAAGAATACAGTAAGGCATTTGATTGCCTTAGGGCTAGATCGATTGGTTATACAGCATTGTTTAGTCTTGACAAAAAGAGAAAGCTACACATGTACAGCACCAGGCCCCTCTAGCTTATGTACATCAAATTAATCAAGCCACATTCTGTTTATCTGTTCCCTTTATGATATCTACTCATTTACATTTTTACATCTACTTGTAGGTGATAAAAAATGTTCACCTTCATAAGGCTGCAATTCTCCGCCACCACTTGAAGCATGCCTGCAGAACTTATAAATGTCCAGTGCATCACATATTACCTCATCATTCTTTCCCTTGCCAACCTATTTAATAGATAGATCACTACATTTTAAACAAAAAAGTTTGTCAAAGTTGACCCAAAAGCCTGCTCTATAGACCCAAGGCAGTAAGGTATGGTAGATTTTAATTGAAAGACCAAATTTTATCATATGCATGGAATGCCCGGCCATGCAAAATTCGCCATTTCACTTATAGGCCCCAGAGCCACGCATGTGTATGTAACATAACCTAACCTTTTTATCTCCAAACCTGGGCCCCAGGCGTCATGGAAGTTTGGATCAGCAAGGGTCTTTTTCAAAGATCTAGGCCTATCAGTCAACATATGAGTGTTTATTCTTTGGCACATGGAAACAGAGTTACTGACCTTCAACTTATAGCATCGTTTAAGGAAGCCACGTTCAGATCCACCTTCCACGGGAGAAACATCTTCAAGTACAACACCATAGATGATAGTGGAATCTAAGCTATCTTCAACCTTATCAATATCACAAGCTCCCTTCTTGCATTCAACACTTTCCACATCTCCAGTACCGTTTCCTGCTTCCAAGGCCGGGTGATGTATCTCAAGACCTGAATTTTATTTGACAGACATTTAACAATTTTAAATATAGTTCGTAATAATGAAGAGTTGCAAATGAATGCTATGACTGTGTCTGCAATTTTCTACACATATTCCTTTAAGACAATTAATAGCCGATAGCATAACTTCATAGGTACATGCATACTTGGATAGCATTATAGTCATCATATTTGCATAATCTGTTCACACTTTTGACAACTTCTGTTTTTTTTCCTATTAACACAGTGAATAGAATATATCTTCGCGCAGAAAATTTTGCAACATTCCAGATTATATTGATGGGATGGCAGTGTACAAATATATAGCACTTCTAGGCAATTTTGGCTCACCGGGTTGGTCCTCCCAATCAATATACTTAGTATCCTCTGTAAATTGAATGAGGTAATCCATCAATTTAATCTGGAAAGTTGCATGATAATATAGAGAAAGATATATGTTACAGCATAATAATATATACCTACATATTCTCCTTTCTTGAATTCATGAAAGCCCTGGACCAGTAAGTGGTGATTGTCAATTGGTATGGGGTTTCCTGCTTTAGGGAATGGATATCGATTCCTAACACTTCTGTTTAAGCGGTGAATGTGTGCACCATCAAGGTATGAGTTGATGCGACCAATGTCCATTTCAAACATCTCTTTCAGAAGGAAAACGTTACTCCCAATGCATCCGTTTGTAACTTCATCTATTAATTTACAAACATCTGTTAGGAGACCATCTTTTGTTGATTCATTGTTCAGAAATAGTGTACATTTGGTAACATTGCCCTCGTCATCTTTTTCAAAGGTGTGGAAAGTATTCTGTTCCTCCTCACTCCCTGGTACCTTTTTTCCTTGGTAAGTCATGAAGGTTACTATTTTCTGCTTTCCCTTGATATCCAGTTTCGCAAGGTTTTTAATTGTGTTCTTGTCTTCATTGTCTTCTGTTTCATCATTGTTTTCCTCATTTTCTTTTGCAATTTGGTGTCTAATCAGGCGAAGAATACCTTTTTGAAATTCTGGTGTTTGAAGTTGTTGAGATATTTTCCTAGCTATCTTACTAATATGAGACAGCTCAAATGTTTCAAATGTTTCTTCTATTCCTTCTTCTAGTACATCTGACAATAATGCTGGTCTACAATTCACTGGTAATGCTTTCAGGAATTGCATAAAGTCAGTTTGCCCTGATGGCTGAATAGGAATTTCCTCATCAATCTCAGCCAAGCTTTCAGCACTGATTACATAGTTGATATCTTTCAGTTCAGATACACGATGCTCAAGTAAATCATCATCACTTAGGATAGTATTGCTGGAAATCACTAAATGATGGTTCTGTGTAGGCAGGTACAGTTCCTTCTCATTATCTTCTGGTAAAATATTTCTTCTGCAAAGATTAGTAAGGCCTTGCAATGCTTTCAAACTAGAATACAGCTCACCAGGGGACATGATGTCATCACCAACTTCTTTGTGAATTGCTTTGAGGAGATCACGATAATGTGACACTGTTGCCTGCTTTGGAATTCCCAATTTTTCACACAGGATTGGGAAATGAGCAATAATTGGTGGTGCCTTATAGAGGTAAGGTGGTATTTCATCGTGAGACATCAATTCGAGTAAAACCTGTTTAGGTTTCACAAGGGTAGCTCCATTTTCAACAGGAATGCAATTGATCTTCCGAAGCCTGACTATATTGAGTTCTTCATGGATTAATTCAAGGTGTTTGAATATGGTGAAAAGTACATCCTTCAAGCAAACCTTCATTGCAGAATTGATGTTTTTTCCCATTTTCTGTAGATTGGCCTGTCTTTCACAGATATTCTCTAAATGAGTAAGTATCATGTGCTGTGTAGGTTGAGTGGAAATCTCCAAAGTTTGCATTAAAGCTTTTAACATGTCACCCATGGCTATAAACTTGCTGGATTGCCTTGCAAAGTCAGGGATCATCACTGCAGCCGACCAAGCTAATTTCATATTGTCTCCTTGATGAATTACAGAGCCTTGCATCTTTGAAAAAGGGGTTTTCAAGGTACCCCAGTCATATTGAGGATGTATGTCAAGGAGCCTATCACCTGCTTTGCTGGGAGCTATGAAGTGAATTACTTTGACTTCTTGTAGGAATTTTGCATCCAAATCTCCTCTGCTCCAGAGATGTTCAATAAGGGTACTACTTTGATTTTCAAGGACTTGGTAGTCACCCCCATTTTCAGCTTTATACTGAATTTGATTTGCATAGTCAACAAACATACTTTGACTAACATTGCAATTTAGCCCACATGTGGTAAGAAATGGAAGCCATTCATCTGTGCTGAAAGGCTCTGGTGGAAAATCCTCCTCAGAGTTCATCACTCTAAAAACTTCATTTGCAGGATGAAGATATTCACATGCTCTATGTAGATTCCCCTTCTTGTCAGGAATAAACTCCAATCCCTTCAGTATTTCAATCAAATTTGATTTCACTTGTGAAGCTTCAAATATGTGTTCTCGGCTTTTCCTATTCTTGACATAGATATTCTTTGGAAGCATTGAGTTTTTGATATATTCAAGATGGGCCATTCTTCCAAGATTGGTCATCAATTCAAAATGTTGTTGCTCGAGAATGAAAGTGGTGTAGATTTCGACATCGGTCAATTCCATACATCCAAGAAACCTATGAAGTTGATTTAGTGTCTCATATGACTTCAAAAAGGCGATTCTCGATTGGTTGTGTTTCCAAACATCCATATCTGTTGTGGGAATGCCACTGGGTATGACATATGTACATCTTTCTTCAATACTAATCAGATCATGCGACAGGGTTTCAAAATATGGCAATTTCTGAAGTATGCTGCGTGCCATATTTGCATCCTTTTCTAAAATAGGAATGTTCTCAGCAAAATAGTTCAGTAGACTCCTAGCTTCATCTGGTTTTAGTGGTGCCATATCCTGACTTGCCATATGGTCACGTAGACAAAGGATAAGGCTGTAAACATTATTCGGTGAGGCCACTAGTTTATGAATAATGTTTGTCGGATTGTATCCAAGAATATGGAGGGTCGTGTAGTCTGGTGTTGCCAGTTGCAGCTTCTTTAAAATAACTTTCAGTTTTTCATCAACACCGGTAATGCGAGAGCTGAGGTCTAATGCTGATGTCACTTTCTTTAATGGCCATAGATATGTGGTTCCATGATGCTCTACTGGAAATATACTCAAATCAGACAGGGGTTCAAATAGGGATTTCAGGATTTGTTGATCTTCAGGTGTGTGGTGATGATATAATTTCCCCTTCAACACTACATCAGCCTCGTCTGAAAGGTACTGCCATAAGGCATGTAACCATCTCTTCCTGGCTTCATTTTCATCTTGCAGTTGGTAACGAATCTTTCCATTCATTAGCCAATTGCATTCAGGATCCTGTGAGAGCATTCTAGCTAGTTCTATTGTAGTAAGGACTTTGAAACCAGTATCTGAATTTTTAAGTACCTTTAGTGACTGGAAGTAGTTGAATTGCTTGGGATGAACAAATCTTTCTGGTTGGTTTGAAACAAGACAGGTATACTGTGTGAGAAACACTGGATGCTTATTATCTATCATTCTCAACATGCCATCACTCGTGACAAGGAAAGGTAATCCACATAGCTCATTCGGAAAATCTTTATATTCGTGGCAGAATTTCATAATCGAGTCCAGGTGGGAAAAAGACACCATACATGTCTGTTCCAATGGTCTTTGCAACTGGGACTTAAGTTTATCATGCTTGAAATATTCTATGACATCCTTTGGTTTGACACCTTTCACACAAGCTTTGGTTGTATCCCCTTTGATTGTTGCATGCCGGAAGCTGTCCATTATTCTCAAAGGTGAGAAAAGAAGGTTGAATCCAGCTTTCAGTAAAACCTCTTCAACTCTTTTGTGTGCAGAAGGTGGTTTGTCAGTGGATAGATTTGCATAGATTTGCATAGATTTGCCCACTTGTCTTTCTAAATCGTTCAAGAAAGCATGTGAAACTGAATGCCATTCAGGAATTGGATCATCAGGCCGAAGAACTGGGAAAACATCAATGTCTTGTTGACTAAGAATTCTGTAAACAGCATCATGGAATGTGTCTAAATATAATTGCTTCCCCGTCCTGGAAGAGTTTGATATGAACAGTCTTGAATACTGTGAAAGACAATCTCTTGTTTGCTTCTCGTTTGGTTCACCTTTCCTGCTAAAATCTGTGAGATTTGGTCTCTGGTCCTTGAGCAGGTGAACATACAATGGTGCTAAGACACCTTCCATGATGCATATATTCCAGTCTGATTTATAGGAAGGGACATCTCGATTCCATAATGCCCTCCTGCTCTCATAATCTAAGACAAAATGCCCATTGATGTGAACACCATATGGTAGGTTAGGACTGACAGGCAGTGGTAAAAAGCAGAACATCCTGCTCTTGCAGTCTGTCTTTGGTATTCTCTTCGAAGTATGGATATTGAATTGCTCAGTGAGGATAGCAATTCCTCCTCTTGGTAATAATGCAAGGTGCCCCTCTTTGCATGCATCTGATATACTTCGTGGCACTTGTTGTTGAATATTGAACCCGATTTGCTGCCCAACTCTGTAATTTTTACAAACCCCTTGACTATCTTCAATCTGGATTGAGTACATTATGTTTTTATCCTTAACTCTGTCAATAGCAATTTCTCTTGACCTTAATTTGCTGCTAATTGTTCTAAGATGTTGACTGAATATCTCATGGTTTTGACTATCCTCTTTGTGGCTGTGTTTTGATTCCACAGAATACAGCATTTTCGGTTTTCCAGAACCATCAATTCTTGATAGTGTTACTTTCCTCAAGTGAGCAAGAAACAACAAGCATTCTGGCAATTCATTTTGGAACTGAGAGAAGAGTAAACGAATCTCTTTCTGATCCACACTATCACCAATGATAGATCTTTTCTGACGCAGAGGGAATCTGAACAAAGTACCATTGTCAATGTCAACAATATTTTCCGGGAAACCAGTGAACACATCTGGGAATTGTTTTCGAAGATTGCCCAGGTCACGATCAGGTTTTCTAGGGAACTTTCTTCCATGTGATGTTGTGTTAGACTTGGTTGGTATATATTGACATTGGGGATCAAAGACACAAAGAGTTTCACCAACTTCTTTGCCTTTTGTTAGGAACATCGGAGCATCAGTAATGTTATACACACAGTTGAAGCCAACTCCGTACTGCCCAGTCTTGTTTGGATCTTTTCCCTTGCTGCCTTCTCCAAGATTTATAATGCCCTGCAGATCTTCATTTGTGAATGGCCTGTTATTGTATACACACAGTGCAGGGCCCTGGAGTGGCTTCCATTTGTCCTCAAACACTCTGTCAGTTCCGTGTTGTCGTTCATCAAGAATGAAGTGAATCTCTGTGGCTTCTGCATCATCAGCATTTTGAAGCAGTTCCTTTAAGATTGTGATATCTTTGGGATACCCTTCCAATATTCTCCGAAGTCTATTTGTCAACCTTTCCTTCTGAGAAAAGTCATCTCCGAAATCATCTGAGTTTTTGTACAGCAGGTCTTCTCGGATTGTTTTCATGTGGAGCATTTTGGCAAGTTGATGGGCTACTGAGCTATGGGTTAACTTTAGTTCATCAGATGCCTCAATCCATGGGCAATTATTGAAACTCATTTCTGAGCACTTCTGTAGAACCCCATTAGTATCTGGGATGAAGACCTTCTCTTGCAGATTTTCATTTTCAATATCGATATTCTCCCTCTCGACAGATGCACATGTGTAGGTCAATATGTTGACAGCTAGCTGTAGCAGGTCCTTGGCTAATGGCTCGTTCTGATATTCTTCTTTCATTCTCTGCAATGCTTTAGTGTAGTCATCACACATAAACCTTTCCTTCACACCAATTGTTGAGAATAGTTGTCTGAATCTGTAGGCATCACTTCTTGGTATTGTAAAAAGTTGTGGCTCACATCTTCCGAGAGCATCAAATGCACACTTATTGACATCTCTAAATGCACCATCAAAGTAAAGTAGAGGCTCATTCTGGAATATCGCTGCAAAGGTCTCACTAAAAGAGATGTCCGTTAGACACTTCTTCTGTAATTCTTCATAGACTGCTCGAACAGATGTTTCAATATCAGAATGTCGAAACACACTGGCATTTGGTTTGTCTTCAATTGAGGTCTTGATAGCTCTCAGTTGATTTATTAGTTGCTCTGACGTAACAGTTTTGCCTTTGAGCCCAAGGAATGTTGCTACTTCTGTATGGGAATATTCTGAGCGTATAATAGATCTCTCCACAAGTGGGACAACAGCACACACCAACATTTTCCTGTCCTCTAAATACAAGTCCTGTGGAGACAGTAAGGCTGCATCAGATTCCTTCCATGGCAGTGTGATATGACTGGGCTGCTTCATGGGTGGTATGAATGGAGTCATCCGAATCATGTCACGAATATGGTCAGAACAATTATTCTGTCCAGGATATCTCGCTCTCAGTTTATACTGCATATATTCTACCAAGGCCTGACATCTCTTTAGTGCTTTAGTCCCATCTAATTGTGCAACAGATCTTGCTCTCTCAAGGACATCTTCCCAAGGCACTTCCCTTCTCATGCCTAATCTCTCAAGGGCTTGGAGTACATAGACTCCTGAAAGCAAAGGGAACCTAGAATCTTCTTCTCCATACAACTTAGCTGCCTTTGATTCTGGGTGTATAAGCTCTGATGCTTTTCTCAATTCTCCACTTCCAGTAATAGGAATGCAGGCAACCTCCTTCAGTATATCATCTAGTGAGCCATCTCTAAGGGCATCACAGATCAGGTCATTCCTTTCTTTAGCATCAACAAACTGGATAGAAGGCAGGAATATCTCTGAATAAAACCTCTTCTTGTCATACATCTTATCCTGCACTTCTTTCCTGCATCCAACTATCTCATCTTGGAAGCAATCAATGAGTTGCTTTGGCATATCCACAATGACAGCCTGGGAAAGTTGACAAAATACTTTGTGGGCAAGCTTTCCAATGGCACAACCTCTAAATTCTGGTTGCAAGTAACGAACTTGACTGAAGGAAGCATATCTTTCTCCGTTGCTGAAAATCTTGACCGGATTTTGAATGATACTTTGTAATAGGGTCATTGTAAGCTTCTTTGGGACGGGCTCTGTCTGATCAAGCCTCATGTTTGGCAGCATTGTCTGTAAACTAAACTCAGAGGGATTGACTTTAGTTGTCAGGTCTTGCAGTAAGTTGAGGTATGCTTTACAAATGGGATCCACGGCCAGAGCTTCGTTCCATAAACTTCTTGTGTCATCAATATCATCTGACGTACCTTGATAGAGGTGGCGTCGACTTGAGTGAACAGCAAAGTAGCCATTTATATTGACCGGAAGCCCTGGTGTTGTAATAGGTAGTGGCATGAAACAGAAAGTGGTCCCATTTGAAGCAGGATGGACAGACAAAAGTCCATTGGTTTGTATTTTCACTGGTATAGCTACACCCCCAACTGCAACCAATCTTGATGGCTCCTTGGAAGCCTTCTCCAGTGCAACATCGGTTCCACTGCAGCTACTTATGGCCCATTGGTAATGTTTTTTTCCTGTGTTTGGTACGATCAGAAAGGCTGGATCCTGTGCTAAGCTAGTTGATTCTACTTCTACCTCCATGAGTATTGAAGATTCAACTGGTCTCTGTGGATTGTTTCTCATAGCATTTAAAATGTTTGTCTGGTGAAGAAGACTCTGTTTGGTAACTGGACTTTGTGTAGCAACATCAGACAGTACAGGTTTAGGATCGATCTTTCTCATGATCTCAATGAGCTTTCTAGTTATTGTAAACAAAGGTCTTGCTTCTGACCCATCCCTTGCATTTCTGTCCAAATGATACACAGTGACTTTGAGAATGTTCTGTGTAAATAGCAGTAGGGATTCAGCTGAATTGGCAAGAAGTCTCAACAACTTGACGATTTCTGTATGATCATAATGTTTGTTTGAAATTTCACTAACTTTGGCCTGCTCCACGGTTCTCAGTGGAAATCTAAACAGAGTTCCATTGTAGTTATTATCAGATGCAAGGTCACATCCGAATATACCATGGAATGGCTTGAACTGGTTGCTCAGTGTTTCAATCATGTTTTTATCCTTCTGGATATCTAGTTTGATCCCAGGTTTTCTTTTGTCCATGATAGCTCGACCCAGGTGGGTGGTATGTGGATCGAAAATTGCAATGTATTGACGACTGAGAAAACTGGGAATATCTGTGATGTTGTACACTGCATTGAAGCCCAGACCAAAACGACCTATCTTTGAGGTTTGGTTCTCCTTTGTAGCTCCGCTCAATTTTACTATATTTTGGAAGTCATCTTCAGTGAAGACTGCGTTATTATAGGTCCATAGAGCAGGACCATGGGCAGCCTTCATTCCTTCATCTATTAAACCAGTCATCGAGTCTTGATTCTCTCTCTGGTCATACATGAACTTAATCTGCAAAAGACCATAAATATGGTATTCAAACCATACAAACAATGTATGGTGTCAATGATTGGAACCCAATGAATGTAGTTTCATCATGTGAGCATATAGAATGAAAGAGCCCGCCTATCAGACCTCCTGCGAGTTGATGGGGGAGACAACTGCACCTAACAACTTAGAACTTGTTCTTAGTGACATTGACCATACACGTTATCTTTGACCCCATGACCATGATCTCTGACCTTGACCTTGCTGACCTTATCCTTCGACCTTGATCTCTGAGCTCTTTTTCTGATAGTCGACTGAAAAACACAATTTTAATGTTCGACCTTGACCTTTGACCTACAACCTTGACCTTCAATCCCATCCAAGCCAAGGTCAACCTTCCTGCCAAAAATCAAGGTCATAGGTCAAACGGTTTAGCTGTGAGAGTGCAGACAGACACACAGACAGACAGACAGACACACGGGACCGATAATATTACATCTTCTGCTAATGCGGGAGGTAAATAATAAAAAAACGGGCTCCTACACATCCATTGAGTGTTTGCCATCTCCCAACCATGGGGGAAACTGCAGAATGGATGTACCAAAAAAATACAGGATTCCCTCCCGATGTCGATCAATACCGATCACAATTATGGAATTGGGATCAATAATGTGAATCTGATAGATATGTGGACTTGTTCTCCTTATGAAGTTTTGAAAAATTACTAGCGCCTTGCCAATGGGGTTCCTCCCTGACTCTTACCGCGCATACTGATGATAAATTTTAGTATGATATGTCTCCATGTCCCTTGTACATGCATATGACCCCTACCCATATGCAAAAACCCTGGCGTTCTGGACCTATTTTCCAGAGAGTAATTTCCCGACAAACGTAAGTGGCTGCGTCCGTCCTTCCTCAAATTATAGTATACTTTTGATGAAAAAAACGGTCCATGTGTCTTTCCCTAATTCATAGCAAAAACATATTAGAATACTATATTTTAAAAAAAAGATAACTTTAAGGGGTCCATATACCTGGAAATTGTATCCCCTACCAATCACCAAAATCAATTAAATAATGATGTCAGTCCCTTTTAGTGGTATTCATATGGTTTTGCTAGCATAAAATTGGGAAAAATAGCATTATTTTACTGAATCCCGTCATTGTCATGGGTTGCCTTTTCGAGGGGTCTTGGTCCCCTTAAGCCTTAAATGCATGACACTATACCTCAGTAGCACCCGCATCATCAGCATTTTGAATGAGTTCTTTGAAGACAGCCAGTCCATCTGTGTAGTCTTGTAGGATGTTCCTCAGCCGGGTTGTTAAAGGTTCTGACTGGCCAAACCCCTCATAACCTAATAAGAAAAAATAAAACATTGGTATTTCCATGCAATAATCCTGGCACAGAGCCAATTTCAGCTGAATGGCTTTTAATAGAATGTACTAGAACGAGTAGTCTGGAAGTGAATACGTTGAAATTTCAAGACGCTTGGTACATTTTAAAATTGAATAACAAAAATAATTTTTATCCGTGTGTGTGTGTTTGTGTGCTCTTGTACCCCAGGGTTGTTGGCCAGATATTGAGATATTGATATTGAGATTTTTGACTAAATAATAATAATAAATAATAAAATAAAATCTATAACATCTCAATACACATCTCAATATGAGTAGAATCTCAATATTAGAAAGAATCTCGATATAGAGATTCTACTCATATTGAGATGTGTATTGAGATGTTATAGATTTTATTTTATTATTTATTATTATTATTTAGTCAAAAATCTCAATATCAATATCTCAATATCTG
>JAAUYA010252511.1_pt1 | contig 12626 bp, 4 predicted proteins | sample 7278161 | NCBI WGS metagenome assembly JAAUYA01 (sample SAMN14350120, study PRJNA611818) | marine sediment metagenome | isolation source: surface marine sediment (3m) | place: French Polynesia: Moorea | collected 2018-08
CATTGAGGGGATATCCAGGAGTCCGAATGGCTAATTCCTGTCGTATCTAATACCCCCATTGTCCCCTTAACATATTGTGGTCAGGCTATTTTTCTCAGTTCACTGTTATGGTAAGAACTGTTCAAGTTGCTCTACAATGCTTCTGGACCCCTGGATATCCCCTTAATTATGGCCTAGGGATCTGCAAATTTAAGGGGGAACGGAAACCAGGAAAAAGCTTATTCTGCCCTCATCCCCTTCATGCAGTCTGACAGATACAAGGTTGGGGTCATCATGTGTAGTAATTTGCTGACACCAGGTCATAATAATTGAACGACCGCTAAGTGATTTCAATTGGTCCATTTTTACAACCTAAGGATACATGATACCTTAGTCCTGAAAATGAATGCGAACATGAATTTCATTTCGCTTCTGTGCTGCCATTTAATAACTACTCAAGAAAGACCCCATAAAGTATATCAAAGTAGAGTGACAAAAGTGAGTGAATGTCTCGTTCGCTGTTATTTCTGGAGGTAAAGGTATCATGTATCCTTCAGCCATTGTTTGTAAACATGAATAGAGTGATAGTCAATAAAGTTGGTATCAGAGGAATTTTTCAATTGCTTAAATCATTTTTATTACATTTGACAGAATGCACAAGACCGCTGTAATATAATGCATCCATATTATGCTATATGAATCAATCAAATACTTTTACAACTACGTTTTACATTTTTATTGCTAATCAGTGAAGGATGATGCATTTCCATTGATTTTTTTATTATCTCGTTTGAAGACGAAATACAAATATCAAATTAAATGTACCAATCCCGCTAATCCTGACAGAAACTTTTGCATGCAAAAGTTAATTGCCACTGCCTTTTAATTCTGTAAACTTCCATCCTTGAAAGCAAAAGAACATGTACAAACCATCAAAGAGCCTCTCCTAGGAGGGGCCTAATTGTGACAATTATCATTTAATAGTAAGTGCAGCTTATTTGGTAGGACCACCGTGCAGTTTGGATAACCATTTATAACATGAGTAGAGTGGGCACAAATTGAGTGTATTCTTTGTACAGGCATATAAGTAGATGGCTGCCCTCTATGTACAGTCTGATTCCTGTAGACTCTGCATGGTGGAAGATAGCCAGTTGGCAAACTGTCTGAAAATTCCTTTTTCCATGAAATGTCACACAAAATATGAGGCACAAATTGTCCATTTAACTTAATTTTGTGATACAGGAAATGGTTTATTCTTCCCATACTGAGAGCACTGAAATCATCTCCAATGAGTCCATTACAATCTGGCCATGATGCCATAATAAGACAGTGTCTCTTTGGGTCAATTCCTAGAGTGCATAACTTGGTTCCCTCAATATACAACTTGTCAAACCTATAGAAGAATTCATTGACATCACCTGTTTCTATGTACATATTTGGGTACATTTGTTGATACATAGCTCTTAATAGGTTCCGATCATCTGCATCTAAAATGTCTGCTGATTGAGATTTTTTTATGCACATTGTAATGTGGTCAATAAGCTGCCAAACGTTTCCACATTGACTGAGTTCAGTTATGGGAGCAGCACATAATTGGTCATACCCTTTAGTGACTTCAGCTGGAGAGAAACTGAAATTTCTCAAGTATGGGGCATACAGTAATCTCTGTGCACGAGTAAGAGATGATACTAAACCTGAAACCACACTCATTTCTGTAAATTTTCGCATGTAAGTCAGTTCCATAGCTTGACAATTTGTTGACAGTCCTCCCAAGTCCCCATTGTAACGCTCAAACGGAAAGAGCCAGAATGAGTAAGGACTTCCAAAATCATCAATGCACTCTCTTAAGTGACAGTGCATGTGCTGATTTGGCTTTACTGCATTCTGGCCCCACAGTTTTTCGAGCCTGGTCCCAAATGTTTTGAACAGTTCATGAGCCTCATTTGCTTCTGTCATCGTAAGGACAGGTTGGCATATTAAATGACAGGCCTGCACAAATAACTGCCAAACCTCTAAATACTTCTGAGGTAAAACTCCACGAAATGCAATAAGACTGTATGTTAGTGTCCACTCTTTCCAATGATAAGAGTTGTAAAATGTCCATCTTGAATTGATGTCACTTGGGATCCATCGATTATTTGTTGATACATGAATGTTGTGTAAATTATCAGTTAACTTTGACAACTTTTCACCAGTTAAAATCTCTCTATCAACTAATTCTCTGAAGAAACTCTTTGCAGTACCCTGGAATAAATTGTGCATGGGATCCACGACTGTTGATCGAATAATGTCAAAATAAGGAAGGTCGTTAAAAGCACTGTCTTTGCAACCATATTTAGATTGAAGCTTTTTTCTTTGTGTGTCATTTTCTGCTGTTCGTATTTCATCTATATGTGCTCTGTGGGCATTTAATGTGCGGGGCGGCCAATAATCATGAAACCCACCATAATATTTCTCCCCAACCTTGCCTGGGAAATATTTTAAACAGCGGGGACATCCATAACATGCACTGTGAGCGAGAAATCCAGAAGATTTCCTAGCTGCAGGCGAGTCACTAGCATTCATTAGAAGTGCAGCCCTCATTCTAACACCATCTGGATATTTATGAGTTCTTATTTTGACTTTCTTTTCATTGTCCCAAAGAATCAGTAATTCATCAACCAATGGTCTTTGAAATGGATTTAGAGATTCAGGTTCAGTCCTTGTAGTTTCGTTATTATGAAAATCTAAACTTGGGATAATGCCTGCAATTATAAGATTTTCTCTCTTGTAACGTATTTCACGTGGCAGGTTACATATGGCAAGATACATTACTCCAAGGGATTTTTGACTATGTTTATGTGGCTGCCACCAGTCAATGTTATACTGTAAACCGATTTCATAATCAGAAGTGAAGAAATTATGGTCAGACTGCATTTTTTTCCAAGTCTTACCACTATGAACATCTTTCCGAACATCAGAAGGCAGATTTTCATGTCGCCATTTCTGGCAAAAATCTTCCACCCCAGGTCTACACAGTTTTTCCTCAATTTGTTCAGTAATACTTCTTTGAATGAATGTCTTTTTTGGCACTATGCTTCGGGCACCAAGACCTGTGTATTTGCTTTTCATGAGCTCCTGACCACACAACCTTTGCTGTACACCATATTTATAGATAGGAGCAGAGCATGTTTTAGGAATCTTGTTTCCATACTTATCAAAAGAATAACAATCTTCAAGTTGATAAAGTTTGCAACATGTCGGGTCAGGACAAACAACACTTCTTGTAAAGGAATCTGTCACATTGTTCATACCAAGAGCTTTCTTGAACTGATACAATGAAGAAGGAAATCTTGAGGCAATTTCCATTGATCCTAATCCAAAACTAACTAGGGAAGTTAGAAGCTGACTAATATATTGTATATTAAAACCCAAACTTCCATCACTCCATCCATTAGCAAAGCTTCCACATGCTAACAGTATTAGGTTCAGAGTTAGCCACGATGCAAATTTTGACCCTTTATCTGAAGCATTAATGATAGTGCTAGGGTCATCAAAATCTGGATTCAAATCTGGATACTTTGAAACAAGGTCATCACTTAAACTGCTTGAATCCCCATCAATTGAATTTTGCCTGAGATTGTCAAGGAAAACCTTGCAGGATGTTATTTCATCATTACAGACAGCAGGCTGTTCGGTTTCATGAAAGAGTGAAGTGTCTGTGGTAGTATAGGGATATTTTGAACCATGTCCATGGGAGAAATTAAATTCTACTGCTGATGGGTTGTACGATGGGTTCAGATTAGATGGGTGTGAGGACTGAAAGTCACGGCCTGGATAAAGTGTGTGTTTCAATGCACTCTCAGGAGTACTCGGACGGGGTCGAGTGTCTGGAAGATTCTCAGATGCTAGTTGATGTTGGGTAACTTCCCCAGACGACACGGTCCGGACTGTACTGTTGTGGTGATTATGGAAGATAGGGCAATCCGAACTGATCTCGTGTTGTAGTTGCTGTTTTTGTGTACTGAGTTCCTTATTAGTAGAGGCACTGCTGTTGGTGGAATATCTTTGAGGATCAGTTGACGGTCTGGAAATGTCCTCAAGAATAGTGAAACTTGTAGATGAAAGTATCTTCTGTCGTTTAGAAGGTGGACCCCTTTCTGGATCATTTGCTGGAAAATGTATGTGAATAAAACATTGATTTTATTGTTTTAAAGGCGCTGTAGCAGTGTCATGATAAAACCAGTTGCCATGCTAAAACCAGCCTAAAGAACCAAAAAAGAATGCTACGTTTCAGACTATGTGTCAGGCACTTCTGAATGCACCCTTAGCAACTCCTACTGGGAAGCCATTTTGGTTCCCCTTTTTTTCCTCATTGAGTTATTTAATCATTTTCCAAATTATTAAACAAATTCTTTTAGTGAATTTCCATTCAGTCAATCTGTACTGTATTTTAAAGGCCAGTGCATTATTAGTCCCTTTTTAGTCCGACTGGATGTGCAGCTTCTCCCAATCCCCACAAAGTCAACCCTCATCAATTTAGTGCCTTAAGAGGAATTTTTATTAACCCTTATTGCACAAATGATTTCAAATGGTCTGTCGAAAGATTAAAATAAGACAACGAGTGGGACCTCTTATAAAGTGCAAATTGATTTTTAGACTGATAGACAGAGATAATGATTCAGGCCATGTCACACTAAAAGGTGATTGACACTGCACTTGGATAATTATGCATTCACTGAAAACATGTGACCAAGATACACCATGGTCAAAATCTGGAATGTTGGTCACATCTTAGGCAGCTACTCGTTTCCAGAAGTTTTTTCAACTATGTGAAATAATTATGTGAAATAATGTGAAATGTAAAATTTTGATTTGATACTAGGAAAGTTTTAGCATGATACGACCCATAATATGAAGGTGTACATCTGAAATAGATCTAATAGCAGCTCTCTTTACACACTGGCTCACGACCATAGTCCCAAGCCATTTTTGCATTGTTCTTTTTGTTTGTAAACATTTGTGCAAGGGACTAAAGTTTCACCTCACATTTAAGGTGATACTTTAGTTCCATTCAATGTTATTTACAAACAGAGAGAACAAAGGCTTGGGACTATGGCCGTGACCCAGGGTGTTTAGTGCGACGTTATCTTTTATTATCATGACAGTAAATGGTTGTGACTAACAAATCAGTAGAGGTTCACTCTCCCAAATTTATCCCCATTGGAATTGGAATTCCAAGTTGAATACCAAACTTAGGTTGGAATTCCAAGTTGAAGACGAATTTAAATTGGAATTCCAAGTTGAATAGTTCATCCATTGGGAGAGTGTTGTAAAATGGAAATGTTGTCAAGGCCTGACCAAAAATGCAGACATAAATTTGCAGAGCTTTGTTTTCTCGAAGCCATTACCACAGATGTACTGTATAGATGGGGCAGGGGATCCAGAAAAGAGTGATGCATGTATATGTCAAGAACAGACTGGATCAACATTATTTTATGATTCATAAAAATCAAAATGGAAATTCGTTGAATAATGTGCTTGTATGAGCTGCCTCATTAAATGTAAATACTATGGCCTAGGGATCTATTCAGCACAACCTTTATACTTTATATACTCTCATATACTCTATATACTTTATTAAGGAGACTCCATGCACCAGAGGTCACCTTTCACTTGGTCAAAACAAGTAAACACATTTGAAGGAAACATGTGAGATGCTCTGTCTTTCTGGGTTTTTTTTTATTTTACTTTATTATCGACTGCATATCTTTAGCAAAGCAGTGTCTGTAATTAGTGGGTATGTGCAGATAATACTGTATAATCTAGAAAGTAAGACCCCGGTCTTACTTTCAAAACAAGGGTTTGGTATGGGGTCTTACGTTCGAAGGGGCCTTACTTTAGAACCACCAAATGGTTTTATTTTTTTGGCAACCTTTACCTTATTAAGGTGTCGTGGGGTCTTTTAGGACCCCAGAGGACTTTAATGGTTCATATTTTTGCTATGTATTTCTCATAGTGAAGTCATTGAGACATTTCAGACCCCACAACACCTGTTATGCTAGAATTTCTAGGACACCTTAATAAGGCCATTCAAAATAAATTGTATGGTTTGAGTCAGGATTTTTTCCAAAAGGAACGAGCGAGCGAGGCAAAAAAACGCGCACGTAAGAAAAAAACGCAGCACTTTATTTGGACAATATAGTGCCAGAAATAGAACATTTATAGTTGCGCGCGTTTTTCTCTCAGAGCTTGCAAAAGGAACGAGCGAGGTGACTCAAACCATACAATTTATTTTGAATGGCCTAAGGTTAATGTCTAGTAATCACGGTGATTAATACTGATCATGGGCTAGATTTAGCATGACTACTAGCAACTCTCATTTATTGAACACTCCAGCAGACAGTTGACAGAGACTACAATAGAATTAGCATATGCATGAGTGCTCTAGATTTTCATAGAATTTTTATACATTGATGAATTTACCAAATTTAGCCCTGATGGAACCCTTAAATTGTGAAGTGAATAGGCCATGAAAGTTCCCAAAGTTTCTGACATTTACATTTAAGATTTATTTGCAATAGCAGTCCTGGACACTAATGGAGTTCCAGTCACTGTAGACCCGCCTATTTTGATGACTACAGTTTATATCATATTGGGAGCTGCCCCTTACGAGGGGCTACTGAGATTAATTAATATAGATAGTCAGTCATCCATCTAGACATCAAAATAGGCAAACCTCCAGTGACTGGAGCTCCAGTGGTGTCCACGACTGAAGGAAAATACAGGACAAACATGAAAAATACTAACACTGAGAAGGGAAGAACCCTGGAAATGATACTTTATGGTTACTGTATGTTTGTGAAGAAACATTTTGATTGCAATGGGGACACCATTTAAGGGGTCTTGGTTTTTTCGTCCTGGGTTTTGCCATGATAAATTATGGCATCTGTAAGCCCTAATCATACTAAGGCAATACTGTTCAATAATGGTCCTTATCAATTTTAGATGACCTTTTATATTAATACTGCTTATTTTGAGAAGCTGTCATGTTGCATGTGTTTTAACGGGACCAATATGCATCATTGCCCATTTTAAACAGGACACTTGTCAAGTCCCATCTATATCGCATCATTTGGTGGTATTCAAGATGTGTTACAAATAGTGAGTGGCAAATGTTTCAAAACACTCCTGCCTAATTGAGTGACAAATGCAACGTGTCAAGAGATGAGCAAGTCTTTTATTGCCAAAAGAGGCTGTGATTGTTTGGATCTTGATTTAAACGTGATTTGTGTCACTATTCAATAATACAACATGTCAAAGATGAGCAGGTCTTGTTGTCAAAATATTTTAACAGGACCGGTGTCATGATTTAAAAGGGACAAGTGCCATAATGCATTGAGAACTCTACAAAAGGATATAAAACCTGTAGAACCTGTCTATAGCAATCAAATCAAAATGGCTTTGTCCAATTCAAGCATAATTGCAAGTTCAATGGATCTTGTTATAGACCCCTATGAGTATAATGAAGATCTTGACCAAACCCCCCAACCAAATGTACCATTATCAGGCTCCAGTCCACACCCAAAGCAATCTCAAACATCCAATGACTCACTTTCTATGTCAACAACCCTCCCACTGGACAACAGTGAACTAGTTATTCAACATCTTAATGCCCAAAAAGAGGTAAGCAATGTCCAATCTATAATAATAGAGAATAAATGTTAAGGTAACATCCAAAGGTCTGCTTGAATAATTTTTGTCCTATCTAATACTCCTCCTTGTCCCCTTAACATTATGGTGTATGGTTGGCTATGGCCAACATAACACAAGTTCATGTATTGCTAGTATCCATAAGGGTGAGTGACTGAAGTTGCCTAAAATTAGTATGTCTTCCTTACATGACAGAGCAATATGTATAAAATATCTGTTTTATTTTAAAGAACGTGTTTCTACTACATTTGCCCATGGCCACATTCTATCTAACTCCTTATCTCAGTATACCAGGATCTCAGTATAGCACATTTGGAATCTCATGCATTTTGCTCATGTAAATCAGAGCTCTAGAAGATGTCAGATATAAGCATATCAAGTGACCTGATTGAGGAAACTCAATTCAAAAACATGAAACTGAACCATTAATCTTATAAGCCTATTAAAAGTGAAAAACATTCTTATAAGGTTGTCTATACCGAGTATTTGCTTTTCTCTATGACCTGTCGTTTCATTGCACCTTAATGCAGCAAGATGATAGCTTTAAGCATATTTTCTCTTCCTTGATTCCTAGGACCTTTTCCATTGCCATATGGGTTGTATCAAGCTAAAGGGTCCCTGCACTGTGCAACCTAGTCGTTTTCATACCAAAAGAAGGATGGACATGGCCTCTAAGTAAGGAGGGAGAAATACTAAAAATTAGTTTTTTACCCCCACCAAAAAAAAACTTGTACACACAGAATCTGCCATACTTGGTTTCGTCGTACTTTTTGTGAGAACCTTTTAGAGAGAATCTGAGCACAAATGATGGAAGCTTACAGAGTGGCCATGTGTGCCCATTCCTCTTTTGGTATGACAACATCAAAATGCCTTTAGGGACCTTGTAGCCTTGTGCGACTCATCTATGTATCAACTTGATCAAGCTGTATTCAGCATATATGTCATTTATATATTCTGACCATATACTAAAATTATAAAGAAAATGAAATTGATGAAACTGAGACACTATGGTATATGTGTAGTACATAATATCCCTTGCAGCAATAGATGTTTATAAACGTATATAAATGTTGATATGAAAGGCTCCATGCAAAAAGGGCCCCTAGGGCATGGTTTATGTCCCTAAAATATTTTGGAGAGCCAATATATGCCTATGCCTATAATTTCTTCAATCTTCAACCTCTGGATATTTATGGAAACATTTATTGTTGCAAGGCCTCTTACATATATCCCGGGTCCCTGACAAAAGTAGAATTGGATTGAGTCTTTGTTCTCAAACTTGATACAGTCAGTCTCATGTAATTAAATCAATGCATGTCAGCAGAATTACTTCACGACTTTGGAGTATAGTCAATTATTCTGTTAACTTACTTATTTTTAGTTATCTCTATAATTATACAGACTTGAGGGTCAGTTGATATAGGAACATGGTTGGAAGAGAACATGGTTGACACTAGCATAGGGTGAATCCTATATCAAGCGACCCCCAAGTCACAGCAACTCGAGGAAGTTGGTGAAGTAGGACTCAATACGTCGTAAAATAGTTCTGCTAACCCATAGTGAAATGGGTCTGATAAATTGAATGATAATTATAGTTTGCATTATAATTTCCTACCGATATAGATTGCTGACCTACTCAAGGACAAGTCTTGGTTAAAGCAAAGGATTTGGGACTTGGAAAATCAGCTACGAGTGAAAGATGCCGAAATCTGCCGACTGAAAGGTCTATGTAATGCTAACAAACGCCCAGTACTAGACTTAGCTAGCAAACGGATGGTGAGAAATGCTAAGAAAAAGCTGAAGACAACCGATGCCATGGAATTTGACATTCATTCAAGACTTGATTCATCACATAATCAGGGTGTGCTAGAACGACTAGTGGATGGTGCAATGGCATCCACAGAACCCATTTCTCAGGATAAAGCATTGGAAGCTGCAAAACGTCACTTTAGAAGTATGAAGCAAAAAGCCAGCAGGAAAACAAATGGAACTGAAAATAAGCACAACCGACAAGCAAGGCGCAATTCTAGAATGTCACAGAAAAAGAAATTTCGTAATGGTGGTTTAAATCATCATGCTTGTCCCCTTAATGATGAACAGAAAATCCGTGCCCGGCAAATAATGGTGCCTGAATGTATGTCATCAGATGAAGATGAAACAGAAACTGATGAGCAGGGAAAAGAGTGTCGAATTGTTCGGGAGATTCCTTGGGAAAGTGATGAACTAAAATATTACAAATCTGTTACATGGGATCACTATGTGAAAAATGTGTTGTCTGCGGGTGATGCAAAACGTGTACAAGCACTGAAAAGGACTGGACAAACATATTCTGAAAGAAGGTGCCCAGGCCCAGATAAGATCCCTGTTTGGGCAATCAAACTTTAAAAAATCATTATCATCATGTTTACTTATGCTGTGGACAAAAATCAACTCATGCATTTTATTATTACACAAATCAAAATTTAATCTTTACACACCAGTGAGTTAAATCAGCAGTGGCATTTTGTTAACCCCATTTAATTCTATTACTTGCTATTGAACGATAACCTTGAACCAAAATGTAAATAAGTGCTAAATATGACAAGAAGAAGAGCTTCATGTTATATTAAAGTCCTGTCAAATATGGATTTGTGTTTGTGTGGGTCAGTTCGTCTAATACAGGGCCACACCTCTTATAAGGGAGCAGTCATAAGAATGTAGGGCACATTCAATCCATAATGCCTATGATCCTTTCCATTGACGGATGGTGTTAGAGAAAGCCCATATCCTTACTTGATACTTGTTCCGACTGTGTAAAGTGCCTAGAGTCAACAGATATGAATTGTAGCATGCAAAAATCACCCTGAAGTTCTATATAAGCAAGCAAAAGTCGCCCTAGATTCTTTATGACTAGAGGGGTGGAGGAATTGAAGTGGTACTTATATTTGAATAGAAAATTTAAGGGGTATTAAAATTGATATTGTTTTAGAGGGTGTCAAAATTTTGTAAGCCTCGCGGGTCAATTCTTCATTCCTCATAGTCATAAATCATGAATGCTTCCTAAGGTAAAGAAGTATAGCTAAATAACAAGAAGGCTTACATGTATAAAGGATGGGGTTATCTGTGTGGATATTTTCTTTTCATAACAGGGGCAGTTTGATCGATTGTATCATTTTTGTACTCATACAGAATTACAGTTTTGTATATAGATATGAATAAAGATATGAATTAACTGTATATTAAATCTGTCCGTCTGGAATCAAGGCATTCCTTTTCAGACATTAAGGGGGCATCCAGGGGTTTAAAATATAGAAGCATTACAAAGCAACATGAACGATTCTTACCATAAAAGCCTATTATAATATCTCATGGGAGCAATATCTGGATAGGACCTTGGGCAAATTTTCCCCATTATATGAAACAAATCTTATCCATTCAGACCCCTGGATGTCCCCTTAAGAGTCAACAGTTGTCAATGTCCCTACCCCTCGCATTCAACATGACTATAAAAGTGTGGACTCTCCTCGGCTTCTGCTATCAAATTTGCCTCAGGGCATGCATCTAATAACATAATTATCTGGAGACGACAAGAAAAAATCATTAAAGCATTTAAAACATTATCATGATCAACAATTAGCTGATAAACCCCAAGATGCTGCTCATTGCACGGGTCTTTAACTTCACCTTTTGTCATTTTGACAATGAAGCATTTAGTAGTTTGCATAAATTGACAGCTAGGATTCGACAAATTATGCCCATTTACACACATAGTAAATGGCTAATGAAGATTTAGGCTTGTACTAAATGGGCACATTACATGTATTGTTTAATTGGAACAATAGAGAATTTACGCTAAAATGTAAAGGGCCCATGTACATTTACACTAGTATTAAATGGGCACACCAAAAAAAGTGTGCCCATTTACTGCACTAACTAAATTGACATTTTCTTGTAGTGGAACCTTCCATTTAAAATTTCTGCCCTTGTGAATTTAATATTGTCCTTGGATGATATTATAAATGATCAAGGCTCACTAGATGATGTTAAAATCCATTTATTTACGTGTCAGTAACATTGAAAATAAACTGTAGTTGTTCCTTCATGGATGCCAACCTTGTAATGAATTTGAAATGCTCTCAGTCAATGAGAGAGCGGTTGACCTAGGCTTGGAGATTATGATACATACACTATATTTTATTGACAAAATTACAATGTCTTGTAAGTTCAAACAATGTTTAAATTTAGGTGGGTGGGTGGTCTAGGAATTATGGGTCTTTCAAATTGGAAGGTATGGCCATCAGGATAAGTCTCAGCTTTGTTCAAATTTTAAAGGCATGCAAAACGGATGTTCCCATGAAAATCCTTATAAATATTCAAAATATATAGAAAGTGCCCAAAAAGGTAGTACAGATTATAGCCCATACTGCACTCAGTGACCTCTGCAAGAACTGAGCACATTGACCTAGATTCGGTATCTAGGTGACCTCATTACCTAGATATCTAGGTCAAGTATCTAGGTCAGGTGACCCAGAAGTATCTAGGTCAGGTGACCTAGAAAAAAACGTTAGCGAAACGTTAGCGTACGTGGAAGACTCGTTTCTAGGGAATCAGGTCAACTGACCTAGATACCACTTCTAGGTCACCAAGATACCGAATCTAGGTCAATGTACTCAGTTCTTGCAGAGGTGACCAGATGCTCCAGTGCTGCTGCTTATCTCTTGATTGGAGCCCTACCTGTGGAGGCCATGATTCATCTAAGAATTCTCACTCTGCTAAGCTCCATCTCTAGATGTAGCAATCAACTCATTACAGGTATGGCCATCAGACAACTGGCTATGAGAAGCATCTCCAGCAAATCATGGTTTGTGATGTGCCAAAAGCTCCTCAACAGATACAGCCTGCCAGATGTTATGGACGTAATCAGTGACAAACCAACCAAGGAATCCTGGAAGCTAGCCATCAACAAAGCTGTCAAA
>JAAUYA010143755.1_pt1 | contig 12602 bp, 8 predicted proteins | sample 7278161 | NCBI WGS metagenome assembly JAAUYA01 (sample SAMN14350120, study PRJNA611818) | marine sediment metagenome | isolation source: surface marine sediment (3m) | place: French Polynesia: Moorea | collected 2018-08
CATTAGCAGATCATAAAGACAGAACTAAAGTGCTTTCTGACATTAATCCACCTGTAAAATCCTCTAATGTCTTCACACATTGATTAAATTACTGAATTTATTTTCATGTATTCTACAGGAAATTGTATTTGGACTGGAAACCATGAAGGTGAACTGTTTTGAAATAAGTAGCTTTTAGACATTTTGGACCAATTCTGACCACTTTTTCTGCCTGTGAAATTAAGAATATAAGTATTCTTAACAATAACCAATTCTTTCTAATTGTATCGATTGAAAAACTTTGTCAGAAGCGTGTGTTTTATCAAACTTCCAAGGGCTGTGTTGCATTTCCCAGTTTTCCACCCACATTTTTCTCAGTGTAGAAGCTTGGAACTGATGAGGGGTTGGAAGTTTTATTTTGGTGAAAGAGGTCTATTATGCATCTCCACACTGAGAAAAAAGCTGAGCCATAACAACTCCACCCTAGCAGTCAGAGTGCACACAGGCCTTTGCTACTCAATCGAATCCCAGCAATTTCCCGCTTTCTCAGGTGCCACTTTGGAGGGTGGAGTCATTGAGTTATGCACCATGAAACGGCTCCAGGGGTGGAGCCGTTTTGGCTCCACTCATTTCTCAGTGTCATGTAAGGAGAATAATTAAATCACAAACTTTATCCCCTAAAATGAATGTTTCATTCCAATACTATGAAACAGACACAGTAGTCACCATCCACAGTGAGGAAGCGTAACAACTTGACGACTAGCGTAACTCTACTTGACAAACTTCCTGTCTCAGACTTATTTTTTGCTGACAATGAGCCAGGTATTTTTCCTATTGAGTCAAAAACATGTGTAAATGAAGTTTTACATTTATGATAATACAAAGACATTGTAAACAAAGAGTCAAGCACGTAACTTTTTCGTCAAGTAATTACGCTTCCTCACTGTGATCAGGCTATGAATAAAACATCTTCTCCACATTAACTGGAATGAGTAGCACATGGGCAGTGGTTTTCATGTTAAAGATGAGAGTCATTGATGTATAACGTGGAGCCCACTTTGCACAATAAAATGTAACATGGTACAGTGAGTTTACATGATCAAGTCCTGGCCAGTACACCTCAAAAAGGGAGACGTTTCTTGAGAGAACCTCATTCTATCATGGGTTCCCCAGCAGACCATTAGTCTGCTCCCAAAAGCTGTACACTAAATTCCTGATAAATTATTTCTAAATTATTTTGTGAACGTGGTCTGTCAGTGTTTATTTTCATTTGTTTATTTATTTATGTTTCAATTGGCCTTTGCAATGCTTTCTTCTGTCTGGTGTATTCCATTAGATTTAGATTTTTTTCAAAACTATTAATAATAATTAATTTTATGAATCGAGCTTTCCAACATTGCAGCATTAGTAAAGGGAAAAAATGGAAAGGCAGTCGCCTAGTTGGGCATGTAGTGTTGCAGCAGTGTAAATTTCCCTGCACTTCAGATTGCTAAACAAAAAGTACACTTCTGATTGCTATACTGCAAGTACACTCAATATTGTGACATTGCAGTTTCAGAGGATGATTCTGTTGCCACCAGATCCTGTCCTGATGGCCTGCAGAGATTCGCAGCATTTTAGAAAATATCTTGGCCCTAAAGCCCACATGGTCCTAATGGAAATTATAAAGGTCAAAGACACCATATATTGAGGGGGTTTCCCCATTCCGTAGATATTACATCTGACAGAATAAGAAGTAGTATATTCCTGATTGGGTGTATTTACTTTCATGGCTTTGAGTACCTAGTCCAAAACAATCCAGAATTTATTTCCTAGCGATAAAGTCCTTCTAAATTTTACAAAATACTCTTCAAAGATCAAGTTCATTTCAATAGACGCAATAATTACTCACTTTATGCGACAAAAGTGCATTGAGGCCAATAATTAGGGAAAAAAGTCAAACCAAATATTCCGGGGATTTGACTTTGAATACTTTATCATAAGGGACTCAAGTTGACTGCAATTGCAATATGAAGGGATAACTCCTTTTTTGCAAAAAGCAAAAAGTCATTCCTGGATTTCCTTATTAGTTTATTCTGGATCAGGTGAGCTGAGTAAAAAGGGCTCTCAGTTTCTCTCATGTATTACATTACTGACAATTTCATGCAGTAACAGACAGAAACCCTTCACATATACATAGACATTGAATTGCTGCATAAACCTGGTACACCCTGAGTGACGAAGACCATTTATAAAAAAAAATGTATGTGATAAATGTGCTTGTCAGGCACATATGAGGTAAAATGTGGAATTTGCATTGCCCTAATCTGAGAATTACCTAAAATATAGAGGTCTCCACAGTAATAATGTCTTGATGAAATCTTTTTTTTTCTTTTCTTTTATTTTTTTTATATTTTTTTTATACTCTGAGCTCTCTTTTTTATTTGTTTGGTTGAAATATTCACCTGCAACTATTGCATAGTACATATTTGCATTGCCCTAATCTGAGAATTACCTAAAATATAGAGGTCTCCACAGTAATAATGTCTTGATGAAATCTTGTTTTTTCTTTTCTTTTATTTTTTTATATTTTTTTTATACTCTGAGCTCTCTTTTTTATTTGTTTGGTTGAAATATTCACCTGCAACTATTGCACAGTACATATATTGCGTCACTTCTGCAAAAGACTGTAAAGACCAATGGGCTGGCAGATTAGTGGACAGACATATAGATGGAAACAACTTGATTACCACTATCCCTGATGTCAGATAATGTATATGTTTAGTTTGTGATGGGATTTTTTTTCACCATGTTTCAATTTTTATGTGAAGACTAGAGTAGAATGTCCTAGTTTGTGACACAATAATTTGACCCAGATAGCTTATGACTGTGAAGTATATATAATGCATTTGTTGCAGTAGAAGACAAGAAACCAAGAAAGAAGTAAAATGTCTGAGGAGGTCTGTTACTTTATACTATACAACTGCAGTGTAGAGAGCTAAACCATTTAGGGGTCGACCATTAATCATTGGAGGGGGCGTGGTGTGTTTTTCAGGATTGGTCCTGAATTCACATGCAATATTCTGCAGAGGGTCCGAATTAATTTTCTACCAAAAAATTTTCACCATGCCCCTGCCAGATTAGTGGTTGATCCCTTAGTGCACCCGCATGTATCAGTGATGTGCGAATCCGGGCTACACCCTCATGTACTAAATGTTCTGGGTATGCAAATGAGATCTCATTTACATATGCAAATGAGCCATGTAGTATATCACCTGAATTCACTCAACCTTGACAATCCAGGTGATATGGCGCATGGCTACTTTGCATATGTAAATGAGATCTCATTTGCATACCCAGAACATTTAGTACATGACGGTGTAGCCCGAATCCGAATCCAGACTCAATACTTTCTGAGCTTGATTTGGGTATAGATTTAGATAAAAACCAGAATCTGCATTCTGATTCAAGCAAAACAGGTGGATTCGTAGCCAGGCTCAAATCTGGAATTTAATTTTTTATTCCTGATCACATCTCCACTCCAGAATTAAAAAAGGAATTGACTTGCTTTGATGCAATATTGGACCAACTGTGTCTATGTTGCTATGCAAAGACATAAATTGATTATCAGATCCAGATTAGAATCCCAGAAAAAAGTGATGGATTTGAATTCATGTGGATTCAGATCCGGATTATTATTCAATATGTTTGCATGCAAATGTCACTGGTATGTGTCTGTGGTGCTGCAAGAGTACTACATTGGGTCACTCAGTAGCCGCGCCCGACCTTCTTTTGGTATGACACCGACTTTTGAGAAAAAAATTATAATCCTTCTTGTTGAATGACAATGACTCGGGCCATTAGGTACCTTTTCCCGTGATGCCACCCGTTTGTGAAGGAGGGGTAATTTGATAGTTCTCTCCATCCGTTTGTCTGTGTGCATGTGCAAACCATAAAAAATTCCTCCTACTTCAATAGTAGTTGCTGTCTATCAGGGATTCATTATGTTTAGTATACACTCATACTAAAAAAAACATCTTTCCAATTTTCCCAAAAAATGCTGCCCCTCTATCCAACTTGGATAAATATACCAAGTCCATCCTGCAGGACGGCCTTGCTCTCCTCAGTATGGTATGATTTCTTTTCAAGAGTGTAGTAAACATCAAATAGAAAGGGTATAGCATTATACTCGTAGTATGTTACATAATGAAACCTTGATATATTAATGAAAATGCCTGAGCGTTGACGGCCCTCATGTATTGCGCCCTTCTTGTCAGACCTTCTAACACTCATTACATATTGTGTCCATACATCTTGCGGTTCAGCCAGGAGAGCGCTAATAAACTGACCGACTGACGCACATAGACGCGACCAAATTTTAGACCCTCGACTGATGATGCGGGAAGGAATAAATGCAGGCGTGAAAAAGTATATAACCTGAGTCAATATTAATATATTTATATGAAATAGGCAAAGATCAAATGCCCGATAAATGTCCAAGTCGTCATGATACAATTTACACACTGACTGAAACCCAATGGAACAGTACTCCATTTTTACTCGCGTTGAATGATAAATTTTTGGGGCTAAACACGACATAGGATTGTCAAATGCAGTATTTTTTTCCTATCATATGTGATTCCATGTACTTCTAGGAACCATGCTGTGGGTGTAACAGACGCAGTAAGTGCATTTTGAAATGTTCTTGCACAACATGCACTAACTGTTTAGCCATCTATTGTACAAAGAAAAATGAGCAAGGTAAATAGAACAAAACAAACAAACACATCTATAATTTTATAAATATTTTAGTAATAATTAAAGAAATGATATCACATGTTTTTACACAGAGGTCTACAATACACATGCAATAATCTAATATTATTAGATTGAATCTTCATTTCTAAAGTCTAAAATAAAAATATCACAGAATTAGGATTTCATATTTTACAAATATATTTCCACTATTATTGAGTTTTGAGCGACTAAGTCATGTTGCATTATCCAGTCTGGGACATATTATAACAATTATGATTATTACAAATGAGCAATATTGTGTTATTTTTTTAAATTCTGTAAGGATGTACTATTTAGATACATAACAATCCATGTTAAACAATGGTTGTATCCTTTACAATATTCATGTACAACTGCACTACACTTTTAGGAAATAAGGAAAATACTGAAACCTGTGAAGTTGGTCAATCCAGGCAACCAAGCTACACAAAGCCAAGTTTTCCTTTTGACCAGCTTTCACAAAATATTCCAATTGCTAATTACCAGTCATTTGGAGGAATGAAATCAAGTTTCAACTCATCTACAGTCTCAAGTGGTGCACCCTTGGATCAATCTGCAAATTTCCTATTTCATCCTAGCCTGGCTTTACCACGCAATGCAACCTCAGGAAACTTGCCTCTGCCCCCTCACTTTGATGCACCCCACCTTGGACCCCCTAGAAGTCCCCCTCGCCCCCCTCACTTTGTTGTACCCCACGTTGGGCACCCTAGAATGCCTCCCCGTCCTCCTGGCTTTGCTATACCTCCAACTACACCCCTGAGGAGCCCTCCTCGTCCACCTGGCATGGTTGTACAGCACAGTGGACCCCCTAGAAGCCCTGCCGGTCACATTCCTTTGGCTCCTGCCCGTAGTGGATTGCATGGGAGCCCCCCTCGCCACCCTGCCTTATTTATACCCTATGCTGAACTCAACATGGATTCTACACATGACCCTGGCTTGGCTTTAATCCAGAGTGAGACCCCCAAGGACCCTCTTTGCGACTCAAGTATTCCTGGCTTAGTTCTGCCACATGGTGCACCAATGCTGGCCAATCGAGGAATGACCCTTCAAACAGCAAGAAGCACAGTGTCCTCAGTTCTGCCTCCAAAGTTACGCACATCGGCAAAGAAATCCAGGTCAGCTCCATTTGGTTCCAAGAGTATCCGAAATAGTGAGTCAGCAGAAGGAAGATCACCCAACCAAATCATGGCCGACCGGACAGCTTCTGAAATTGAACATGAAGATACATTGAAAACAGAATTGCTGGTAAGATTTTAACATTATAGTAATGGCCTATCGAATTCAAGTCAGGTTTCATTAGTTTATATAACAAGTAACAAACACAACCAGGTGTGCCCTTCTGCAGTTACGATGCAGTGAATTACACAGTTGTCAGGCCTATGAATATCAGATTTTTCTTTTGTTGTCGTGCATTCCGGATCAAGATCATTAAGCCCTCTTGTAAGAACCAACAGAATCGCCAGAATTAGGTAAGGGCGTGCCGATATGGCAATTTTGCTGATATGCCGAAACGCCGATATTGGTGATTGCCGATATGCCGATATTGCCGATAACCGATATGCAGATACTGGAAAAAAGTGCCGATATGCCGATATTGCCGATGCCGATATAAATACCGGCACATCCTTAGAATTTTGCTTGAATGTTTCAGGAAAAAATTAGAAATATCCATGATGATAATGAAGCCAGAAGTTTACTAAAACGCATAATTGAAATGGACTCTCGACAATTCTACCATGCTTTCTGTAAACCTTTGCCTGAGTTGGAATTTGCTTCTTCATATTGCGTTTGTGGGTTCTGTCGAGATGACATGCGAGAGAAGCACCGGAGCAAAAAAATTTGTTGCGGAGAAATACCTTGCGTGACAACATCAAGCCATTTTCGAGCATTCTGCTTGAATTCAAGTGTAATTCAATCTTCTATGCCCCAGTATGCATTCTACCAAGCAGAGGCAGAAGTTGAATACAAGTCATCTAAATTCAGAAATACTGCCTTTAGACATTTTATTTTATGGAAATTCGGAAAACTTGGAAAACACATCAGGCAGTGCCCACCAACCTGCGTACGAGTAGCAATTCGCTATAAATTTCCATCTACAGATGGCGAATACAATGGTTTTGAGGCTACCCCCTCAGTAAATCCCTAATTAGGTCGTTATTTGAAATTCTAGTTTTGGTCAACACTTCTGACTGAAAGCCTGTCCATTTTTTTAGGAGAAGGTGGATACAATGCCTATAGCTGCTGTCCGCAACATGCTCGAAGAAGCAGTTGAATTGTCACCATATATTGTAGACTATTGCCACAACATGAGTGGATCTACTCCTGACAACTCAATGAAACCTCCTTTCTGTATATGCGGCCAGTGTAGTTCTCTAAGTAAATCTAACAGATGTTGTAATACAAAACCGTGTGTGAAGTTTGATCCAAAATTTACAAGAACCATGTTTCCGGATGTTATAGAAATTTGTGGGATCCTAAATAAAGCTAAGACCAATGTACATGAAGAAGTGCATAACTGTGAATACAGAGCTCATGTCTATGCCCTTTATGTGTACTGGCAAATGAGCATGGGAAACGAATGTTGTGCTCCACCAAATTGTGTAATATCTTTTATTAAACAAATTTACGTAGAGTGCACCTCTGGTGACCATGAGTGTGACTCTGAAAGCGAGACACCAAGTTTGTACAGTGATCCTTTGTAAAATACTACCTAGTGGTCATTCATATTTACCAGCGTTTTTTTCCTATGTACAAGACAGGACAGGGGGTCAAAATGCCTAGAAAAATTTGGTTTTCATTCATCTAAGTCATCAGATGGGGGAGGGTTACAAAGTTATGACTGTTTTTTGCTCACAAGTAAACACGTTGATAATTATATTAATTTCTACTGACTAATTTATGCAATCCATGTTTAAAGAGTACAATGTCGGTTATCTATAGTGCAGCCTCTTCCTGCACCACAACAAAGATTTTTCTGGTGTTCCAGTCTATGTAAAAAGTGGGTTATAACCAATTATGACGCCATCTGATACCTCTGATTCAATATAGGAAAACTGTGTTCCATTACCATCTAATGTTGACTAAGCTAACAGTCAGTTTGGTACAATTGCAGTAGCCGACATTGTATTCATAAAAAGATTGATGGTTACTACTAGTATGCTGTCAAAAAAGACACCCCTTTCAACATATCTATTAATAGATATGGTCCTATTGATAGATATGGTCTTTCCATATCTGGATAGGTCTTTTTTGATTAAGTGTCTTGATTGTTAAAAAAATTGAGAAAAGCTGTCCAATAGCATAATTATTGTGAGAAACAAGTAAGGTGGGCTTGAATCTGCAGCATACCTATCTGGCAACATCAATCCTTTGAATTATTATCAGGTCATGTAATTGTTGAACATGTTATAATTTCCATGGACATTGTTTTGAAATAAATTAGATCATAATTTAGCATAATCTTTTTTATTTAATACTATGAGGTTACATAACTAACAAGAAATCTATAAAATATATCTTTTTTTGGGAGAGTGCAGATTTGTACCTTGTATTTCGCAGGAATGTTTTCAATACGGTGTTCTCTCTTGGCTAGAATATCCCTAGCAGATCCAGGTCTCTTGAGCCCTGTCCTATTTGGAAATGAAGCCTTGACTTCACGCTGTCTCTGAGAATTTTTCAAGTCCTCTTTGTTTTTCTCGTGCATTCTGTGAAAACATTCAGCCATCAATTCTAAAACAGAAAATATGACATTCCTAAAGGTTTGAAGCTGAATAAATGTTACAACCCCACTTGAAGTCACCGACTAATACTAGTAATTTCATTGGGAAATGGATGAATCCGGCAGAAATTCAGAATCCAGGTTCAAATATTAATAAAGTGTGATTGGGTTGTAGTCAATTTTGCACCCGGTTAACCTTGGCAAAAAGCAGTACAAGGTCAAGGTTCTTCACCTAGTTTCTAGGTCAAGGCCGTGGTACATTGGCCAACAAAGTCATTCATAGTAAACTGACCTAGATTTGATTTCAAGGTCCATTCCTGATACCACGTATACACACACTTTGTTGACAGTGATGTATCATGACCTTGACCTCATTTTATTGCTATGTGTACTCACTATCTAGGTCAAGGATGAAAGGTTATTAAGTGCTAAATTTATGTTAACACAATCATATTTTTTAATATTAGACATTTCCCAGAAAGAAGCTCAGTGTGATCCATTCTTCCTCGTCCATTACAAACATTGGTCAAGAAATGCTGATCAGCCCCATTTGGATCAAGTAGTGTCTGGAGCAGTGATTTGGCAATGAAAAGGACACCAAACACTTATGCCTGACAGGGAAAGGAGGGAAAGGGGAGAGGGCTTACTTGGAATATGTGGGTATGTCTTCTTCTCTCGGGTCTGGTAAGCAACCCATTCCTTGGTGTTCTTATTAACCGAGGTCTGTGCCCATGGATCTCCATCTTTGGTCATCCTGTACCCACGCCCAACATGGAAGTTATTATCCATTATAGCCAACTCATTTCTCGCATCGTAGCTGTCAAGCGTGAAAGATATTCTCTTTGGACAATATCTGTCGGAAAAAAAAATGTTCAGCTTGCTTTGTCTGTGCAAAATATAAAATATCATTAAATGGGAACAGCTGTGTTGAATATTTTTCTACTTGTCAGATGTTAGATCTAGGACTCCTCATCCATCATCATACTATAATACTAGTATGACCATTGACCTAAAACTTTAACCTAAAATCCCAACGTAGCCAAGGTCAAGGTCAATCTCTATCCCCCAAAAAATCAAAGGTCAGCAGTTTAGGCGTGAGAGAAGCAGCTGATGGATGGACATAAGAAGCCAAATGCATTATCTCCCTGCTTTGCTAAGTTCTGCAGCAGTCTAGTAATGAATGGGTACTGAGTCAACTTGAGAACCGGCATCTATTGAGAATGTCTACTACTAAACTCAGAATGCATCAGGGTCTTGTGTGTATTTTGAAGTACTCTTACCTTAGCAGGGTGTGTCCATTGAAACACTCAACGAAACTTGTATTACGACCTCGTGTATAGAATTTCAATGAAGCTACGAAGTTGGGATCCAACACGATTGACCTGAAATGCATACTCAGAAATGAATTCATGAAAATAGTGGTAGCATTTTTGACACAATAAGACATTGTAGAAAGTCCTGAGAACATTTAGGTGGAAAGAGAGATGAACATGTTTCAGATTAAAAAATTGAAATTTCTTTCTGTGAAGAGTAGGTATTTCTTAACACTAATCTTGTTAGTTATGACATATTAATACTATTTTCACCTAAACCGATCAGAGACCCCTCCGTGGTCACATGACCACAAAATATCCAATCAGAGACCCTCCGTGGTCACATGACCACAAAATATCCAATCAGAGACCCTCCGTGGTCACATGACCACAAAATATCCAATCAGAGACCCCCCGTGGTCACATGACCACAAAACATTCAATCAGAGACCCCTTCCTGGTCACATGACCACGAAATGTAGCTGTTAAATAAACTAGGTTCAACATTTGTAGCATCTTTTTACGCTTTACCTAAGTTTCTTGAAAGCTTCAGACAATGGGTTAAGCCAGCTCCTTCCCTCTGGAAGCACAGTTCCTTTTGGATGATTGCAACCATGAGGTCCATATGTATGGTGATTCTGGACATGAAGCATCATATCTGAAATTTAAGTGGAAAGTCAAATGAATTAGGCTTAAATTAGTCTCTGATATGTTAGGCATTTTGAAGATCTAGAGTATATCATGGTGGTAACAGATGCTTAGTTTAGAGAATTTTTCTTGGTTGGATATTCTGGCCCAAACTCCACGACCTCACCTACAACACAGTGAACCTAAGTGTGAAGTGTTTCTTTTTTCAGCGTAACCAAAGGTGGGGTCAATATAAGCAAGTAACATTGAAAAATTAAAGTGCTTCCAAATACTATTGCCTTTGGTACTATCCTGGTTGGAGATACTTCGGCGTTTTGGCTTTGATGAATTCATTTGCAAACCAAGGTACACCAGTACAGTACGTTATAAGAATAGGTCATGACACACAACATGGCCATCTCACCAAATCTCGTCCATGGTGGTCATCCAGTGGCAGGGATTTGGATAAACTACGTATAACTCAACTTTAGAGGGTCCAGGTATCTCATGTGGACAATATCTGGATCGGAACCTTTGGGAAATTTTCCCAAATATATGGACAACGCCTTTATACTTAAAACCAGAACACTTTTTTTTCGAGAATATAAGAAATAAAAAAAACTGCATGATGTACTCTTTTATTGACAAATCAAAATAACTTCCTGACACTCAGATGGTTAGGTATTTTCCACCATGACATTTGGCCTTTTTTATGAATAGTGATAATGCAATCTATTTAGCTCTTACTTGTCCATTGGTTTTCCAGTCGCCTTTTATTACGTTGACATTGTGAGACGCATCTCCAAAACATAGCCGCAATTGGTCTCAACCAAGGCTTGAGAACACTGAAAAAGTTGGAAGAAAAATAAATTGATCAAGTACTGGTATCTAACAAATTACAGGAGCAACCTAAAATAGACATGCAGATATGTTTTGCCATTTCTAGCAGTCTATCACAAAGTCGAAAGGTTAGTCATTTAGGGCCACAGAGTAAGGGTATATAGACCATAGACAACCACCAGACGAGGAGTTTACGTTCTGGAATTAGCCTGACCTAGTCGCCCGCCCTTCTTATATTCATCGCCCATCGTTATCATTTATTTTTCATATAAAAACTAGAATACTCAACCGTGGAACATATTTGAATTAACTACTAGTATTACTGCTATAATTCTGTATGACTTCAGCGGGTAAAAGGGGCCTCAGCAGCAATCACTGCGTGCCACCTCCGCCAACTAGTCTCACTGATACTATATGACACTGGACAATATGTTATGACTGAAGTTATACCTGGTTGATTTATATTTAGCAGCTTCCGCAATCTTCTTGCCAATATTCTTGACTTTATGCCATACATCCATAGAATGAAATACACCTTTAAACTCACCCTCTGAAAGAGACAAAAATTGCTTTTTAAAATAGTGCACCATAAGTATGGCAACTTTTCTAAGTCATTTGGCAACGTCAATTTGGTAAACTTTATAAAAACTGCTGTAAAAATGTGAATATTATCATAACCCTGAATGGTGTATTTCGTGAGGTGTACATTTCACAGTATATGTACCTATGGCTCAAATCATACAATTATTCTCTACTAGATTTTGTTCTAGAATATAGTGCCAGCTACTATTTACAACTGTAAACTTATAAAAGGTGCACTGTCTATAACTTTGGAACAGTAGGATAAAATGGCCTACAAATTAAAAGGGATAGACAAGGTGCTTTCACTTTTAGGATCCATACTACTGCTGAAAATGCCTGATTTTTAGAGGGTAGCATCTGTAAATTTGATAATACAACCCTCCGAAGACCAGCATTTTTCAGCAGTAAAATGGCCCCTAAAAGTGAAAGCACCTTGTCTATCCCTTTTAATTTTGCAGCCAATTGATAAGTAAATAGACTTACTGATCAGATTGATAATGGTTGTCGAAGCATCACTAATAACCTCAACAATTCTCATACTTTGCATAGTTTCCTTTAAGGATTTTCTCACAAGAAACTCCTCTAAATGTGTGGCATGCTTCTTGGTTCCTTCTAGTTCTCCTGAAAATCAGGAATGAAAAAGAACTATGCTTATGAGGTAGAACTGAGCTGCCATTACCGTTATACCCCTAATAAACGCAGGATTTATAGCCTTGAAGAGGAGCATTTCTGACTGAGATATAGCCAAAAACGTGAAAATAGACCCA
>JAAUYA010248180.1_pt1 | contig 12572 bp, 13 predicted proteins | sample 7278161 | NCBI WGS metagenome assembly JAAUYA01 (sample SAMN14350120, study PRJNA611818) | marine sediment metagenome | isolation source: surface marine sediment (3m) | place: French Polynesia: Moorea | collected 2018-08
CAGCAAATCCCCAGGATAGATGGGTTGTAACTATTGGGAATCGCATTGTCGTTATAACCAATGATGGCCGGGTCTTTGCTCATGAAATTACAGGCAATAGCATTGGAACTCCCTTTCAGCTATCTGGTCCTGCGGTTGCAGCAAATCCCCAGGATAGATGGGTTGTAACTATTGGGAATCGCATTGTCGTTATAACCAATAATGGCTGGGTTTTTGCTCATCAGACAACTGGTTCCATTGGTCATAACTACACCTTTGATGCTAATATTACAGATGCCCAAATTGCTAGGTTATTAGAGCGGCATAGGTTTGGATTCTTGCGCATGATGACCTGCAATCAAATCGCAGATCAAAGGCAAATACTGCGTGAGGCTTATCAGCGCCCAATCCATCATGGAATTGAGATGCGAGCTAATGTAAATGCTAGTGCTGACATTGGTGGGCGCGAAATTAGAGTTAACTTCGCAGTCTTATTCCCACGAGGTAATGTTGAGATTGCTCAGACTTTAATCCATGAAATGATGCATTGTGCAGGGGAAAGACACCCTCGGCGAAGAGATCCAGATCCAGATGCAGGAGAGAGTTGTGCTAGGCCAGATCCTACTCGTTTCGATTGTCCCTTTGATGGCGGTCCATACTACGGTACTCCACCACTTCAAGCGGAACTTTGTATTGCTGGTTCACAGAGTGATCAGTTGCTAAATGCTAATGAAACAGCAAGTCAAAGAAATTGCGTCATTGATGAAAGTGGCGTGGCTTCAATTTATCAAGTTTAAGGTGTAATTCTAATGAAATCCATTTCACTTATATTGGGTAATAATTCCTGGCAACCTCCAACAAACAAATTTCTTATCCTAAACTTATCCTAACCCCGCAGTGCACAAGGACGCTCGGTAATCACTGAACTGCTTTGTGTTTTAGGTTGTTGCTCGCGCCGTGACTGCCACCGTTATGTTGCCAACCTGTCAATGACCATGTACCTCCTTGTTTAATACTTCCTGATTATGAAAACAGTTGGCATTATTGGTGGAATCGGCCCAGAGTCTACGATCGAATACTATCGCAAAATAGTTTCATCTTACTTGGAGCGCGAAGCCACTCGTAATTATCCCCAAATAATTATTAACAGCATTGATATGACAAAAATGCTGGACCTAATAGGTAATGGGGAATTCGAGGAGGTATCACGTTACTTAGCCGCCGAAGTGAAAAAACTTGAGTCCGCTGGTGCTGAATTCGGGGTGCTAGCTTCAAACACTCCCCATATTGTCTTTAATAAAGTTCGGGAGTTATCGCAATTACCACTGATAAGTATTGTGGAAGCCACCTGCAAAAAGATCTTAGATATCGGACTTGAGAAAGTCGTATTGTTTGGTACAAAGTTTACTATGCAAGGCGGATTCTATGGCGAAGTTCTCTCGAGAAGCGGTATTGAAGTAATCACTCCTGATGAAGTTGATCAGCGCTTCATTCATGAGAAATATATGGGCGAACTGGTTAAAGGGATTATCCTGGATGAAACTAGAGCTGGTCTGATTAGCGTGATCGAAAAAATGAAGCAAAAATATAACGTTCAGGGCTTGATTCTAGGGGGTACAGAACTTCCCCTAATTTTGAAACCCGAGAATGTTTCCGGTGTTCATGTTTTCGACACCACCGAGATTCATGTTGAAAGCATAATGGAAATTCTAAGGTAGGTTTGACCGTATCTCTATACAGATGGACAGATAATGGGCAAAGGGCAACATAATTATAACACCGATTTTCATGTTACGAAAAGAGGCTAACAATTTACCTCAAGAAGGCGATCGCTAATTCAAGAAGGCGATCGCCCTCGATATTCTATAATTTAGAGACAATTGTGTGTCAGGCTAAAATAAGCATGGAAGGTCTAAATAAAAAACTATATGCTTCAATCAACGGAACACTGTCACATCGTCAGAAACAGTAGGATTCTGAGTGGTGAGCCTATTATCAGAGGTACAAGGACTCCAGTTCGAGCGATCGTGGAAATGTGGCGTATGGGGGTTTCCCCTGAAGAAATTCCTCAGCGTTTGCCATATCTTGTTTTGTCAAAAGTTTTCGATGCTTTGAGCTATTACCTAGATCATCAAGCAGAAATCAATGAATATATTGAGCGTAATCGCATTCCTGACGAGTTAGTCGATCCGCGAGTTCGGAAAGCATGACTAATATTTTTATTCAGGTTTATTTGGATGAAGATGTTGATGTGCTTGTGGCGACTCTTCTAAGCTCTCGTGGGTTTGAGGCAACTTCAAGCAGATGCTGATCTTAATCAAGCACTTGTAACTGGCACGATACGCAGGCAACCCAATCTTAATTTTCAATCAGCTTATGCAGCAGGGCTTGAGGGGAAGAAAGACCCAGAAGTATTGGCAATAGCAGCACAAGATGGGAGAGTTCTGGCGATCGCATTCACAAATGGTAAAACACGAGTAGAAGTATACGGGTTAATATGGATCTGATTTTTGTAGTGCCATCGCTTAAAAATTCCTCTACACTCCAACACTGATTGGAGGTTTGCTATTATAAGAAGGTAAAAACCTAATCAAGTTTATGACTCTAGCAATTGCTCTAGAACCTGCACCCATAGAAACTGATTCTCACGGTGTTGTTCGAGTTGCTAAAACTCGCGTCACCCTAGACACTGTTGTGACTGCTTTTATTGAGGGATGCACGCCAGAAGAAATAGGAGAGCAGTATCCATCTTTACAACTACCGGATATCTATTTGGCGATCGGTTACTACCTTAGACATCGGGATGAGGTTCATACCTATCTTGCGGAACGTCAACGTCAGGCAAATGTGATTCAGCAGGAGGCTGAACGACGTTTTAATCCAATTGGAATACGTGAACGGTTGCTGTCTAGACGCAAGAGAATCGACACAGATAGCCCGTAATGATCAAGATTTCTGGCTGATGAAAATTTTAACAATCAAATTGTGCGAGGTGTCCTGCGTCAAAGTCCTGGCGTTGAAATTGTGCGTGTTCAAGATGTTGGCTTGTCAGGAGTAGATGACCCTACTGTTTTAGCATGGGCGGCTCAGGAAAACCGCATTGTTCTGACTCATGATGTTGCCACAATGATCAGTTTTGCATATGAACGTATTCAAGCAGGACAATCTATGCCGGGATTATTTGAAGTGAGTCGTCGTGTTCCAGTTGGATTAGCAATTGAGGAGATTATTCTGATTGCTGAGTGTAGTCTTGAGGGAGAGTGGGAGGGCCAAGTGAGATTTCTACCTCTGCGCTAGCGATCGCCACCTAATATCATTGTTTCCGGGTTTTGGTGGGCAAGGTATTACTCAGATCTTGTACCTGTTCCCAAAACCGCCTTGAAATCAATTTCAAGGCTCATAGCACAAGTCCATTGAAATGGACTAAAGAACTAACCTGATATGGCTTTGAGTCATCTTCAGATGACTTTAGCTTTTAGCCCGAAATTTATTTCCGGGCTGACTTTTATGACAAATTACGGCTAACTACTAACTAAATCTGCCAAGCAATTAACGGCAACTTGATACTGTTGATCTGCTGAAGTTCCTATTTGCTGATAACTAATGGGATCTTGAGCTACACTCTTGTCGGGAGTAATACCTAATTTATTAATATCTCGATGTTTAGGCGTTTCATATTTAGCTACAGTAATTGCCAATCCAGCACCATCAGGTAATTCAAATAAAGACTGAATTAAACCTTTACCAAAAGTCTTCTCTCCTACTAACATTGCTCGACCATTATCTTGCAATGCGCCAGCTAAAATCTCACTAGCACTAGCAGTTCCTTGATTGACCAACACCACTAAGGGTGCATCAGTTAAAGGTGTTCCGGCAGCATCAAAACTGCCCAACATTCCTTGTCGGTTCACTGTATAGACAATCGTGCTTGGTTTTAGCCATAAACGAGCAATTTCTATCCCTGCTTGTAATAGACCACCAGGATTATTGCGTAAGTCGAGAAGATAAGCTTTAGCTCCTTGTTTTTCTAGCTTACTAACTGCATGGGCTAAATCTTTTGCTGCATTACCACTAAATTGATTGAGACGTAAGTAACCAATCGGAATATCACTGGTTTTTGTGTCTAACATTGCTACGACTGGATTCAGAGAAAGGCGATCGCGTACTATTTCTACAATTTTAATTTGCTCTTCATCTTGGGGTTGTATCTCTAAAACAACTTTAGTACCAATTGGCCCACGAATTCTGGAGGCGGCTTCATCGAGAGTGAGGGTAGAAGCATCAACTTGGTCAATTTTCAAGATGCGATCGCGTGGTTGTAACCCCGCTAATTCTGCAGGAGAACCAGCTAGAGGTGTAACTACTTCTAGCTGTTGGGTTTCTGGATTTATACTAATTTGCAAACCTATTCCCGATAATTCTCCGGCTGTAGTAATCTGTAGATTATGATATTGTTCAGGTCGTAATAATCTGGTGTAAGGATCGTCTAGACTTGAGAGCATTTCTTCAATAGCCGCATAAGTTTCCTCTCGATTATGGAGAGGTTTTTTGAGTAATTGCTGGCGTACAAACCACCAATTTTGGTTATTAAAAGTATCATCTACATAAGCTTGATTTACCAGTCGCCAAGATTGTAATAATAATTTTTCTTCTTCTGTATAAGCTGCTGCCTCAGGAGTCCAAGATAGGGAAGATATAAGCCAAACTACGCTAAAAAATAAAGTTAGCCAAAATTTTTTCATACTAATTATCTAAATATTATTTAATTAACCTATTTTTTCAACCTTAATTTTAATCATTTAAAGTCAGAATCTCTACCCCTTCTTTGGTAACAGCGATGGTATGCTCAAACTGAGCTGATAGTTTACGATCTTTAGTCAGTGCCGTCCAACCATCATCAAGCAGTTCAGCTTCCCAAGTACCTTCATTAATCATCGGTTCAATGGTAAATACCATCCCCGGGCGGAGCTTTTTTCCCTTGCCTCTGGTTCCAAAATGGGGAATTTGGGGAGCAGTATGAAAGACGCGATTAATACCATGTCCGACAAAATTGCGTACCACAGAAAATCCTTCTGCTTCTGCATATTCCTGTATCGCCGCACCAATATCCCCAATCCGTCCGCCTGGCTTCACTGCCCCGATTCCTCTTGCTAAACATTCTTCGGTTACTTCTACTAACTTTTTGGCTACAGGAGAGGGTGTTCCCACAAAAAAAGTCTTCGATGTATCGCCGTGATAACCATCAAGAATAGGAGTTACATCAATGTTAATAATATCTCCATCCTGAAGAATTTGTTTAGGGTTAGGAATACCGTGACAAACTACCTCATTAATGCTAGTACAGATTGATTTAGGATAGCCTTGGTAACCAAGAGGAGCACTTGTTGCACCATGAGCTTTAGTCCATCTTTCCGCTTCATCGTTAATCTCTTGAGTACTTACTCCTGGCTCAACCATCTTGCCCAAATGATCTAGTAATTGTGCGGCTAAACGTCCCGCACGACGCATTTTTTCAATTTCTCGTGATGAGAGTAGTACAATTGTTTCGTTTCCCATAAGTTTTTTTTCGTTTATTCCTCCATAGATTACAAATTATTCTTCACGCCACCAGCAATGAAGAAGTCAGTAAGAAGTAGAAGCAAATCTTAAGTAATATCTAAATGCAATACATAATGTCCTAAATCTAGTTTACCAGACCACAATTCATACTCAATTCTTAAACTTTCTGGCACTGGATTCCCTTTGAGAGTTAAACTGCGGGTAAAGTTTTTTAAGCGGAAGTTGTAGTTTTCTTGCTCAACATCAGTATTTAACCAATACCGATTGATTCCGTAAACTCCTTGTTCCCAAAAATAACGATAATTTAAGCTTTCTTGACTTTGTTTAGTCATAATAACTCTGTAGGGCGAAATTTCTAGCCATAGCAAACTTTTATTCGGTTTTTTTAATTCTTTAAAATCTGGGGTTAATTTCTGTTCTGCTTCTGAATTGATCAAGTCAGTAGGACTCAACACGAGATGAAATTTATGTTTTTCTCTTTGATATAGAGTGGCAACAGTTTCTATATGGGAGAGAATGGGTAAGTTAGTGGAGATAAAGGAAAGAGAGACGGAGCGGTGGTGAGTTAACATTGATAATCATAAATAAAGCTTATACTTATTAGGATAGATCATGATTGGCTCTTAAAGATAACTGATCGCCAAAGTCAAAAAAAAATTCTTGCTGTGACTCAGTTTGATCATTAAAATATCTCTGCTCGCTATACTTCTATATCATGTCGGGCAAATTAACCACAATATTCGTAGGTTGGGTAGAACCGTAGGGGCATAGCAATGCTATGCCCTTACACCCAACTAACCTAGGCACGATGCTGTTTTTATTATCGGTAATCAATCAGACATAATATTAGACTGCTAGACAACTGCTCAGAAAAATTTTTTGCCCAAATACTTGCTATTTTTTTTTCTTACTGGTAAAATTAGTAGATGTGCTACTCAATCCTCAGTAGCTCAGTGGTAGAGCGGTCGGCTGTTAACCGATTGGTCGTAGGTTCGAATCCTACCTGGGGAGTTTAACATTATAGCTCCTTATTGCTCAATTTCTTGCTCTCACATCCTGCTTTGCCTAAAAGTATTTAGATGAGATATCAGTTCTTATTGAGTATCGGTTGTATATTCTGGATATGACTTTTTAGCTATAGACATCATCAAGGATGCAGCTTATATAAACTATGCCTTACCCATAAGAGAATCTATCTCTCAAGCCCCAGAGGCAGGAAAATTAAAAGTTTCTGTGCCCAAAAAAGATGGTCAACCTCTCAGAGAAGCCACTTTGACCATTCGTTATGGGATGTTAACCATCTCTCCTCCCAGCAATAGTTCTCCAGGAAACAATCGCAAGAATTAAGAAAGCTTTAGCTACTTATGCGATCGTAGCTTGGAGATTACTCTGGCTCACTTATCATGCTCGAGAAAATCCGCAACTCAAGAGTGATACAGTTTTAGAGCAACATGAATGGCAATCTCTTTACTGTCATTTCCATTGTACTTCTATCGCTCCAGCTCAACCTCCTTCCCTTAAACAAGCTATGGTTTGGATTGCCAAATTGGGAGGATTTTTAGCAAGGAAAAATGATGGTGAACCAGGTGTCAAAAGTCTTTGGAGGGGCTTGAAACGTTTACATGATATTGCTTCCACTTGGAAATTGGCACATTCCTCTGACTGCCTCTATAGCTTGTGAGAGTTATGGGTAAAGCATAGATCTCAAGTATCTATCCCCTCCCAAAGTTCTTCTAGGGGGAAAGTCTTGCCTTTTTGGGCATCTAGTAATGCTTCTTTTAAGTCTGTTAAAATCCCTTCTTTGCTATCTTCGTCCTCTAGCTGATCTGGTAATAATTCTAGGAGATTTTTCCAAACTTCAAGGGGAATCAATACATCAGTTCTTTCTTATATTTATTAAAATCTATTTTGATAAGAACGAGCATTGATTTAAATCTATATTCAAGATATGATGTTCACTGAACAATGAAAATGAGTGGTAAAATACCCTTGAAAATTGCGCCTGTAATCTTTGTAGATTTCTATTCGAGAGTTAATCATGAGTGATTTCTTAAGTCAGACGATCTGGCTAATTCCTTGCTATGTTTTGCTGGGGGTAGTTTTAGCCATTCCTTGGTCCCCAGCTTTTATTCGGCAAACAGGACCGAGACCATCGGGTTATATAAATATAATAATGACCCTAGTGGCTTTTATTCATAGTTTGCTGGTTTTTCTGGAAATTCAGCAAACAACGCCTCAATATTTGTCTTTTAATTGGTTACATACTTCAAGTCTAGATATCAGTTTTGATATTGAAATTAGCTCAGTTACAGTTGGGGCATTAATATTAATAACTGGGTTAAATTTAATTGCTCAAGTCTATGCAATTGGCTATTTAGAAATGGACTGGGGATGGGCAAGATTTTATTCCTTAATGGCTCTTTTTGAGGCAGGAATAACTACTCTTGTGCTTTGTAACTCCCTCTTTTTTAGTTATGTAGTTCTAGAAATTCTTACTCTTGGCACTTATTTATTAATCGGATTTTGGTTTAATCAATCTTTGGTTGTAACTGGTGCGCGGGATGCTTTTCTGACTAAACGGGTAGGTGACTTAATCCTCCTCATGGGAGTAGTGGCGTTACTACCTTTAGCAGGGACATGGAACTATCAAGGGTTAGCAGAATGGGCGAAAACCGCTCAATTAGACCCCACAGTAGCGACTCTGCTTTGTTTATCCCTAATTGCCGGTCCCTTGGGGAAATGCGCTCAAATGCCGCTCCATCTCTGGCTAGATGAGGCGATGGAAGGACCAATGCCGGCTACTATCCTCCGTAATACCATTGTCGTTTCTACTGGTGCATGGGTATTAATTAAGTTAGAACCAGTGTTTGCCCTATCGCCTATTGCCTCTAATTTTATGGTGACAGTGGGAGCAATAACAGCAGTATTAGCCGGTCTAATTGCGATCGCCCAGATCGATGTGAAGCGATCGCTGTCTTACTCGGTAAGTGCATACATGGGGATAGTCTTTATTACAGTGGGCACCGGACAAGGAGAAACTGCTTTAACCTTGTTGCTAACCTATGCTTTGGCGATGTCCTTGTTAGTTATGAGTGTAGGGGGCATTATTTTAACCAATATTAGCCAAGATTTAAGCCATTATGGTGGTTTATGGTCACGTCGTCCTATTTCTGGGATTTGTTATTTGATTGGGGCGGGATCTTTAGTGGCATTTCCTCCCTTGAGTGGGTTTTGGAGTTTAAGTCAGATTTGTGAACGCCTGTGGACGAGTTCGCCCTTATTGGTGGGGGTGATTTTGCTGGTTAATGGTTTCACCTCTTTCAGTGTGACGCGGGAATTTAGCCTTGTTTTTGGCGGTGAAGCGAAACCGATGACGGTACGTTCCCCAGAGGGAGCGTGGATGTTAGTGTTACCCATGACTATTTTAGGGGGTATTGCCTTACATGCTCCGATGCTGATGTTTCAATGGGGTTTATTACCGAATTGGGAAAGCTTAAATGTGATTGTCAGTGGAGCCTTAGTTACTTCTACTTTTTTAGGCAGTGGGTTAGCTTTATTTATCTATTTAGGCAACAGTATAGCTAAACCGATTCAACTCAAACCGAAGGCTGTACAAGACTTCTTTGCCTACGATCTTTATACGCCCCAACTCTATAAAATTACCGTCGTAGCGGTAGTGGGTGTAGTATCCCAGTTAATTTACTGGTTCGATCGCTTTATTATCGATGGAGTGGTCAATTTAGTGGGCTTATTTACGGTTTTCGGAGGTCAAACTCTGAAATACAATGTTTCAGGACAAACTCAGTTCTACGTGTTAACCATTATTCTCGGGATGGCCTTTTTAGGCATCTTTTTAGGACTTCCCTTATTACAAGTATCTCCTTAAATTTCAAGCAAGCATCATGTTAAGTACATTAATTTGGTTACCGGTAGTGGGAGCAGCCATAGTCGGTTTTTATCCTGCTTCTTTAGACAGTCAAAAATTGCGGCAAATTACCACTGTTTTTGTGGCTGTTACCCTAGCTTATTCTCTGTGGTTATTAGCTCAATTTGATTTGACTTACTCTGGACTACAATTTAAAGAATATTTAACTTGGATACCTCAAATTGGTATCAGTTACAGTTTAGGAGTGGATGGTTTATCTTTACCTCTAGTAATCTTAAATATTTTATTAACTGGTATTGCCATTTATAGTATCGGCGAAAATTTAGAGCGTTCCCGTCTTTACTATTCCCTAATCTTACTGATCAATGCGGGGATAGCAGGAGCGTTAATGGCGCAAAACTTGATGCTATTCGTCATTTTCTACGAACTAGAGTTAATCCCTTTCTATCTGATGATTTCCATTTGGGGCGGAGAAAAGCGGGGTTATGCTTCAATTAAATTTTTACTATATACGGCAGTATCGGGTTTATTAATCATTGCCGGGTTTTTGGCGATCGCCTTTTTAAGTGGCGCCTCTAGTTTTGATTACGATGTGATTAACTCTTATGATTTTGGTTTAACAACTCAACTAGTGTTACTCACTTTAATTTTAGTAGGCTTTGGGATTAAAACTCCTTTGGTTCCTCTCCATACATGGTTACCAGATGCTTATACAGAAGCCTCTCCCGCAACCGCTATCTTATTGGGAGGTATTCTGGCTAAATTGGGAACCTATGGCTTAATTCGTTTTGGTTTGCAATTATTCCCCCAAACTTGGCAATTGGTAGCACCAGGGTTGGCAATTGTTGGTACTATTAGTGTTTTATATGGTGCTTTAAGTGCGATCGCTCAAAAAGATATTAAGCGCATGGTGGCTTATAGTTCCATCGGTCATATGGGGTATATCTTAGTTGCAGCGGCGGCAGGTACAAGTTTAAGTGTATTGGGTGCCGTAGCCCAAATGATCAGTCACGGTTTAATTTTGGCTTTATTATTCCATTTAGTGGGTATTGTGGAGCGTAAAGTCGGAACAAGGGATCTCGATGTTTTAAACGGGTTAATGAACCCAATTCGAGGTTTACCGCTAACGAGTGCATTATTAATTACTGCCGGCATGGCGAGCGCAGGTATTCCGGGGTTAGTGGGTTTTGCTGCTGAGTTTTTGGTATTCCAAGGCAGTTTTACTACTTTTCCTATTCCTACCCTGCTCTGTATTATTGCCTCGGGGTTAACGGCGGTGTATTTTGTGATTCTTTTGAATCGAACTTGTTTTGGTCGTTTAGATGACAAGTTAGCTTATTACCCTAAAGTATTAGCCACTGAAACTATGCCAGCTTTTGTGCTAACGGCAATCATTTTGGTACTAGGAATACAACCGAATTGGTTATTGCAATGGATTGAACCAACTACAGATAATATGGTGGCACAAATTACTTCTGTGCCTATTGAACAGGTTGCTGTTGTCGATCGACGATCGATGCAGAATACAGAATTGTTAATTGCCATAAATCTCTAAACTGTTTGGCAAGACGCCTAAGCCCTATAGGCATTTAACTTTCTTCTTGTTTTAAATGTAAGTATTCAACCAAACATAATATAACTGGGCGCAAACAAGAGCGCCCCTAATACTATGACCACAACTTTAACTAAACTTCCTCCTTCTACTCATCAATTTGCTGATATTATCCATCGTTTAGAAGCGGGTGGATCGATGTTACCGGATACACCAGAAAATTTAATGCAAATTATCGGTATATATAAAGCTTATGCCGTGCCGATGGATTTTTATTGGCGAAATCTTTTATATATTGCCGAACGAGTATTTTTAAACCCTTTGCCTTTTTTTAAGTATTTTTTACCTCAAGAATATTTAGATTTACATAATCATTATGCGGGAGATGATGCTGATTTAAGGGTATGGCGTGGAGAAGCAACCGCCCACCCAGAATTATTGGCATTTATCGAAAAAGGGAAAACCTTTAAAATGCCTAAACTTTTTCATCATCTTTGGCACGATCGCATTAATATGGAGTTTGCTGAAGCTTGTATGCGAGCTATGCTTTGGCATGGTCGAGATATGGGTTTGGGTAAGTTTGATGCTTATCTAGATACGGAGGAATATAAAATTAATGCTGAGCGAGCAATTAAAGCTTATTTTCAAAACAATCCCCCCATGCTAGCCTTGTATAAACTCTTCCCAGAAATGTTTTTAGAACAAGTTAGGCAACTCTCTTATTATTCTAATCTGGGCTTGTTTTGGGAAGTAATGGCGCCGGTATTTTTGGAAATGTCCGATATTTACGATGAAGGGGGATTTTCCGGAATACCTGAGGCAATGAATTTTCTGGTTAATGGGATCTTTGCGATCGCCGGACGTCCTATTTATCACCATGTTTATATTCGTGGAGAATGCTATGAAATCATTCCCAAGTCAAAAGGATTTACCTGGTTATATGAGGCAGCACTACCTTATGTAGAAGCGATATTCTATCGTACTTCTCCGTTTCGGGGTACTAAGTCTTATAACGCGCAAGCAAAACAAGTTCCTGAACAACAAAAAGACTTTCATTATGGCATTTTATACGCCGATGTTTTCCCCGTAGGAACAGCAGGAATTCCTCCCACATTGCTGATGGATGATATGTATCATTTCCTCCCCCAGTATCTCAAAGATTACTATCAACAACACTGTCGAGGAAAAGATGATATATTAATCCAATTAGGAATTAGTTTTCAACGCTCCATGTATAACGTGACTTCCGCCGTTATTCAAGCCTTACGACAAGCGATTTTATATCCTTTAGAGGATAAAAATCCCAAACATTTAAGGAAAAATCGTCAGTTTTTTGAAGCCCAAATGGATCGATTTAAGTTTCCTGAAGCTCGTTTGCGTGATATTCAAAATCAAAATTATCGCTAATCAATACGATAGCCCTCCGTTAAAACGCTACCGTGTACACATAAGTCTAGTTGACTGATATTTAAGGCATTTCTGCCCCCTAAATCCCCCAATCCTGGGGGACTTTCTTGTCTTGTTCCCCCTAGAATCCCCCTTCCGTCCCCCTTCAGAAGGGGGAGACCATTGGATGCTTCGCTGTTTGTTTCACGG
>JAAUYA010050886.1_pt1 | contig 12540 bp, 12 predicted proteins | sample 7278161 | NCBI WGS metagenome assembly JAAUYA01 (sample SAMN14350120, study PRJNA611818) | marine sediment metagenome | isolation source: surface marine sediment (3m) | place: French Polynesia: Moorea | collected 2018-08
AACCAATGTCTGGCCATCCGGACTCACACTGACGCTAAAGACCGATTGCGTGTGTCCTGCAAGGGTACGGATTAGTTTTCCAGTTTCTAGATTCCATACTTTGATGGTTCCGTCACCACTGCCAGAAACCATAGTTTGTCCATCTTTGCTTACACTGACGCTCCAAATCGGGCCATTAGATCTTGTAAAAGTGTGGATTACTTCTCCAGTTTCCAGATTCCATACCTTGATCGTTCCCGAATAACTTCCACCAACTAAGTTTTGATTATTAGGGTTTACAATGACGCTATATATTGGGTCGTTATAATTATCTGTTGTGAGGGTGTGGATTATTTCCCCCGTTTCTAGATTCCACACTTTGATAGTCTGGTCGTCACTGCCAGAAACTAGGGTTTTACCATCATTGCTCATACTGACGCTATTGACATAGTCATTATGTCCCTCAAAACGATTACGTTCACTACCCTGATAGATATTCGTTATCAAGGCACGCATCACCTCTGGGTTGGTTGCTTGATGTTTTTGCAAGATTTTCCCTGCACGAATAGATTCTATCATGGCATCTAATTCTTTTCCTTCATCAAATAAAGATAAAGACAAACGACCAAGAGAATCTGCTCGATTCAATTCGGAATTTATCCACTGAGTCCAAACAGCAAAACTGAAAATAATAGAACCTAACGTAACCACACCAATACTCCCCCAAGTTAATGTTTGGATTCGGCGTTTTCTCGTTCTACTTTGTTCGACAAAGTCTCTTTCCCTTTGGTTAAGCCAGTTATCTTCAGAATTCAGAATTTGCAGAAGTTCAGAAAGTCGAGGATCGTCATTCCACAAAAACCCTGCTGCTTTTTTCTCATTCCCCCAGTGATTGCCAGCAATTGTTAGTTCTCGCTGTAATTGTAAGTTAAATTTTAAAGGAGCTTCGGATTCCATCTGGTTAACTCGATTCTCTGTCTTGGGTTTACCGTTTAATCTTGAGAATAAAGATTTAATTGCAGAAATTGGGTCAAATTGTCTTATTTTCTGTTTATTTGCCTGACGTTCTGTTAACCATTGGGTTATTTTTTCCCAATTTTTAACCAAAATATCGTGAGCAGGTTCGGTATATTCTTCTTCTATTCCTTGTCCCCTAACAACTAAACGAGTATCTACCAAACGCTCAATTACTAGCTTAACTCGCTCATTTTCATCTTTATCGGGATATACCAACTCTGAATCAGGAACTTGTCGCCGTGTTAGTTCTCCCCCTTCAACAGTTAGCATCCGTAACATGACCCGACGCATAGTAGCTTGTAACTTTTCATCCCCTAAATTGTCATATTCTTGATTAGCTCTATTTTTTAATGCACCTCCTACACCTCCCTGACGCTCAAACTCCTCATCAATGGTTAAAGCTCGGTCTTGAGTGTCATCCCATGTTTTAGTGAACTTGAGATACAATTCACTGAGAGTAAAAGAGAGTAAAGGCAATGCTCCAGGCATTTGTCCCACTTCATCAATGAGACGATCTACTAAATTTGCTGGTTTAAAATATAAGGCTCTTTCTGAAGCAGGTCTTTCAATGGCTTCTCTCAATTCACTACTTACCATCGGACGCACGGGAAAACGAGCTTTTGACCAGTAAGCTTTTAAAGCAGAGTCGAGAAAACGGGTTTCAAAATCTGAGCGTAGGGTGACAACTAAATGGAATTGAGGACAAGTATTAAGGGTCGTTGCTAACAGATTTAAGAAACTTTGCCATGTTTTCATGCTTTCTAAATTAGTTGTTGTATCGGTTTGATGAGTGAGGGTAATGAGTTCCTCAAATTGGTCTATAACTAACAGCAGTTGAGTCTGAGGATGTGTTTGAGTCCAGTTATTGATGATATCAACTAACTTTTGAGGATTACTACTTAAATCGTCAATAAGTTGCTGTAATGATTGTTGAATACTATTTCTTAAATCCGTTAATTGGGCTTGGTTTTGAGTATTTTGACAGACTTTTTTAAAGTCATAAAAGCGATCGCTAATTAACAGTAATTTTTGCGCCAACGGAGCATCAGACCAATTTTGCTGTAAGGCTTTGATTTGCTGTTCATCATTCTGACTGAGATAATTTGTTAAAGATTCGCTGATAAAATTTAATGAGGTTTTTTCTGTAATCGGCAAATAACCGGAAATTGCCCACACACTTCTGGCTAAAACAGTAAAGGGATATTCCCCCGGACGCATGGATGCAATTATTTTCCATTGATTGATATAGTTAATCGGCAAAAATTGAGGACGACAGAGAGGAATACCTCTTAAAATAGCTAATGTGCAAAGATAAGCCCAAATTAATCTATTAGTAAAAACTTCAGGCTCAGATATTTGTTTCAATAAAGGAATTAATCCGGCTTTAACTAAACTCGATTTCCCTGAACCTGAAGCCCCTAAAACAACAGTTAAGCGATTATGTTCTTGATTCAGCCGTTGTGCTAATTCTGTAACCAGTTCTTGACGACCAAAGAAAAACTGAGAATGCCTTTCCTCAAAAGGTTCTAAACCTCGATATGGATTATTATCTGGATTTAATTCCGGTGTTTCTGCTAAATCTAGCTCTCGTTCTGGTGTAAGAAAGATATATTCCCCTCGTTCATGCTTCGGTAATGTCCAGATACCCGGAGTTTGCATATCCTTGGATTGTTTTTCTACCGAATCTCTCAGATAAAGATAAAGTTCTGTGGCTGTAATCACCCCATCTCCAGCAGGTTTATTATCTCTGGCTGGAGGCATAATATCCGCTTCTCCCCCTAATGCTGCAAACAAGGCTTCAGCAAAGGGTGAATGCTGCTTATCTTTTCCTATACCTCGGTTATCTCGAATGAAATCAAAGGCTTCTTGATTATAGGCAGCGGAGGTGATTACTTGCCAAGCAGGGGAGTTGATAAAGCGATCGTAATGGGCTTTGGTAATTTTTTTGGGTGAATGAATAAATCTACGGGTACTTGACCAACGAAATGTACCAGCAAAGCAGCAGTCAAGAATAAATAACAGATGACGACACTTCAAAGATGCAATATGTTTGTACAGAGTGGTCATGGCAATGAGCTTCTCATTACTTTCGAGGTCAGCATCTTGAGGTACTATATAACCTGCGGGTCCATCATCCCCATCAAGTGCAACTCCATGACCGGCAAAGTAGAATAACAGGCGATCGCTCTTGGTCAGATTGTATTGAGGAAGGGTTGTTTGGAGAAGTTCTAAGAGTTTTTTCTTAGTAGCAGCTTTATCAATGATACGAATTACTTCTTCGTAACCATGTTTTGTCTCAAGGATGTCAGCAAGTTCAAGTGCATCACGTTGAGCATTTGTTAGGGGATGAATGCCATTTTCGTAATTGTTAATACCAATAATTATAGCTAAATTTTTGTGAAAGTCTGACATTTCTTATCTTTATTTTCACTGGCTCTAACTTTGTTGTTTGGATTGCTAGTCTTCTGATTTCTAGAGCTTTAATTCGTGGATTATAATTAACTTAACCCTTTACTACCATTATGGACTAAATCAAAGAAAATACTATGAAAATTATACAAACAAAAGGGATAGTCAAAGATGGAGAAGTAAAAGTTACACTTACCGAAGACTGTAGCAATGGTGAAGTAGATGTCATTATTATTGCTAAAAATGAGTTAGATGAATTTGAACAGCGTCATCAGCTTATGCGAGAAAAAGGCTATAATACTCCTGAGAAAGTTATGGAACTTATTCATAAGGTAAAACTGGAAATGCTCAAGGAAAAAGGGAGAGCATAACTATGCCTTCCTGGCAACGGCTTTTCTTAGATACAAATATTTTTATTATTGGTGATGCTGATAAAACCAGTCCAGAAAGTGTAATTTTAGAAGCTCTTGGTTATCGAAATAAAACGCGCATTCTTAAAGTAGAAATTATTCTGTCAGATGAGCTTTTAGATCAGAATTGAAAATTATGAGTTAAAGATAATTATTCTAATTTCATACTTGCAAAATGTTCCATTAACATTCGATGAATAAAAATGTAGCCACCACCACAGCCCATTCATAAGTACTCTCCAATTAAGCCAAACTTTTTCAACTATTTTAATCTCTCGATCCAGCCTGAACCCCAGACCCAACAACAAACCGTACCACAGACCTCTAATCAGACTCCCTCCTAGCACTTCTATCAGCCATCCTCCTATCAACATGAACTTCAGCACAAAGATCCATCGGTAAATTAGTTTTTGTTTCCAATTTGCAAGCCAGCTTGGCTGTAAATTTTCAATCAAAAATACTGTTTGAGACTCTTTTTGTAAAGACTGTGCCAGCCAAATCAAATAGTGTATTGTTTTATTTTTTGAATATTTTTTACTGAGGCTAATTTGCTTACGAGTAAACATTCGTTCAATATAGCTATCAAATAACCGCTTATAACGATCACTTTTAACACTCATTTCTTTTAATAACGCTTCTAAGGAGTAATTTTGATAGGTAATACTCATAACACTAAAAATCAAAGGTGTTCTGGCAAATTCTTCTAATTCTTTATCTCTTTGTAGTAGTTGTTTTAATCCCACTAGAGGCTTACCCACATCTTCTAAATACCAATAAATATATTCAGACGATAAAGGTTGAATACAGATCGCACTGCGTAATTTAAGACGTTCAGAAAGAGCTTCATAATCCTGTACACGACAGCAAACTACCATTTCCGTGATGCCATGTGTCTCAATAAATTTATTTAAAGCTTTAATACAATTATTGCGATATTTTGCTTTAACTTCATCTAAACCATCTAATAGTAAAATTAACTCCTCCTGCTCAATCCATTGCTTTGCCAAAGCTTTAGAAATATAATATTGACTCGGTTTCACTAATTCTTCTACTAACCAATCAGCAATATTTTGTCGCTTAATTGCCCAAAAAGATAAATTAAATACGACAGGAATTGGCAAACTTAAATCTTCTTCAGTTTTCTTAATTAAACGTTCTGCTAACTTTAACATAGACAGAGTTTTTCCTGTTCCGGGTTCACCTAAAATTAGCAAAGTTCTTCCCGCACCCATTTCCTCAAAAATATCAGTTGCTTGTATAAATTCAAAAGACTTATCTGATTCAATAGCAAACTCTTCAAATCCACTAAAAGGACGTTCTACAGCATCAGGACGATGTTTTATTTCTTGTTCAAATAAGACTTGGGTAAAAAGCGATTTTTCTAAAACCCCTTTAATCCAAGTTTCTTTTACTTTATTGCCTGTTTCATCCCCATGACATAGTTAATATGACGGGAAATTTCAGTCGCTTGTATCTCACTATAACAAGCATTCAACAGCACGCATTCAACCTTATTACCAAAAATTTTGAATAAATCCGATAGTGCCTCATTACTAACCAATTTTTCAGATTTTTCATCATCTTCAAATACTAAACCTTGTTTTCCTACACCGTGACCGCAAAAATGGACAATGCGTGGTTTATGTTCAAGAAACAGTCTTTGTATTTCATCAGAACTTACACCAGAACCAATTTTCACCTCAAATTCATCTTGAGCTTGAGAACGTTCAATCACACTTTTTAAAATGTGAATTTCTTTCCTCAAATTGAGGTCTTGTCTAGGATTAGCAGCTAAAATTAGTATTGTTTTTTTCATCTCAAAATCAAAGGGAATAGAGATACCAGTAGTTTAGACTAAGAAAAAAAATATTAAGAAGATTTAACTGTAACTTGTACTTCTTTAGTAACCCATTCTGAATTAGAGTTCGGTTTACGCCGGAAACTGCGAGTTATCTTCGGAGGTTCATTTATTTCTGCACCAATGGTTGCTAACAGAGTATTCAGGGGATTAACGGTTAACTCGTCTCCCCTTTTTATTCCTTTTGCAGCAAGCTCTTCTTTTTTATTCTCCAACTCAAGATTCAGATTTCCCTTCGATTGTTGCTCCTCATCAAGGGGTGGTAAAGTTAACCACTTAAAGTTAGCTAATCCTTTAACAGCAAACACTTTAAGAATTTCCTTCCCTTGCTCGTAACCCTCCCCTTCCGGTGCTTCAAATTCCAATTCATCAAGATCTTTAGTTTCACCACTGGCTAATTCATAAAAAGGTGCATCTATCTCCTCAATATCAACTTGAAAAATCCCCCATGTTGGTTCTAAGTCGAGGATCGCAATATTGAGGGAACGGCTATAATTATTTGTTATTCGTAAACAGACTGTACCCGATGCCAAAACAATATTATTAGGATCTGGAAAAGGCTGTTTATTTTGATCGAGTAATTCAACTTCAAGATATTTAGCAAGGGGGGAATTAGGATTATCTAATTCTGCTGTAGCCTGATACTTAGCTAAATGAACTAACCTTTTAACCACTTTTTCAGGTGCATCAGGATCATCAATCATTAATGATGGACGTAAGTTGGTTAAAGGCATCCCAATACAGATTTCATATTCACCCTCTCTTCCTACCGCAACTTGATAATCACCCTCTTCTCCTTCTCCTTCTTCAACTTCAACCACCCAACCATTACCAGCTAAAGCTTGACGCACTGCCTCCAATGCAGCACTTTGTTTGTTCACTAACTCTGATGGTAGTTGATGCTCTTTATCTCCCGCTTCTTTTGAGTAAAAACGAACCCGACGAATCAAATTAATGGGTGCCGCCAGAAGTAATGCTGGATAACCAGATTCTAATTTAGCCTTAACCTCAATTCCTCCATCTTCAGGTAGTAACACTTGAGCAACAGAACTAGAACCTTTAATTTTGGTAATCTCCACCACCGCCAAAACTTGTTCTTTATCCGTAAAATCTTGAGTATTAAAAGGATAAATGGCAAAGCGTGTCCCCGTACTTAAACCTTGTGCTGCACCTGCATCTAAGGTAACTTCTGTTTGCTGTTCATTAACTTTAGTCAGATTAACTGTATAGGGCTTTGAGACAGTTTCACTACCAAATACAAGGCGATCGCCTTCTCCTAAAAGCATGGGTAATTGTAGAGGAAATTTACTATTAATAATCCCTTTGACTCGATTATAAAGAGATTGATAAGTAAACTCTGATGTGTTATTGCGTAGAGTATCAATCATCCAATAGGTTAACGCACCATGACGCTCTTTGCCATTAACCGCATATTCAAAAGCAAACTCAGAAGGACGACAAGCTGCTAACAATACATAATTATTGGACTCAGGAAGCCATCTCTTTAAACCACGAGTATTATTTTGGCTTAAAGCTGCCCAATTATTAGCTAATTCTTCCAGAGAAACAAAACTATCTGTAGGTCGAACAGTTGTATCAACGGTATTAACCCCTCGAATCGCCATATCTCCCCTTGTTGCACCACCAGAATGACAACTATCCAGCACAATAGTCACAATTAACTCTTTATCCACCATATCCTGTAGAAGTTTAGCTATTTCAATATCTCGTAAATATTGCCCGTCAGGGAGTCCAATATCAGTAGGAACAATAGACTCATCCGTACCATTTTCCCCTTTTAAATCGGGAAGTAGAGTTGGTGTTCGTCCTCCATGTCCAGAATAATGAATATAGACTAGATCTCCTGCTGAGGCTATTTTGGTTAATTCTTGGAATTTACTAACAATATTTTTGTAAGTCGGTAAGTCTTCAGGAGATTCAAGAGATGATTCTGAATTAGGAGAACTAGAAGCTGTTAGTTTAAAGATATTTTCTGCCCGAACTTGACGAATTTCTTTTAAGAAAGACTCAACGAGATTAATATCTCGCACTGCACCTTGTAAGGACGAATAGGAACTTCCATCAGATAGGGTATTAGGAAAATAGTAATTAACACCTATCAACAGTGAATATATGTTTAAAGTACTTTGATTGCTCATTTTTTTGATCTTGTTCAGATTTTCAACTTAACTTTGACCACAGCTGAAGCAGTTCAGTAGGGTGCGTGTTTGTGGCAATAATCCATGAAACCAAATTCAATCTAATTATCTACCGCAGGTGCACCTTTATCGTTATCGCTTGGTAGGAGTGCACCTGCGGCGTAAAGGAACAAAATCTTCCTTTGATTAATCCCCAAAACGCAAATATGCACCCTACATATCTACCCATCACTAACGATCGCCAATCACCACTCAATCTGTAGCTGGCCTTCTGCGCCACTCCTGCCGGACGAACCCAGACCAGATCAGGAAGACTATCAGGGACACCCCAGCAAATCCATCCAACCAAATCAGGATGTGCATTTTTACCGACATCGGCACAACCATGGGGGCAAGATAATGACCTGGACTAGAGACACTGGTAAGAGAGTACAAGCCCAGTAAGAGGTAAGCTAACCAGAATTTAGCTTGCTTGTAAACCCAGTAACCGATTACTCCAATGGGAGTCATCAACATCACCGTAGCAATTATTCCCATTGGTGTGAACCATTCTGGGCCGGGATAACGTTCTAAAAACAGGGCATTGTCCGTATAATGAAGACAAGTGGAAATAAAATTGAGAATGACGATCGCTAGTAAAACTGTTTGATGGCGATTAGATAAATCCATAATGTCTCCTTCATTCGTTAAACGGCATCATGATTGTGGGAACGAAATTATTGTAACCACTTGAGTTGAGCAGCGAAATTGTTGGCATAATCTCCTGTATTTTAGTGAGTTGAAATGGCAGAATGTCCTATTCTTCCCCATAATTCAACACTTCCGCTTCAATATCCTCTATCGAAGGCAAACTAGACTTGAGATTATCGGGTAGAGATTGGGTTAACTGATATTCCGATACCCCAATAGGTTTATGGACATCACTCAGAGCATATTCAGCCACCACAGAATCCTTATGCTTACATAACAAAATTCCAATAGTTGGTTCATCTCCTTCATTTGAGATCAATTCATCCACCGCCTTAATGTAAAAATTTAACTTGCCCGCATGTTCAGGCTCAAATTCTCCCGTCTTCAACTCTATCACCACATAACAATGAAGGCGAGTATGATAAAAAAGCAGATCTAGAAAAAAATCTCTTTCTCCTACCTGAATCGGCACTTGTCGCCCCAGATAAGCAAATCCTGCCCCTAACTCCAATAAAAACTTAGTAATATGTTCAATCAAGCCTGATTCTAACTCACGCTCATTATAATCAGCAGAAAGGGTCAGAAAATCGAATAAGTAAGGGTCTTTAATTGCTTGTTGTGCCAAGTCTGACTGAGGAGTCGGGAGTGTTTGATCAAAATTACTAATCGCCTTTCCTTCCCTCTGCCATAAACCACTTTCTATCTGATGAATCAGTACACTACGACTCCAATTATGATTGATAGTGTTATTGACATAATAGAGAGCTTCATCAAGACTTTTACACTTAGAAACAATAGCGATATTATGTCCCCAAGGAATATTGAAAACTTGAGCAACAGGATGTTTTAGCATTTCGGCAACAGCTTGTTGCCCAATTGGAATAGTGGCGGCATAAAATTTATACCATTGCCTAATATACTTCAGATTACGAACGGAAAAACCCTTCATTTGGGGAAACTCTGCCATTAAATCTCGGCTCAACTGCTTGATAAAACCATCGCCCCAACTGGTATTTTTCTGCTTGGCAACAAGATCGGCTCCCAATTCCCAATAAAATAATAACAACTCCCGATTTACTGCCACTACTGCTTTTAATTGAGCTTGTCTGATTTTTGTTTTCAGTGAAACCAACCAATCCTTATAATCAGCAGAATTAGTGAAAGTTATGAGACATTGACGTCTGGTAAGGGGTTAAACTGGGTTAATAACAATCTTAGTTCTTAAAGGACTTTATAAAGTGTGATTTAGCAAAAAAAGATATGAGTAAATTAAAGTTGAAGCGTTCTCAACCGACAATTGGCCAGTTGGTTCGCGCGCTCAGAGTGGAGATGGGATTGACTCAGGAGAAGATGGCCCATCGCTTGGGGGTTACTTTTCCCACCATTAATCGTTGGGAAAATGGACGGGCGACTCCTTCCCCCCTGGCACTGGAAAAGATTGAGCAATATCTCCTTGAGTTGGGGGAAAGGGGGCAAGGGTTGATTAAAGAGTATGGAGGATCTGAATTTAGAATTTAGAATGCAGAATGCAGAATTGTCGGAGATAGCGATCGCTTATGGTCTTAGAAACTTTTGTGCCCAAATGTTTGTGGGTTGTCCAAGTTCCACTGAGGAGTTATGGATTAGAGATTGGCATTTGATAAATTGAATAAATGGTATTTACAGTAAGTATTAATGATGAGCAAAAAAATTATCTTGATGGGAATGTGGTTAGGATTTATTGCTTATGCTATTTTTCTGGCTCCAGCCGATAATCCTGAAACTTTAGATTTAATCTTTAATCTTTCTAGTGGTAAATGGAGCGGGATTAATGCTTATGTTATTTGTTTGTTTAACATCATGGGAGTTTTACCCTTTATTTATGCTTCTTTCTTGATCGTTGATGGTAGAAATCAAAAAATCATGGCGACTCCTTTTGTGTTGGGAAGTTTCTTTTTAGGAGCATTTATTTTGTTACCCTATTTGGCCTTGCGTGAAACAAATACCCAATTTACTGGAGAAAAAACTTTAATTATAAAAATATTAGACTCTCGTTTATTTAGTCTAATAACAACTGTTATTTGTCTGAGTTTAATTGTTATTGCTATTAGTAAAGGAGATTGGCAAAATTTTATCTATCAATGGCAAAACAGTAAGTTCATTAATATAATGAGTTTAGATTTTTGTGTTTTATCACTATTGTTTCCTGTAATTATTAATGATGATATGGCTAAACGAGGTATGGGAAATAAAAGTGTTTTTTGGCTAATTACTCTGACTCCACTTATTGGTACTTTATTTTACAGTTGTTTTCGTCCTTCCCTTAATGCCGAGCAGAATCAATCTGTTCCTGTAGTCTCTAAGATGACCTAAATTCTCTTAAATCGCACCTTTAAAACTTAATGTTTTGCCATTGTGAATCGAGGAGCACAATCACGATTTATTGAAGATTTTTGCTGATTTCAAGCTAGGATACTGGTTCGAGGGAACGGTTTCTTTTCAGAGATTCTTGGATTTCTTGATATTCCTGTCTTTCTTCTTCTGTGGCAGTTTGACCGTTTTTTTGTTCTCTCCATTGTTTGATTAATTTCATCAATGGTTGATTGAGAAGTAGTTGTGCTTCTTTATCCCATTGCCCTTCTGAAGGAGAGTTATTTAGCCCTGAGTTGAATGAGAGTTTTTGACTAATAAATTGAGCATCTTTTGAATCTATGATGATGTCTTGATTTAACCCATCTAAACTTAATTTATATTTGTCTTCTGTTGTTTGCTCCTCGGGTAACAAGGCAACAAAACGACATAAATCTATCAGCTTGCCACTGGGTAATTTAATAGTTGAACTCATATTTATCTTCTCCTTAGTTGACTATCTTTACCTATTAGTTTAATTCAGAGCGATCGCCGATTATGAGCTAGAGTTTCTGGAGGGGTCTTCGGAGGCAGAGTTACATGAATGGGGGCGATTAATCATCTCCTGTTGACGCATGGGCATAGTATCAATTAGTGCAAAAATTTGCTCAATTTCAGGGACTTGGGAAAGTGCAGACTTGGGTTGTCCATCCTTGCCAACGAGGATGACCGCAAACTGATGGCTTTTTATGCCATATTTACTCCGTAGTGCCGCTACATTATCAGCTGAAATCTTCTCAGCCCCAATACGACCGGGGGCATCAGTGGCAAATACCCCCAATAACAAATCTCGGTCTTGGAACTCACACTCAACTGATGCCAAATTCTGCTCCATGACGGCTAAACGAGCATCACTCACTTGAGGGATAAATACCAACAGGAGTCGATTTTGCCAGAGGTACGGTGCCAGAGGATTATTTTGTGCGACCATTGGGAGCTGGTGGGACAGTAACGCGCCAGAGAAACTTATGATTGCCATTAGTATCAATGTCAACAATTGCTTAAACATTATCTAAATCTAATATGGGTTTTTATTCTTTCTACTAAGCTTTAATATTTTGCCACATACCCCAGAATCTAAAAAAACAATCATCAATAGTTTGTTTAATGGTGTCGAAATAATTGGCGACTACGATTTTCGTCAATTATTTCTTCAACCATTTTCCAATCTTGCTGTAACTGATTTTTTTCTTTTTGTGTTAGTAGCTTTAACTTTTTCTCCCTAGAGAGTAAATGTTGTTTATATTGCTCCGCTTTTTCGGTTTTTTCTGGTAGTACTTGATTTTTGAGCGGCATTTTTTTCTCCTTACACAGCTACAGTTTCATGATATCGAAATGAGTTTGATAGCTCAGAAATAGGTGTTGCATCATCATGGGATGGTATAGCAAAACTCAAAAGTGAAATGTTTGCTGTGAAAGGTTTCTAGCGTTTGAGAGTGTCTGTTCACTATGCTTCGACCGCTGTGAGGATAGCAGGGCGGGAAGGGGGGATTTAAGCGTGATCTGCTCTGAATCCATAGTTGTCGGCTGAGATATGTCCCCCCTTTCCGCCCTGCTATCCTCACAGCGGTCGAAGCATAGTGAACAGACACTCTCAAACGCTAGAAACCTTTCACAGCAAACATTTCAC
>JAAUYA010294837.1_pt1 | contig 12491 bp, 15 predicted proteins | sample 7278161 | NCBI WGS metagenome assembly JAAUYA01 (sample SAMN14350120, study PRJNA611818) | marine sediment metagenome | isolation source: surface marine sediment (3m) | place: French Polynesia: Moorea | collected 2018-08
CACCAAAAAATTGATTATCTTGGTTATTTGTGTGTACACGGTAGCTTATGAAGGGGGAAACCAGAGGATGCTTCGCTGTTTGTTTCACGGGGGCTAGGGGGGATCTAACTCAGAAATAATAGACAAAATTTGTAACTAGCAACTTACGTTAGTAAATGACGCGATAACCACCGCTTTTCCCTTTTTGGATGTCGCTATTTCTCACCCGCAACTTGAAAACTTCATAACCGCTCTGAGGAATGCGATCACGTAGTGCCAGCGAAGCTGATCGCCGAGTATTTCTCCTTGTTGGAGTTGTTTGATTCCTTCCCAAAGTTAAGAAACAGGAATTGTTTGTTCAGTCATGGCTTCATGCCAAGCTTGACGAAAATCATGGAGGATTTCTTCTCTAGTTTCGATAGGTTCATCGTCTTCGTCAAGATCTTCTGTTTCTGGAATAAGAACGATAACCTCTACACGGCTGTTTTCAATAAGACTTAATGGCCGATCTAAGGATAAGCTTCCTTGCTCATCAACGGTTGCCATCCGTTTAATCGCTTTCATATAGCTGTTAATTTAAAAATCATATCTCCTAAATTATAGCTTGACGATTTTGTTCTTGAAGAGTTGCGATCGCCTATTTTGTAGTACGAGTACACGCTTTTGTCCGGGGCATTAACAAAGTGTAACGCACCTCTTTAACTATAAGTAATGCGATCGCCGATCTATTTGCTCAAATTTTTATCCTAGCGTTAATATTCCTTTTGGAAAATCGACAACTAAACGCTTTGTTTTTAACCACAAAACACCTAAAAGAATATTTACTAATTCATTACCTCCTAGCACTTCAATAGTAAACTCCTCTTCCTCAATAACCACCTTTCCTTCATATAAATTAAACCGTGCTTCTCCTCTTGCCGTTTGCATATCCCTTGCATAATCATAATTTCTCCACCCTAAACTATCAGCATCTTGACTATCAATTGCTAACCAACCTGTAAACCCTGTATCTAACATTGCCATTACAGGAATAATCTCCCCATCAGCAGACATCAAACCAATTTCAAAAAATAACTCTCCATAACTATTAAATTCTCCTGGGATCATATTGTTCCACAAGTTCCCGTTTCATTAATTCGCATAATAATACACTTTTTACCCGGATGTTGAGAACGTGATTTTGCCAGTGCGACTTTTTCATCTTCATCGATAAAATACTCACCACTATCAGGTTCAATAATAATAAACCAATCATAATGCTCTTCAATCAAATCTGGTTGTACTCGATCAAAGACTTCCCGACAACGCTTATAAAACACTGCGTCTTCCGCTTTAATTCTGGCTTTTTCTGCTGGAGAAAGTTGCTTTTCAGGAAAAACCCTTCCTCGCCTTACAGTCTTATGAGAAGATGATTGTGTCATTTTTTTTACTCCATTATGAATCATTTACATTGTAGATTTGGTTGAGTCTGAGAAACTCCACAAATTAAGATATTATTGTTATTGTTGGGTTTCACCCCGTTTAACCCAACCTAAGTTTATTAATTAACGTAAGTTGCTAGTTACAAATTTTATCTATTATTTCCGAGTTAGATCCCCCCTAGCTCCCCTTATCAAGGCTACCGTGTACACACAAATAACCGAGACAATCAATTTTCTGGTTTTCGCCCCCCTAGCCCCCCAATTCTGGGGGGAACAAGGCAAGAAAGTCCCCCAGGATTGGGGGATTTAGGGGGCGGAAACACCGTAAATATCAGTCAACCAGACTTATGTGTACACAATAGCTTATCAAGGGGGGAACTGGATTCAAAGTCCCCGTCGAACAAACAGCGAAGCATCCTCTGGCTTCCCCCTTACAAAGGGGGACGGGAGGGGGATCTGAAGAAGGATTTAGGGGGATCAAAACGGAGAAGCTTATAACTAGCAACTTGGGTTATTACTAAGCTATTTCAAAAAGTTTACATCCACATGGGAAAAGGATTTAATTGTTCTTCTTTTAAAGGCTCTTTTAACCATCCCATTTTAACAGGAACATCATACAATCTTCCTCCACCTAGCCGCTTCCACATATGACGAATACCCGGAACAATTACCTGAGCTACCCTCAGTCCAATATCAGGGCGAGTCTGATCTAAAACTAACATTTCCATACCTTTTTCCTCGACAATTTGTTGGCATAACTTCACATCCTCTAGAAGATCGTCACTGGCGACTTGGGGATAATCTGTACATACTTTAGCCGCAACCCGATCGCAGGGAACTAGATAAGGTTGATTTGTCAAAGTCGCGGTTGTCCACCAGTCTACAGCCAGGCGATCGGCAGAGGGAGGATATTGGATGCTGCCATCAGCTTTTGCGAATAAAACGTTAGGGAGAATTTGGTTAACTTCAGTCAAGGCTCGACTAATAGCAATCTTGGCATCAAAATGAGCGCCATAACCCAAAACAATATCTTCTACTTGGCGATCGCTCCTCCGACTAATGGCAGCAAAAACCGGAATATTGAGATCGCTGGTAAGATCTAAAACCCAAAGTTCTCGATTAATAGTTTGGTAATATTGCTTCAGGCTTTGAATATAAGGATCGTCGAAACTATCTAAATCGACTAGAGGTTTCTGAAGGCAATTATACCACCACAAGGCGACAGCATCTCGCTCTACTAATTCCATAAACCCTTGCAGAATAGCTTCTTCAATAGTATTACCTGCCGCACAACCGTTAGAATCAGCCCAACAGTCGGGTTTATAGGATGGGCGATAGCCATAATAGCAGTAAGCCGTTGGCAGATACTTAAATTCCTGGTGAGTTAAAGACCAAACGGGAGTCCAGTCAATTTCTCTTTCCTCATCAAAGGGTTCGGGGACTTTTTGAAACCAGCCTTGACATGAACCATTCCATTGCTCTCTATTCTGGTATTGCTGTGGGCTGAAGTTCATACAGGCATTGGGGTGAATTGCTTTGTCCCCCATTTGTTGGTAACTGCCTTTTTCTCTAATTTCATCCCCCTGAAACACCCCAGAATATCGCTCAATCGCTTCGCAGAAACCGCTAGCCATAGCTTGAGAGGCAGTCCTACCTTTCCCTGCACTTCTCCCCCCCAAATTTTGCCACAAACTAGCGAAATCGTCGAAAATACTGAGAAAATGATGTTTGGCAATGTAGTTATGAGTTAATCCATGCCCCGGAATTTTATTCAGTTCTCGCACAACGCCAGTAATGGGGCTAATATGATGTTGATATTTCCTGAGAGTTTCTTGCGGCGAACAGCAACGGTGTCCTCCATCTGCGGTAAAGGTTTTCTTGCGATGTCCTAAAACAACCGGTAGGGGATTGTTGGTTAACCCATTTACCATCTCTCCACAGCTAGAACATTGGGGACGCCTAACTACAAGGTGTTCTTGGCTTTGGAGAGAAAGAGTATCGTAAGTAATCAGGATGTTTTTTAAGCGGTTATTTTCCCCTAGCACAATCCACTTAAAAACTTCTGTTGCAGCCATGCCTAAAGCTGTTTGCAAAGTGGAACCGAGAAATCCTTGAGGAGAGATGGGAGCAACCGATTGGTTATTAGCTCTTTGAACAAAACCCTCAACTGCTCTGTTATCCTGCAAGCGACGAGCCAAACATTGCCAACAGGCTGTTTGCTGAGAATCGAAGATGGGACCCAGCCAGATCATTGTCCCTACTGGTTTTACCAACATCCAAGGAACTTGGGACTGTAGTGATTTTTGATTGAACTCGTCTAAATTTGGGTGAAGGTAGTCATCCGTCAAAACTACAGTTAAGTCTGCTCGATCTGAGTCGGATTCATTGACTATTTGAATGTGTAGAGATTTCAAATTAGCAATCAAATCTTCTCTCGAAAGAGAACCAAAAGATTTAACCGCAACTTTTGTAGATTTTAACCGTTGGTAAGCCCGATCTGAGTCGACGTTAAGATGATGGCAAAAAGTAATTAAGTTTGATGGTAAGGAGTTATCTTGGTCTATCAGATAACCTTTCCTTTCCATTTGAAATAGAGCAGATTGGGCTTTGATACTGACATCAAGAACTTCCTGAAAGAGAGTAGAACTATCTTGAGAAAGCTGTTGTTGTTGGAGCAGTTTCCATTGAATTGCTTCAATAATTTCGTCTCTGCTGCGAGCGCCATCAATTAAAGATGCGACCAGATATGAAAAGCGATCGCTTAGACATACTGTCTCCCTCTCGGATAAGAGAAATACTTGGTCTGGTTCTATGGTTGCAACAGAATAACAGGGTTTGAAATGTGGTTTATTAAGCATAGTTTTTATTCTTTGAGGTAAGATTGCCGATACAACTTACAGCTGGCGATCGCTTTATTCCCTGACTGTTTAATCAGCCCCAAACTGCTTAACTTGTAAGCCAGGATAGAATCTAATTATACAGGTTTGGCTAGGGTTTCTCGTCGTTTTCGGTGAGAGTATCAAGATGATTTCCATTGATTATAAGGATATTTGACTAAATTGGCATTGTAGTAACGAGAATCTTCGGTAACTTCTTTGCCGATCCAATTAGGTACATCGATCGCCTGGTTTTCTTGGCTTAACTCTACTTCTGCTAAGATTAAGCCCTTATTTTCCCCCTCAAATTCATCTATTTCCCAAACAAGTTGCCCTTGTGTAATTATATATCTCGTTTTCTCAATTAAAGGGCGATCGCATAAAGTTTCTAACATCTCTTGGGCATCTTCTAGGGGTATAGGATACTCAAATTCTGCTCTGACGCTACCCGTTGTAGTACCTTTAATAGTTAAATAACCTTTATTGCCGCTTACTCTTACTCTAACTGTAGTACCATTATAGGTGTAAATATAGCCTTGACGATACACCTTACTACTACTAGCAAGTGATCTCCACTCTTGGTTGTTAACTAAAAATTTACGTTCGATTTCAATGGCCACGATTTTTATCTCCAATATTAGAGTCGTGTAAGGCAGGGGCATTCATTGGTGTCAACAATCGCTAGAAATAGTTTACCAGTAGTTGAATGCAGAATGCAGAATGTTTACACCCCCACCCAATCCAAAATCTGATCGGGATTAAAGGATTTACAGGATGGAAGGATTATCTAAACATCCTTTCATCTTTTTTACAATCCTGACCATCTTCAAATCCTCCCAATCCTGGTCTAAAATCCAAAATTGCCCTAACCAGTACTTCAAATAGATTACACTATATGGATAAAGGGAGAACAATGGATTATGACAACTTTGGTAAAGTCTACCTCAAAACCAGAAATTATTTATCCCAGTTCCGATAATCAACCTGTGGCAGAAACTTATACTTATCTATATGCGATTTTGACAACTTTGGAAGTGCTAAAACAATATCTAGCTGGTCGTCAAGCAACTGTATTGGCTAATCAATATATGTATTATAATCAGGGATTTCCTAAAATGCGAGTTGCTCCTGATGTGATGGTCATCTTTGATGTCAAACCAGGTGGAAGGGATAACTATAAAATTTGGCAGGAAAAACAAGTTCCTAGAGTGATTTTTGAAATCACATCGGCAGGAACTAAAAACCAAGACCAGGAGTTCAAAAAAATATTATATGAACAGTTGGAAGTTGAAGAATATTGGTTATTTGATCCTAGAGGAGAGTGGATACCAGAAAAATTACAGGGATATCGCTTAGAGGAGGAGGAGTATCAATTAATCACAGATAGTCGTAGTATTCCACTACAGTTACGGTTGGAAGTAGAGGGAGAATTGATTGGTTTTTATCGGGAAGATACAGGAGAAAAGTTATTAATTCCAGAGGAGTTAGCTAAAGCGTTACATCAGGAAGTTTTGGCACGACAGCAAGTAGAGGCAGAGTTAAAGCAGGAAGTTTTGGCACGACAGCAAGCGGAGGCAGAGCTAGACAAGGAAAGACAGAAGAAAGAATTAGCGCAGCAGAAGTTAGCGGAAATGGAGACTTTGTTACAACACTATCGTGAACAATTTGGAGAATTACCTCAATAATACGATTTATGAAAGAGTTTCTAGATTACACAAGCCAAGAATGTTCTAACTGAGGTTGTCATTGTGGTTGATTTTGATCTATGATCTTTAAGGTAGCCTAAAAACGGCGGCGTAGCCAAGTGGTAAGGCCGAGGTCTGCAAAACCTCTATTCCCCAGTTCGAATCTGGGCGTCGCCTTTGGGAGTTGCAAAGAAATAATCCCAGGAAACGGGGTTTTAGAATTGGTGTAAGTACTGAAAAATAAGGATTTTTCACCTCACGCATTCTGCATGTCATATTCTGCATTCCACCACTAGTTTCCTGTTGCCTCTTGCCTTTTTGTGCGAACCCACAGAACGAACCAGTAGCACGATAGCGTCATGCTACTGGTGCAGCTTGCGTTAATCAAATCGGAAGTTATTGGGGGTTGCGATCGCCTTGTCCAAGGATAAAGAGATCATCACCTTGATTGACTGACAAAAGCTTTAGAAAGTGTGGGTAGTTTACCTTATCTGTTCATAGTGAGCAATTACTATTACCCAAAATTTGTTAACTTAGACTGTTACAGCAAAATTAAAATAAGCTGAAACAATCCTATTTATTTACTTAAAATCAAAGATGATTTCTAATTCAGTAGCCAAGCCCAATAGTCTCCAAACTATTCGACCAATTATTACTGCTTCTCTTGATGGTATCGCTTTTGTTAACAATATGCTCTTAGCCATCGACTCTAGAAATGGTTATTTATTGAATATTGAACCGAAAACTAATAATGTTAGTATTGTCAATAATCACCATTGGGAAGATTTTATTGGTGCCAAAGGTTTAGCTATTGCTGAAAATACGCTTTGGTTTCTTAATAGAGAAAGTGTTTATTATTGTCCCCTAGAATGGCAAGATAATCAGTTAGCTTTAACTTATCCGCCTCAATTATTTGTAAGATTATCTTATCCTGCCAATGGCATTGCTGTTTGGCAAAGTACTGTTTATATTACTTGTCACAGAAGTGGTAGTATCTTAGTCTTTAGCCGTGACAAGGGCAATCAAATAACTCGTTTTTATACTCCTGGAATTGGCAGAGAAAATATTACGGTTAAACAGGAAGAACTTTGGGTTTGCGATCAATTAGAACAAACGGTTTTTTGTTTGGATAGGGCAACAGGAAAAACTAAATTTAGTATGTTAACGCCTTTTGAATCTCCCACAGCCATTAGTTTTTATCCAGATCCAGAAAGCGGAAAAGAGATTTTATATGTAGCCTATACCGATCAAGAACCCTATATTCGAGATAACCCCAATGTTGAACCCAATCACGAACTACTTTACCGCGATCGCACTTTTATTCATCCCCTCTACTTTTACTACGATCGGCAAAATAAATATACTCTTTCTAATGGTTATTTAGTAGAAATGTGCTACTTAGAGGAACTTGCTCCTCTAGATCCGATAGAATTAAAAGACCTAGAGTGGCGTATTGCTTTACCTGCGGAAACAGCCAGACAAAAAATCAAGAAAATTGAAGCGGTAGGCTTACCTTTTACCGAAGAAGAACACAATGGACAAAAAATAGCCGTTTTTAAATTCGATCGCCTTCAATATGAAGACCGCTACGTGTTCGGCTGGAAGGCCATTTTAGAAGTATGGGGGATTAAATATCAACTTACTCCCCGTGACTGTGAAGCTTTATCAAAATTATCTTCAGAATATCAAGAAAAATATTTAAAGGATGACGACGATTTAGCAATGGATACCGAAATTATTCGCCGTGCGGCAGAAGAAGCACGTGGTACAGAGACTAATATTTTGCGAAAAATGTATAGTATTCGTCACTATGTCTACGATCGACTCAGCTATGGAATTAAACCCCACATTGATACACCAGATATAGTCCTAAGAAGAGGTGTAGGTTCCTGTGGGGAATATTTAGGAGTTTTATTAGCCCTATCACGCCTTAATGGCATTGCTGCGCGTACTGTAGGACGTTATAAATGTCCTCCTCACGCTTTAAATTTGGGCATACCTCTAATTCCAGATTTTAACCATGTGTGGATGGAGTTTTATCTCCCTGATATTGGCTGGGTACCCATGGAATCTAACCCTGATGATTTACATGATGGAGGTCCTTATCCAACTCGATTTTTTATGGGGTTAGCTTGGTATCATGCCGAAATGGCTAAGGATGTGCCTTTTGAAACTTTAAAGAGTGAAGGAGTACTTCTAAATAAGGAGACGGTTTCTATTGGAGAACTAGCTATTAATCATGTTTCTTTTACTATTTTAGAAGAATTACAACCGGGTGAAAATGTTGATGGTTGATGACCAATGTTTAATGAGAAGGTGAGCATTGCTCACTCTACATTGAATGGCACTGACTTAACTGAAGTTTTTTTGAGAAAACACACTCAAAGCCTTGCCAATTATGGGATAAGCATTGAGGTTTTGAGGAGCTCAAATTTAACATGGGCAGGAACTCTCCCTAAAATATGGGTTTTTCGCTTCAATGCTTCATAAACCATTCGATAAGAGTGTATCCCGTATCAAAGGAATGTTGGAGGCGTTACTCTCTAATATTGGTGCAACTATTCGGCTTCAAGATCTCTTGCTTGATGAAAAGTTTGGACATAATAATTTGCGTCATCAAGGCAATGGAGAGTTTGAAAAAATCATCGTCGACATCACCCACATTTGGTGAAGAGACTTGATTGACCAAATAACTTTTGCCTTGTTAGTTTACAGAGCTGTTTTCCCTCAACAGCTTTGTTAATTGCTCCACATCGGCGATCGCTCGAGAGAGTAAATTTTGTCTTATTTCTGGCGGCATTTCCGGGTCGTTAACCAGACAATGGAGTTTCTCTTGAATATGGGAGAGGAGAGAGTTCAACTCAGACTGTGGTTGTGATGAGCAGTAGTTGTTTTTTTCTTCTGGCTCTATGAGCTGTGGGGATTTGGCTAAAAGTTTATTTCCCGCTGATTTTAGCTGAACTGCTTTCCCAGGTAAGACATCAACTTTTTCTGCTTCTAATTGCTGAACAGTTTGCTGTAAGGTTTCAATTACCCCATACATTTCCATGGGATCGAACACTCTTAGCAAGCTAGTTTGGGTAACAATGCCCAGTCCTAGTCCCCAGTTCCAAGACACGACCAGCCGCCGCACGCGCCTTTGCTGCATCTCTTGATGGGCAATCCATAATGAATCTTCTGGAGTGAGGAGAAATAAGGGGGTACTCATCACCTCCTGAGCTTCAACCTTAGCAAGTTCAAGCCCTAAGGCCTTAAATTGCAAGAGGTCTCGCTCAGTGACGATGCCGACAGGGAGGCAGAGATCGTCAGGAAGCTCTTCTTGAATCACAACACAGCTAACCCGATGTTCAGCCATTAATTTAGCTAAATTTAGTACCTTTTCCGTTAGAGAAGCCTGAATCACTTTGGGGGTCATCACATCCGACACTCGCCGTAACTTGAGGAGATTGGTTGGCCGTAGACAGGAGCGGAGACTTTCATGGGAAACTACCCCCACTAAATGCCCCTGTTCATCTACGATGGGTAGGTGGCGAATCCGATATCGACGGAAGAGAAACAAGGCCGCAAAGATATCCTGAAAATTTGCTTCTGCCAGGGTAATAACGGGTTGGGTCATGATTTCGCCTATTTTTACCCTGTCAAAATTCCAACCGGCAGCAATGAGGCGGACCAGATCTCGTTCTGTAAAAATTCCCAGTAATTTCTTTCCTTCCATTACTAAAACACAACTAGAGCGAACTTGACTGGGAATACGTTCCTCAAGAGAATTCTGAAAATTTGGTAGTGAGCAGCTCAGGCTTTGAACCTGACTCATCAAAGCTAGAGTTTCTGTTAGTAACGTTTTGGGAGTCACGATTAGAGGATGGCGGTCAATAGCTTCCCCTAGTACTGGTCTGCCGATGGGTAAGTCGTAGGATAGCATCGTTATTCTTCCCTTGAGGGATGTTACAAAAAAATAAGGTGAAATTTTTAAATTACCTAGACATTAAACTCAAAAAGGTGTATCATGTACAAATGTAACAATAAAAATCTTAAAAGTCTTATCTAGAGATAATTATGAGCTTAAAAAGGTTTAGGGATACGATAGTTTTGGTCAAAGGCAATTGTGCCTGCCTTGGGTTAAATTCTACCTCAAAGTTGCACGCTCGATAAAGGACTCGAAGAGGAAAGAAAACGCTCCTAAGTTGTAGAGACTGTACTAAGGTTTTTTGACTCTCACACCAGATATTCTCGGAGTTTTGCCATAGAGGCGGTCTAATACCCGCTTGACCGAGATCCGCTTCCACTCAGAGCCGCGTTTAGTTGTGTACCCATGCTGATTTAGCCAGTTGGCTATTTGCTGTAGAGACTTACCTGACTTGTGATGACGGCGAATGAGTTCGATGATTTCCTGTTCTTGTGGGTTGTCGATTAATTCACCTTCCACAGACATTTGACCGAAGGCAGGTGAACCATAACCAGCATAGCCACCCCTAGCTGCTTTAGCTTTTCTTCCTTGTTCTAGCCTCTCCCAAATAATGAGGTCGGTTAATTTTTCAGCCGTCATAACCTGTAAAAATTAATTTTTAATTTACTTTACTCTAATAGTTTAGCAGGAGATAATAATTAACGATGCAATTAATCTTTCTTGGTCCTCCCGGAGCCGGTAAAGGCACTCAAGCCAAGCTCATCGCTCAACAAGAGCAAATAGCTCATATTTCTACCGGCGATATTTTACGGGAAGCGATCGCTGGACAAACTTCCTTAGGCATCCAAGCTAAAGCTCATGTAGATGCAGGAGAATTGGTTCCAGATATTTTGGTAATGGCAATTATGCGGGAGCGATTAGGTCAACCAGATACCGAAAGAGGTTGGATTCTAGATGGATTTCCCCGCACTGTATCTCAAGCTGAGGCTCTAGATCAGCTGCTCTCAATTTTGAATCAACCTCACCCTCAGGTAGTCTACTTTGACGTTGAAACTGAGGTATTAGTCAAACGCATGTTGGGGCGAGGGCGCTTAGATGATAACGAAGAAACCATCCGCCGGCGTCTTGAGGTTTATCAAGCCCAAACCGCTCCTTTAATTGATTTTTACCAGAGGCGGCACTGCCTGAAAACTGTTGATGGCAATCTAAGCGTAGCTGAGGTCACTCACCGCTTGCACTCAGAACTCCAATTAACAGTCTCAGTATAGTAGAGCATCAACGGCTTCGCTGAGAATCAATCCCCTTAATCCTCCTAGAGAGGAAGTCAAGATTGATTTGACCAACTACTAGAGAACGAGAAATCTTGACTCAAATCAAGATAGCAAAAATAGCTTACCAAACTGAAATAATTTTACAGAGGACAAACAAATGCCAACTTACAAAGTTACCCTGAAAACCCCTGATGGAGACCACACCATTGACGTAGCTGACGACCAGTATATTTTCGATGCTGCCGAAGAAAACGACATCGATTTGCCTATATCTTGCCGCTCCGGTTCTTGTTCTAGCTGCGCTGGCAAAATCCTTCAGGGTACAGTAGATCAGTCCGATCAGGCTTTCTTAGACGACGATCAGCTTGAGGCGGGGTTTGTGCTCACCTGTGTGGCTTATCCCACCTCTAACTGCACCATTCTCACTCATCAAGAAGATGAATTATATTAACGACTTCTTAATCTTCCTTACTCATAATTCAGGTAAAAAAACATGACAGCTTCTTACATTCAAGACACTGAGTTAAACGATCTTTTAACCAAATCCGGACTGGTAGTAGTAGATTACACAGCTACTTGGTGTGGTCCTTGTCGGGTGATTAGTCCCTTTATTGACAAACTCGCAGAGGAATATACAGGTCGTGCTCAAGTGTTCAAAATTGACCTTGACCAAAATAAAGAAAACGCCAAAAAATTTAAAATTCGTAGTATTCCTGCGGTACTTTTGTTTAAAGACGGTGAACTTGTCGAACACCTGGTAGGGAAAGCCAGTTATGAAACTTTCTCTCAAGCAGTGGATAAATATCTTTAGAGTAAAAGGAGAGCATCTATGAGATCTGCCACCTATCAACAAACAATTCGATGTCCCAACTGCGGTAGCAAAGCACAACGCCGCTACTTTACCAGCGATCAAGTACTCCATAGTTCCTGTCCCCAAAATCAAGTTATCCAAACCGAATGCGCGGTTTGTGACTATCTGATGGTGATGTGTTCTCTCAATGGTAGTGTGATTGAAGCTCAGGCACCAGGTACTTGGGTTCCGACTCATTCCAGCCAAGACAATCCTATAACTGCCATGGCGGTCAAAGACAATTGGCCGATGCCATTGCTAAATTAATTATTTCAACCTCTCATGCGACTTGTTAATCGTTTACATTTTTATAATCTGCGCGGCGATTTCTTTGGCGGCCTGACTACCGCCATCGTTGCCTTACCTTTAGCACTGGCTTTTGGGGTTTCCTCTGGTGCTGGAGCGATCGCCGGCCTTTACGGCTCGATCTTACTCGGCATTTTTGCCGCTGTTTTGGGGGACACTCCCACGCACATGTCTGGTCCTACCGGTCCGATGACTG
>JAAUYA010381921.1_pt1 | contig 12487 bp, 11 predicted proteins | sample 7278161 | NCBI WGS metagenome assembly JAAUYA01 (sample SAMN14350120, study PRJNA611818) | marine sediment metagenome | isolation source: surface marine sediment (3m) | place: French Polynesia: Moorea | collected 2018-08
CTTGTAAGCCTTATTCTACATACTTTTAAAAATACTATAAACTCTAACAAGAACCTGCGGAATGTGGGTTAAATAAATCTGAAGAAAACTGATAGCGATCGCTCTTTTAGTGCGATCGCACTTAACTCACCCTACCATCTTTGATCGCCATTATTCTCCCCAAGCACTTAAAAATTCTACTTGATTTTTCATTTCCTCTGCTGATTTAGTGGCAATTATCCTTAAAATACGACGCATTTGCTCACCAATGGAATAGTTTTGAACCCCTAAAATAATCCCTGAATGATCTTGTCTTTTTTCAAGTGCATTAGTATGAATTCTATAAAAGTCTCGTGCATTAAAACTGTAAATAACACGCTGATTATTTAATGCCCATTGCAGTTGTTCTTCATCGCTACGAGACAGCATTTGAACTTCTCCTGTGGATACAACATCGACGTTGCGAAGACGTAAGGCTGCTAGCAAGTCGCTATCCATAGTATCTTCATCTAAATAAAGACGAATTTGGCTCATTTAAAAGTTTTGACCTGCTGGTAATGTTGTTTGGCGAGTTCTTCGTAGGCAGTCTGTTCATCTGCTATATCTTTGTCTATTTCCTCTCTATTAGCATGATAATAGGTTAAGGCTGCATAAATTTGAGCTATGGTTAAGTGATTTAATCGTCTGGCTATTTCTTCAGCGTTATTACCTTGGTTATATAGACCAGCAATTCTGCGCACCGATGTTCGAGTGCCTGCAACTACGGGACGACCACCATCAGAGTTAGGATCAATGGTGATAAGTTGGCTAATATCGGTAAGGGTTGACAAAGTGTTCTCCTTAAAAATTATGGTTTCTTCCTTTATTTTAAGCTCTGGATTGGTTTGTTGGGTTTCGCTTAATCGAATTGTTAAGTTTTCTCAAGAGTATTTATTCGCTTATTAAATACGATCAAATTACCTACAAGATCGGCACTGGGAAAAACTGAGCGTAATTCATCAAAAGTCTGAAAGTTTCCCGAGTTAATGAGTTTAAACCAACGAATCAACGCAGTTTCACGCTTCAGGATACTTTTGCCAAAATTGACTCAATGCTCTACGAGAAATAATGTGCATAATTCGCACTCATTTATAAGGCTATTATAGTAAATCTTTACAGCTTTCAGAAAAGCTCGTTTTTCATCCTTCCATTGGCATGGTATGAAATGTAGGTTGGGTTGAACAAAGTGAAACCCAACCAGGATTAACGATTAGGAATGTTGGGTTGTGCTGTCGCTTAACCCAACCTACAAGCGATCGCACTATTCTTTTTTTGTATGAGATAAGGTTTTTTCGTTTTTTTCTGAGTCAGCGATCGCGTTAAAATACAAAATTATGAAAGTCAAACAAGTGATTAAAGTGTTAGAGGCAGATGGCTGGTATCTTTCTAGAACACGAGGAAGTCATAGACAGTATAAACATCCATCAAAGTCTGGTACAGTAACAGTATCGGGTAAATTAAGCGTTGATGTTCCTCTTGGTACTCTAAAAAATATCTGGCGACAAGCTCAAATCGAGGAGGATAAAATATAATGCGATATGCAGTTGTGATTGAAAAAGGAAAAAATAGCTACGGTGCTTATGTTCCCGACCTTCCCGGCTGTGTTGCGGTGGGAGAAACCTTAGACGAAGTTAAACAATTAATTGCTGAGGCAGTGATTTTTCATTTGGAAGGCTTGAAAGAAGATGGATTAAGTGTTCCTGAGTCAGTTTCAATCTGTGAGTATGTAGACGTAGCTTAGGCTAATCGCATCATCGGATTAGAGTCGTTAATCGGTAGGTTGGGTTGAACAAAGTGAAACCCAACGAGGAGGAACGGTTAGGAGTGTTGAGTTGATAATTGTTAGCTTATCGGCGGGAGCGCAAGCGCTGCTGCAAGCAGATCGCACTCGATATGCAAGTGATTCGGTGATGATTTAGTCATGCGATCGCACTATTCAAAAAAGGTCCAAGAACCAGATATAGATATCTCTTGTTCCAAACCAGATAATTCTCTTACCAATCTTTGATCTTGTGTGGTTGGGGCACCTCCTATAATTCCAACAGTTCTCAGTCTTCTATTGACGTCACCACCTGTTACAGCTGTCCTCAATGCTCTTCGCCTAATTGGGACGCCTCTATTATGTAGTTCAATTCTTCGTCTTTCTGGTGTACTGGCTCCCTCAGGTATTTCCCATACCTGAGGTAATGTTGGTAAAAGGTTCCACGCAGCTTGAAAACCTCTTCTACGAGCTATATTCAAGAATCGGTTATATTCACTTGGAATAAGCATATGCCGTACTAATACGACACGGGCTGCCCATACATCAATGGATTCTCCAGCAGTATTAACTCCTTGATTTCCTAACGTAAGGATTTGCCGATAAATACGAGCATAGTATCTAATTGGAACTGCAACTTCTTCAAATGCACTACTTTCATGAGGAAAACTCCTTGCCCATTCAGGATCTCCCAATTCTTGCAACATTCCTCGCCATGCTATTTTAGTTGTCTGAAATACACCAAAAGATGAGCTTTGTCCTCTACGCTGTGGGTCAGGATGATATACTACCCCTCTCGCCTGGGCTCTTTGACCAAACGTTCCGTGACTTTCATGAGCAGCTAACTCCAACATTATTCTTATAAAAGTAGCTCCATATTGAACATTCCCCGTATCTCTCCTAATTTCAAAAGCATACTCCGTCGCAATCTGTCTAACGTATTCGTATGCTTCTCCCTGCACATTACCTTGTCCCCTAACCTGAATAGCTGTCCACCTCCCTAACCACGGCCCATAGTACCGTGCCCCGTGATAATTCAAACCCGTTTCCTCATCTCGTTCCTTGCCCGTATATCGATACCGCTTTTGACTCACCTCCACCCCACTCTGGACAGCCTGATACGATGTACTGCCATAGGGATAATATTCCTCATAAGAAATCACCTGTCCGCCTTCATTCAATTCCAGACAATATGAACCAAGATGATTACTCAATTGATAACGAATGAGTTGAGATGGAGCAGTATCTGTATTGGCAGTATCAACAGTTCGAGTTTCTACCAGAGCAATACGTTGCTGGTCATCCATGACGTGCAGGGTTTCCCGTTCTAGGATGATTGTTCCCGTGCCATTCCGTTTTCTAAAAACCTCAAATCCTCCCAGATAGATACGTTCTTCCGTTAATCCTGGGGATTTTTCCACAACCTTACGGGTGCGTTGACCAGCAGCATCATAGACATAGTAAGCAGTTCCCCCACCACCGAGATCGGCTTGCTGTAGTTGGTCTTTATAATCCCAGTGCATATTAGCAGCAGTAGCATCGGCATGATTAGCCAGATGGGGAATCCGAATCATGTTGCCGTGGGCATCATGGAGATACGGACTAACTAGGGGATTATTGCCAGTTAGTCTAGTGTTACTCAGACGGTTACTTTGCTTTGTTGGTTCGAGTAAGCTGGCTTCGTTATAGGCATAAGTGCGAGTCCAACCTGGATGGGCGGGGTTACTGCCCCGATGTTGCATAGAGAGGATATTTCCCACTGCATCGTAAAGATAACGCTCGATATAAGTTCCCATCGCGTTGCCATTACCTGGATGATCGAGACCAGTATGGAATTCGTTGAAGGCATCGGGTGCAGTTGGAGGATTAGGCTTTCCCTCTGTTTGCCCCAGATGTTCTCGCCCCGTCGCTTTGACTAACCGATACAGGGGATCGTATTCATAGCTCGAACTTGGCTCTACCCTCTGGTTGCGGAAATAAATAATATTTTGAATATCGGAATGGTCATAAATATAGGTGATATTGCCTACAGGGTCGTAGGTGTAGCGCAGATCCTGGACGCTCTGATTCTCCGTTTCATTAAAAGGAGACTGGGGACGGATGGTTAACATTCGAGTCAAACGAAATGTTTGGGTATCGTATTCATAACTGGTTGTGGCTTGGTTGCCATATTCAATTAAGGTTCGCTGTCCCTTAGCGTTGTAGTCAATATTGGTAACGGCTTGTAAATCTGCGGTGGTGGGGTTGAGAAGGTTCTTGGGTGCAGTGCTTTGGCGCAGCCAGACATCCACCTTTTCTAATAAATTGGCTTCGTTGTAGCTAGGCTGGATTACATTGGGACGAGTAGTGCTGTTGTGGGGAGTCACCATCTTCACGGGTCGATTTAGGGCATCATATTGGGAAAAGCTAGACGCCGTCGGTCAAACAATTCTGGATGGTCAAAATAGGGAGAACCGCCCATGGTTACCTTAGAGCCAAACTGACCATAGCCCCTATTCGGCCAGTAACAAACTTCTCCATTACGAATGCGGACAATATCGTTCAAGCCATCCCCAGTCATGTCTGCTAAATAAACCGACTGTTCGGCATCGGCAAAAATAACGGTAGGACTTTTCTCTTCCTCAAACAGCTTATCAACCCGATAAGACTGACCAAAACCTGCTTCTGCTTGAAGGATACCAAACAAATACCTCCTGTTCGGAAATCAAAATATCGGCATGGCCATCCCCATTTAAGTCAATCAGCCTCAAATTGGGGTCGTTCCAGTCCACATTGGGAAAGGAGTGAAAAGCTTTAAAGGATGACCATTCTTCATCTAAACTTCGTTCGTAAAAACCAGGGGTTTCTCGATTCAGCAACACCAAATCCTGCTGGCCATCCCCAGCCAAATCCAGAAATCGCTGCTGGCTGTTACTCGGATTAGATAACGAGGGTTTTGTCGCCACTACCTGAAGGGGGGCAAATCTTGCCGTGCCTAAATTCGCTTTATAGAACCAACCCCCAGCTTGCTCGGTTAAAATCCCCGAAATTCCCTCTCCATCTAAATCCAACCACTGATACTGCCCGCCATCCAAACCAACAGGGAGATTCTCTAAACTCTCTGGCTCTACAGGCTTAATTTCATCCTCAATTTTCGGGCGATCGTATTTCAACTCTAAAGGAGGATAAGATTTTTGGAGGTATTCTTGAGCGGTTTCATCCCAGCTATAGCCCGTCTGAATTGCTGCAATGAGATAGGTGGCAACTGGATCTGGTTCGTAACCAAGATCGGTGGAGCGCACCAGATACCAGCTTTTAGCTGTAGCATCAATTTTACCTGCTTCATCAAAGCGATGGAACATCAACACCCGCTGGCACAACCTCTGGGTACGAATCTCAAACCCTGAGCGGAAGCTAGAAAAAGCATCCTGGCGATGCAGCCAAGGCTGAACCTCTACATCGGGCATGGGATTGACTAGATCGTGCTCACCATAGTCAAACACCACCTGAAATAACCAATTGTCTCTGGTAAATGGTTGTTGATTGCCATAAAAAACTTGTTTTAAGTATTGCCGAGTATAGCTACGCCCATCTAATAGACGATTCTGCTCCTGGGGCAATGAGGAATCTACATTCGCCGCATCCTCTTGTTTGTAGTGATAGACAATTACATTGCCCCTATCGTCATAACTCTCGCAGAGCAACCATTCAAATATCCGTGTAGGCTCTGCTGGAGCGACGACCAGACTTGATAAATCCTTGCCATAGACACTGGTAATGTTATCCTTAGTGAGCGATCGCCAGTGAACGTCCCCCGTATCTTGATGCTCCCACCGTTCGATGCGAGCAAATAACCCTTCAATTCGCGGGCGGTAGCGCCGCACCTTATAAGTTCCCGTTTGGGGATAGCTACTCAAATGCTGAGGCGAAACATCATTTGGGACATTGACCATCCGAACCTCATAGTTTTGGCGATCGCCCTCTTGCAGTTGCGGAACCAGATCTTCAGCCCCAGACAGTAAGAAAATATCAGAATCGATCGCATCTCGATATTGGGGCAATCCCTTTTGAGTTTTGCGCGTAATGGAAGGAACTCCCAAACTCCAGCCCAAACCAAAAGAGCTATTCCCCGCACCAGAATCATAGCTCAGCGCTAATTGAGGCGAAAAACCAGATCGCCCTGGTGATACAAAGATCGGGATACTGAGAGAGCCTGTCCCCGTCACTGGGTTCATGGCAAACTTCTCTCCTATACCGGCGATCGCCCCGCCTCCTTTGGGCAGAGATACGGCTGGGGGTGCAGAAACATATCCGCGATCGCCGTTCTCGGATTCTTTATCCTTGCTTGCCTGAGTTCTAGAATCAAACATGGTTATAGATTCTAATCATTATAATTGCCGAAGCTTACCTAATAATTTGGCACTTTATCAATACCTACTGATAATAGGAGCACAAATTTTGGATGTAGTCAAGATTTTGACACAAATCTTGACTTTCCTCTCCTGATAGCGATCGCCACTACTTCCTCTAAAAAATTTGGCTTAATGCCTGGTCGAGCTTTGCGACTGTACGCTCTATATGATAGAGTTTGTCTAAACCGAATAGCCCGATACGGAAAGTTTTCCAATCTTCTGGTTCATCACATCGCAATGGGACTCCAGAAGCAATTTGTACTCCCACATCCATGAACTTTTTACCCTTGTGGATCTCGTCGTCGTCGGTATAGCTAACCACTACACTTGGAGCTTGCCATCCTTCTGCTGCCACACTCTTGATCCCTTTACTGACTAATAGTGCCCTAATTTTTTTCCCCAGCTCTTGTTGAGCAATACGAACTTTCTCAAAACCATATGCTTCAGTTTCTTGCATTACATCCCGGAAGCTCTTGAGGGCATCTGTAGGCATAGTGGCATGATAGGCATGTCCACCATTCTCATATGTCTCCATAATTTGCAGCCACTTAAGTAAATCACAAGCAAAGCTAGTACTGGTTGTCGATTTAATTCTTGCTTGAGCGAGAGGACTTAACATTACCAAGCCACAACATGGTGAGCTAGTCCAGCCTTTTTGTGGCGCAGCGATCAACACATCAACTCCACAGGCTTTCATATCCACCCACATCGCGCCTGAGGCTATACAGTCTAACACGAAGAGACCGCCAACTGAATGTACAGCGTCTGCTACTGCCCTCAGGTAAGTATCGGGTAGGATCATACCGGCAGAGGTTTCTACGTGGGGAGCAAAAACAAGATCTGGTTTTTCTGCCTTAATAGTGGCAACCACTTCTTCGATTGGTGCAGGAGCAAAGGCTGCCTGCCTGCTGTTGTCAACAGGACGAGCCTTCAATACTATAGATTGAGCAGGGATTTTGCCCATCTCGAAAATTTGGCTCCAGCGGAAACTAAACCAACCATTTCTGATAATCAGACATTTTTGATTGCTAGCCAATTGTCGCGCTACCGCTTCCATGGCGAAAGTACCGCTACCGGGAACTACAACTACCCCGCTAGCACTATAAACTTTTTTCAGGGTGATGGAAATATCTTTCATCACTTGCTGAAAAGATCGCGACATATGGTTAAGTGAGCGATCTGTATAAACTACCGAGTATTCTAGCAGTCCATCGGGGTCAACATTAGGAAGTAAGCCTGGCATATTTGTGTCCTATCTAAACAAAATAATAAACTTTAATCTCTGACAAAACTAAGGAATAATCCCCCGAATTCATGGTTAGGAGTTTTAAATCCTATTGAATTTTACAATTATATTACCATAGCCCCATAAGTACCAACAACTAACCATCATCTAACCTTATTGAATAATTAGTGCTCCTAAACCAGCTCTTTTGAGATTCTGTAAAACTTGTTGTGCATTTTGACGGGTACTAAATACTCCTACTTGTAACATGGAGCGTCCCTTATAGTTAGTACGAAAAGCATCAGGGTATAAGGAGCGAACTTGTGATTCCTGATAGCTATTTCTTGCTTCTACGATCACTTTATATTGACTCGATCTCGCTCTGGGAGCATAAGCATTATCATTAAAATTTTGGCTACGGGTGGGTGTCAAACTTGGAGGTGCTGGTGCATTAGAAGCATTAGGTGCTACCACCAAAATATCCGTTAAAGTCCTTCTGGGAGCATTAGAATTACTATAACGTCTCGAGGTAGATGATGATGAAGGTGTAGGGGTAGGTGGAGGTGGAGGTGAAGAGTTTGAGGGTTGCTTGATTTCCATGACCCGATTATTACTATTTCTAGCAAAATTGCTAGTTGAAATACTGCTATTGGTATTAGTAGATAGCAGAGGTTGGTAGTTAGAGTCTATTCCTCTGGCATTACTCTGAGCTCGATAAGGCTCGGATAAGGGAGGAGGTGCTGGCAAACTACGATTACTGGCGATCGCTTTTTCTGAAGATACGACTGTAGTAGTAGGTGTGGATGCACCGCTAACGCGAATAACTTCTCTTGGTGGTTGTTTGGTGGGCAATGGGGGCATATTAAAGTTAGTTTTTCTGGATAGGTTAACAGTTGCTGGGAGGTTTTTAGTAGTATTCTGAGACGATGCAACTTTAAAAGGTACAGTATTTCCCTGAACGTCAATATTACCCGCAGTTTTGCCATTAATTTGATTGCCAAAAGCAGTAATTACCTGAGTGGCACTACTATTTTTGATGTCTAATTGACGGTTAGCACGAAAGATATTACCTCCTACTTCTTGAGCAGTGCCTAAATCAGCATTAGCTTGAGCAATGGTCATTAAACCTATTTCAGTGGAGTTGGTAATAGTATTTCGGCGTAAAATGGCGGTAGAATTACCCTCTAACATAATGCCGATACGATTATCTCTAAAAGTATTTCCTACTAAGATAGGGGCAGAATTCTTGACCGCACTTACACCAAACCCTGTGCGATAAAACTCGTTATTTTCAACTCTAGGTTTAGACTGATCGTAAACTAATAAACCATTGCCTGTGTTATTGAAAAAATAGTTATTACTAATTATTGGTGCGCTATTACCATTGACTGAAACCCCCGTATTACCATTACGAGTCAAGGTATTATGGCTGATTACTGGGTTAGTTGATTCAATCCAAATTCCATGTCCTCTAGCATGAAGATTAGTTACTGTAACCCCGACTATACCTCCCGCTTTGCGAGTCGCAGCAATGGTTACATTTTGTCCAGCAGCAGTACGACTAACAAAAAAACCATTGCCCTCAATGACGAAGTTTTTACCTTGTGAAGTAGGATTACCTTGAATAATTACATCCTGATTGAGCATTAAAGGAAAATTTTCTCCAGTTTGCTCACTATAAGTACCAGGAGCAAGTAAGATCATGGTTTTTGGCTGTGCTACCATTAATGCTTGAGTAATGGTTCTAAAAGGCGATCGCTGATTTCCTTGCCCTCTTTGATCGTCACCCTTACGAGGATCGACATAGATTACCTGAGTGTATTGAGATTGATCTATGATAGTTTGAGCCACAATAGTTTGAGCCACAACACTTTGACTTACTGTAACGGGTAAGGGTAAGCTCAAGGCTAGAGCAATACTTATATATAGTCCTTTGATAGCGCTGGTTTGAGAAACAGTTGTTAAATTCACGGCTAAAAATTCCTCGGGGTGAATTGAGCAGGAGAAACTATGAGATTAATTTCAGATGAACTGTTCAGCAGTTTGTCGTCTGTAGTTAATAATATAGTAATTGTATATTCAATATTAGTTTTAATCTTCATAAAAGTCTCTGATCAGAATTATTGCTTATTCAGCCAAATATGCCTGTGGTTATTATAGACTGTTTCGAGTAATATTAATGTTGCTTTACTCAAGTCCTATTAAAAGCATAGACTGAAGATAAACTACTCAATGGCGATCGCTTTGATATCATGTCCAGCAAATTAACCACAATAACCGTAGGTTGGGTAGAACGAAGTGAAACCCAACACCAAGATTTATATTTCTCGGGTTTCACCTGCCTCAAACCAACCTACACAGATGCTAGATTTTATTATGGGCAATCTATCGGACATAATAACTCAAGTTGCGGGTTATCAAGTGAACAAAGTAAACGAAAAATATAGACACAACCGGATGACCTATCTGCTGGTTGATGTAAGCTTCCCTCATTTCAAAATTATTTTGTAAAATGAAGGATAAAACTATGAAGAAAAAGCATCAATCTCTTTATAAATTTCTAGCTTATACACTGCTAGGAGCAATCTTAGCTAAGGGCTGTCAGTTACAAATCACAGCACAAAGCTTAAGAACACAACAATTACAAACATCTGATGCTAGCGAAAAGACTTCCGTTTGGACTTGGGAAGATGCGACCAAAATTCGGCTCAATGACACCAATGTTGCTCCCAAAATTGAAGAATTTGTCAATTTAGCAGAAGATGCAAATGTGTGGGTTTGGGATAGTTGGGTACTGCGTAACCGAGATACTTCCCTCGCTCAAGTTAATGGCTATTATGTCCTATTTTCCCTGATTGCGCCTCGCAATTTACCGCCAGAAAAACGACACGATCGCGCTCGCATTGGTTACTGGTATTCTCAAGATGGTCGTAACTGGACATTTGCTGGAAGGGTATTTCCTGAAGAAGATGGTTTGGGTTCGCGGCAATGGTCAGGAGGAGCTTTATACGACCAAGGAAATCTCTATTTATTCTATACGGCGGCAGGTAGAAAACGAGAACCAGTAGTCAGGTTTGAACAACGAATTGCTGCGGCCAAAGCCAAAATTGTTGCCAATGCCCAAGGAGTTAGTTTTACCAACTGGACTCCACATCAAATCATTGTCGAACCAGAAGGAGTACATTACCAAACACAAATTCAGGCTAATTATACGCCATCGGGATTAGTTGAACCTGAACCTGGGCCATCCAGCGATCCTGCTGATGGTAGTCACAATATTATCTATTCTTTTCGAGATCCTTGGTTTTTTGAAGATCCAGTGGATGGCAAAAGTTATCTACTCTTTGCTGCTAGTACCCCTGGAACTCCCCAAGAAAAAACTTGTACCATTAATAACATCGGTAATGTAGCCAATAGTGACAAAATTCTGCCAGGAGTAGCAGATTATAGCGGTAGCGTGGGTATAGCAGTAGCTCCAGATCCTAATAATCTATTTGTGTGGAAGCGTTTACCTTCTGTCTTTCATGCTCAATGTGTCAATCAACAGTTAGAATTACCTCGTTTTGTGTTTAAAGATGGGAAATATTATCTGTTTATTGCCAGTCATAAGTTTACTTTTCCTCAAGATTTACGAGATAACGGATTAGATGCACTCTATGGATTTGTTAGTGATTCTCTTTATGGTGAATATACACCTCTCAATGAAAGTGGTTTAGTCTTAGGTAATCCCGAGGATAACCCTATTCAAACCTTTGCTTGGGTTGTGTTACCTAATGAAGTAGTTTTAAGTTTTATTAACTATACCAATTTAGGGGAAGTTTCTCCCCCACAACTCATTCAACAATCCATTGAATTTCAACGCGATCGCTTTGGAGGGACTCTGGCACCCACCATCCAAATTGAGATTTCTGGGGATAAAACTAAAGTAATTCGTGAACTAGGACAAGCAGAAATTATTCCTGAATAATCTCTCAATTCTTGAGAAGTGTGATAAGTGGCACCATCCCAAAATATAGCTATTCGTTTCCCTGAATTTTGCTCTTGTAAATAGCTCAACTCGATCCTACTCAAAAAGAAGAATATAAGCAGAATCTTGACCAATTCAAGGCGGAAATAGAACAACTTGACCAGACTATTAAACAAAATTTAGCCGGAATCAAGAATCGTAAATTTATTGTTTTTCATCCTGCTTGGGGATATTTTGCTAGTGAGTATAACCTAGAGCAAGTGCCTATTGAGGTGGGAGGGCAAGAACCCAGTGCATCTGAATTAGCAAAATTAATTCAGGAAGTCAGAGAAGAAGATATTAAGGTGATTTTTGCTCAACCAGAATTCAGCACCAAAGCTGCCAAAACTATTGCCCAAGAAATTGGCGGCCAAGTACTATTAATTACCTCCTTAGCATCAGATTGGTCGGATAATCTGCTTAAAGTATCCCAAACCTTTGCTGAAGTACTAGAAAAACAAGGTTACCTAGAAAATAGGAAGACATCAGTCTGGCTTTCTTCACCATCTTCCATCATTTCCATAAAAAAAGTGCATTAGATGATGAGAATTATTGGACATTTATTTTGAAAATGATTATCATTTTTAAAGTAGGTGATTCTATGAGGAGTTAATAAAGATGTTTAAAAATTGGTGGCAGATTTTGTGTCTGGTTTTATTAAGTAGCTCTGTGATTGACTGTAAACTGACTCAAGCCCAAGCAATAGATAAAAATGATACAGATAAGATTTTGAGCCAAATCAATCGCTACAATAAGACTAGCGATTCGATGGCACAAGTAACTAATGTTTCCCAGTTGCGAGATGTTTCCCCTACAGACTGGGCTTATGAAGCACTGAGGAGTTTAGTAGAACGTTACGGTTGTCTTGTTGGCTATCCAGACCGCACCTTTAGAGGCGAGCGTGCCTTGAGTCGCTATGAATTTGCGGCTGGTTTGAATGCTTGTATGCAGCAAATGGAGCGTCTTCTAGCCCAAAGTATGGCAGTCTTACAAGAAGATCTCGAATTGCTCAAAAGACTAGCCCAAGAATTTGAGACCGAATTAGCTTATTTAGGAGCAAGGGTAGATAATTTAGAAGCCAGAGTTGC
>JAAUYA010282238.1_pt1 | contig 12438 bp, 15 predicted proteins | sample 7278161 | NCBI WGS metagenome assembly JAAUYA01 (sample SAMN14350120, study PRJNA611818) | marine sediment metagenome | isolation source: surface marine sediment (3m) | place: French Polynesia: Moorea | collected 2018-08
CTCAAAAGATTGATTGAGTAAGGGTTGTCCGTCTTTTGAATGGTAGAAGGACTTACGCCGTCGTGTACTAGTCAGGAACAGTTAGGTTGAGTTCAAAGGGCAAGGTATTGGAATTATCGCTTGTCCCCCAAATCAGTTCCCCACTTAATTGATAGACTCCTGGAGCTAGAGAAGATAACTCCTCATTGTCTGGAGACTCTCGATCTACAAGGGAGATAAAAAGATTGCGCTCACTTTGGGCAATTACCGTTGTTTTTGGCGATTCTCCTTGCTTAATAGTCTGACCGGCTTGAGTTAGTTTCCAAACTGCCCTGGGTAGAACCGATGTCTCTCCAAAGTTGTTCACTAACAGTTCAATTCGATTTTCAGCATCATTATAGCTGGCACTCTCAACCTTTAAATTAGGTTGGAGTTCTCCTTTCCAAATGTAAACAGTCACTGCGACACGGGCGATAATCCCCACTACATTTTGTTGAGCGTCTATGGCTTCAATCAGGCTTTCGGCAAACACTGCCGTGCGATATTCGCCATCGGCAATGCTAGGAGGAAGTTGGGCTAGTAAACGGACACGACGTTCACTCTCTGGAGGAATAGTCATCTCCCGAGGTGAGAAGCGCAAGTAAGGAGCGAGATCTCGCTCACTTTCCGCTAGAGTTTCAAAGCCGGTGTCGCGCTTGTAAGTAAAAGGCTCAGTATAAATTCGAACCCTACTTGGTTGACTAGTAGTATTCTTGATGGTGATAATGCCCTGGGCTCGCCCTCGCTGTGCTTGAACTTGAATCACTAAAGGCGAAGCACCAACTTGAGCTTGGGCAACAGGAGTGTAACCAAAGGTGGCAGCTAATAGATAACTACTTAGACCTAATGCTAGCGATGTCAAAGAGCCCAAAGATTGCCTTTGTTGGGAAGAAAAAAACATCTGTATTTCAGTTCTGGAGTAACGGTGATTTGAAGGGAATCGGTATGGGTTCCCAGGTTCACTTTTCCTCTAGTATTCCCCATAACCTATACCTAATTATAATTTAGAGCTTAATTTCAAGCCTACCTACTCAGCTAATTTTCATCTTCTAGCACGATCGCCTGTGGTTTCTGATTCTGTTGGCGAACTTAACACATTTAACCGGAAATAAGGCAGAGGGCAGAGGGCAGAGGGCAGAAAGAAGAGATAAGGAAAAAGGAAAAAAGCTGAATCCTTATTGTCTTTACATTTCTGCCGCCTCCTGCCTCCTGCCTTCAGGAGTGCAGTTCCTCATTTATTAAGTTGATCAACAGTATTGGTTTCTGGTTGCTTCTCTAAATGGGTTACCATGAGGTTGAGGATTAAAGGTTTTATTTACCGACTCAATGACATTGGCGTTTGCTAAGCTTACTTTTCCTTTCCTGCCCTACATAAATGATAGGGATTTCCACACTTAATTGATTGCCGTGACTTTATTTAATTCTGAAAAACTACTATTTACACCTTCATCAACCGAGAAAGACGCTATTCCTACTATTTTTGCTTTTCCTAATGAGTATAGTGTCGGTATTACCAGTTTAGGATATCAAGTTATTTGGGCAACTTTAGCAAGGCGCACTGATGTAAAAGTAAGTCGTCTTTTTACCGATATTCAGGAAAATTTACCCAGAAATCCTGAACTTATAGGATTCTCTTTTTCTTGGGAATTAGATTATCTTAATATTCTTAATTTACTGGAATTTTTAGCAATTCCCAGGTATGCTACTGCCAGAAACAATCACCATCCTCTCATTTTTGGAGGAGGGCCGGTTTTAACAGCTAATCCTGAACCTTTTGCTGATTTTTTCGATCTGATTCTACTAGGAGATGGAGAGAGTTTATTAAATAATTTTATTGATGCTTACCAAGAAATAAGAACAGCATCTCGTCAAAGTAAATTACGCTATCTTGCTCAAATTGAGGGGATTTACGTGCCTAGTTTATACCAAGTAAACTATGATGCTCCCGATGGTGGAATTAAATCAATCAAGCCAGTTGACGATCGCCTTCCTGCCACAATAGCTAAACAAACTTATCGAGGTAATATTCTTTCTGCTTCAACTGTGGTCACAGAAAAAGCCGCTTGGGAAAATATTTATATGGTAGAAGTAGTTAGAAGTTGTCCGGAAATGTGTCGTTTTTGTCTAGCCAGTTATCTCACTTTACCCTTTCGTACCTCAAGTTTAGAATCTGCTCTCATTCCTGCGATTGAAAAGGGTTTGAAGGTAACCAATAGAATTGGTTTATTAGGTGCTTCTGTTACTCAACATCCAGAATTTGAGAATTTGTTAGATTATTTGGCAAAACCAGAATATGACGAGGTCAGATTAAGTATAGCCTCAGTTAGAACTAATACTGTCACTGAAAAGTTAGCCAAAATTTTGAGCAAAAGAGATACTCGCTCCCTTACCATAGCTGTAGAAAGTGGCTCTGAAAAGTTAAGAAATATCATTAATAAAAAACTCAAAAATGAAGAAATTATTCAGGCTGCTATCAATGCTAGAGCAGGTGGATTAAGAGCGATGAAACTTTATGGCATGGTAGGATTACCTGGCGAAGAAGAAAACGATCTTGAGGCTACAGTAAGTATGTTCAAAGCAATTAAAAAAGCAGCGCCAGGGTTGCGTTTAACCTTAGGATGTAGCACATTTGTGCCTAAATCTCATACTCCTTTTCAATGGTTTGGTGTTAATCCAGAAGCGAAAAAAAGATTAAAGTGGTTGGAGAAAAATTTAGGCAAAATAGGGGTCGACTTTCGCCCTGAAAGCTATAATTGGTCAGTAATACAAGCACTAATATCCAGAGGCGATCGCCGAGTAAGCAAGTTATTAGAATTAACCCGTAATTATGGCGATACAGTAGGTAGTTACAAAAGAGCTTTTAAAGAATTAAGAGGACAATTACCGGATTTAGATTATTATGTTCACAGTAATTGGCAAATCAACCAAATTCTACCCTGGAGTCATCTCAAAACATCTCTGACTCAAGAAACATTAATCAAACATTTACAGAATGCTATTCCTAGTTATAATAAGTAATTGTTGTAGCTAGAACTCAAAATTAAATAATTAAATTAAGATTATTTGCTGGGAGAGCTACCCAATAAAGTAGATCCTGTTATAACCTATATATGGAATAAGTTAATTAATTTAAGGATAAGCAAGATAATGAGTAACATTGAAGAAAAAATTCAAAAAGAATTACAACAAGCTAGAGAAGTATGTGATGTTTCAGGAGCTAATTCTGGTGAATGTGCTGCTGCTTGGGATGCAGTAGAAGAATTACAAGCAGAAGCTTCCCACCAAAGGCAAACTCACCCCAAAAAAAGCTCTTTCGAGCAATATTGCGAAGATAACCCCGAAGCTGCTGAGTGTCGAGTTTATGAAGACTAAAATTAGTTGTTTCTAGCTGATAACTGACGATGGTAGGGTGGGCATTGCCCGCCTTATACTACTGCCCTACCAAGCAAAAGCTCATTAGTATTATTGATGGAAGAGACTTTATTAAGATCCTTAGCCTGGACAGACTACCGCTTAGCTGTCTTAGTCGCACTAATTATCCCCTTAGCCCTTTCAGTTTGGGCTGTGGTGCAACAAATCCCCTCAATTCAGCGTTTATTGGTTATTTACTGGCGAGTAGCTAGTCTGTTAGTCATTACTATCTATTTGCTGATACCTGTGTGGAGTGTGGGATATTTAACTGGTTTAGCATCAAGCATCCTTATCCCCATTTCGCTCTGGTTTTGGATAGATGTGAATGATGAAATTCGAGATTTGCCGAAGAGTAAGCTAAAATCAGTAACTACTTCATGGCGTTGGGCGATGACTATATATGGTATTTTGGGTGCGATCGCTCATATTCCCCTAGCATCCTGCGCTTTTACTCCCAGCCCTACCGAAAACAGCCTTTGTCGAGCATGGTTAGAAGCACCCTGGCAATACAAAGCATTCTTCCATGCGGAAGCAACTCCTGGTTTGTTAGGCTTTTTGGGAATGTCAGGTCTGATTATTTATGCTATCTACTTCTTTTACTTTCTGCTGATCCGTCTTGGCAAACAAGGTAGAATGGCTTTAGAACAATAAATCATCAACCATGGTGAAACCTACTATTGCTCAAAGATTGGAAAAATATACCTTGCAAAAACCTCAAGAAGTATTATTGGTTGAGGTTGAAATTCAAGGAGAGCAAGACCAAATTATCATTTTTAAAGGTTTTTCCAGTTCACTGGTACGTCAGACAAATTTTGATCCTGACGTACCAGTATTGCCTAGAGAAGCTAAAATTATCAGAATTGATAGATTAACTAGTCCTTATAATCCCGGGGCTCCTAACTATATTCAACAAGAATTAACTTGGGCAGAGATGGAAAAGTTATTGTTAGAAGTTGAACATTGACGCAGTTGGCTTATTCTTGCCAAAAGTGTTGAGATTATCTCTCCCAAGAATGGTGTTATAGGTAAAAGAGGCGATCGCTTTCGTAGCAATGCCTACCACCTACCTTAATCTCTTATGGTGGGCATTGTCTTTAATTATTGAGCGAACGACAACCAATACCTGGACTGACAATGCCCACCCTACTAATGAAACTACTGCTCCCTGCTGCCCTGCTAGGGGCGATCGCCTTTTGCCGTGCCGGTAATTAGAGGCGATCGCCTACTGATATTAGTAAAGCTATTGAGTATTGGCAAGACTATGAAAAGCGTGAAAGATTTAACCAGTAGAGATTATCAAGACTATCTCTTATCTGTTCTCAGTAATCCAGAAAGAGCTGCTAATAATCTAGAAGTGGTTTTAGAAGAAAAGGAACGTTTATCGGGATTATTAAGACTAATTTTAAGTGATATTATTCAAGCTAAAATTAAAAATAATACTCTCTCTGATGAGGCTAAATTACACTTTGAAAAACTGGAGCAAATATTATCAAAAACCGATGGAGAAGAAATTTATACTTTTATAGATTTATTATCGACTTTGGGGTTGAAATTATCTATTACTGTAAAATGACCAACAGCATCTTAACGACTGACAACAGCAATAGCAACTTCCATCAGTAAGCCATTTCGCATTTAAGCTTTTGGTTAGGCTGCAAGGGAGCAGGGGGAGAAGGATTGCGCTAAAGCGCAACTACAAGCCTACTTTAAAATCAAACTATATTTTTGACCAACCCTCAATTATTTCTAGCATTCTTGCATGGCTAATTGCTTTTATTTTACGTTTTCCTTGAGATTTTTTCACTCTTTCAACTACATCTACTAAAGAAATAAAGAGTTTCTTTTTTCTTTCTTTATCTATACTTTCAGCAATTTTTCCAGCTTCTTTTGAATTCATACCAGAACGTCTTAAAGCATCTGCCAACTTATCAATAGGTAATTTATTGAAAATATCTAGAGGCTCTAATTTTTGATTTATTCTAGCTTCAATTTGATTTATTCGTGCTTCTAGTTGATCTTGCTTCTGTTTTTGTTGTTGTTGTAAATTTTGAACTACATCATTTAAACGCAATTCTAAATTATTTAAACGTACTTCCCAATTGTTTAAATTTGCTGGTAATATTTCATTGGTTGTTGTTTGTTTTTTTCTGAGTAATTTAATTTGTTCTTGAATAAAATTTTCTTTTTCATTGGGTATAATAAAAGCTCTAATCATTTCAAAATTATCATCTATTTCTTGAGCTTTTACTGCTGCATAATATTCAAAATGACCTTCGATAACTTCATATTGTTCTAGGCCAGTTTTTTTGACAATCAAAGGTTGAATTATTCCTCCTGCTTGCAGCATTAAATCAGCTAATTCTTGCAACTCTGATTCAGAGAATAAAGAACGCTCTTGAGCTGTATGAATATTATTGATATCGACTAAAGAGGTAGTTAAACTCATACTTTTACTCCTATTTTTTCTATGACTTCCAAAGCTAACATTTCAAATTCAGAAGTGGCAAGAGAATCAGGTCTATAGTCTAACACTGAACGAGGATCGGGTATTTCTAGATTCCCAACAATTATACTATTTTCTAAAGCTTTTGCTATATCTTCTCTTTCATAAATAGCTGTCTCAAATAAAGGAAAATTATAACGCTCTTTAATATTTTCTTTTCTTTTAGGTAGAGTATGTTGAATAAATCTAGCATTAGTAGAAATTTTAGTAGGTAGTACGCCTAAAATATTAATACGATCTTTTCCTAAATCTCCTCGAAACTCATCGATCTCGTTAACAAAATTTTCCACATTTTTTAATCCCTCATTAGCAAAAGGTTTCAGATCGGAAGGAATAATTAAATAGTCTGTAGTCATTAAGGCTATCCTCGCATATAAATTTAGAGATGGAGGAGTATCTATCAAAACTAAATCGTAATTTTGTTCTACTCCTTGTAGTTTTTTAAATATTCTAGTTTTTGCTGTGTCAATTTCAACTAGCTCTCTTTCATACTTCATTAAATCTATATGAGATGGTATCGCATCAATTTGCTCTTTTGTAAATGTAGTTTTTCGAACTACTTGTGGAATTAAATATTTACTGCCAGAGCGAATTAAATGATAGACATAACAATCTTTTAAATTATCATCTGCTTCATCAATAAATTTTGCTAAACCAACAGCAAAAGTTGTATTAGCTTGACTGTCGAGATCTATAATTAAAATTCTCAAACCTTTTTTGGCTAAAGCAGCAGCTAAATTAACTACTGTAGTCGTCTTTCCTACTCCACCCTTATTATGGTAAACTGTAATAACTTTCATGGAATTTTCTAGTTGCTTCTTGGTTAATTTGTGTTTATCAATACTTTCAATTTTATCAAAATCATCATTAACTGGTCTTAATTGGTTAGATTCAAGAGCTTTTTTAGTTATTGACTTTTTGCCAATCAAAGATTGAATTTGATCTATATTTTCTTCAAGTTTATCTCCTGAACAATTAAAAACCAAATAAAGATTCTGATTCCTTCTTTCATAAATTCTAATTTGTCGGCTATTAGTAATTAAACCATATTTAACTTTAACCGTATTTAAGTAACGTTTAAATTTACGGAGATGATGATCTAGATTTTGCTTTGGATGCTTGGCTTCGATGATTATACACCAAGATAATTTTGTCATTAACTTAGATTTATAGAACTTTATAGGAACAACCAAAAAATCTAGACGAATTTTATTGAAAGTTACTTCCTGATACCAATCATCAGGAGTATAATCTAAGCTAGGCAGTAAAAACTGAACAATTAACTTACTTTCTACCTCAGCTTCATTACGACACCATTCGGGAATAAATTTCAAGATTATTTCGCCCTATCTGATCATAGCTTAATTATCAATGCCCTCAATTCCATGAACCTAAAAGTATTGCTTCCGACAGAAATTTTAATTGAGCAAGAAGTTACTAAAATAGTAGCAGGAGCAGAAAATTTTTTAGCAGTAAATGAGGGAATTTTAGTTAAATGTGGTACTCAAGTGTTAGTTTCTACTTTCATAACATAGCGGGAGTTGTATGTGCAAATTTAATTTCTACCAATGGGCTGCGGGGGAGCAGGGAGAAAGGCATATAACTGAATGGTAAATGTGTATTTTATTTTGTCTACCCACTAACTGTTTTATAGCAAAGGCGGGAGCGAAGCGCTGCGAGCGGCGCAGATCGCACTCAAAAGGCTCCCACAGCGTTCCCATGCCATCGGTTGTGAGGTATGTTTGACAAATGTTGGAGCTCTTGCCAAAATAAAGTCAGTTACTCTGCACGACAATAATCATCAACATTATGTACTGCATGAACTAAGACAGGAGAGCCCTCTCGAATAACAAATTCACTGAGCCCTACTTCTGCCGGGCGATCTGGATCGATAGCAACGGTGACCCATAGTTACTAAAAATATAGTCAAATATGACATTGACCAGATTTAGCTCTACCAGGAGTAATCCTGATGGGGCGAACTACAACGCCCTCTATCCCTCCATCAAAGACTGTTGGGATTACTTTTCGCATAATGTTATAGCTTCCGTTAACATCAGCATTGATTCTAACTTTCTTCCCTTTGATTTTGTACATTCCTCTAGTTTCTCGATAGCCACTAAATTTAACTTGATTAGCACCATCATCGACCTAAGTAGGAATCGAATCTAGAGATAGAAAACTAGCTTTTGATGTATAACTTTCCTCTGAGCAAACAACTTTTATTCCCTTCATCTCTCCTTTGTAAATTAGCATTTTTACTAGGCGAGCATGAGGAATAAAAACAAAAGACTGATTGTTTTGTTTGCCATTATTTACTCCTTGTTTCCACAAGGGATTTTGCCCAATAATTAACTTACCAATCCCCCGATTATCTAGATAATCAATTATCCATCTAGAAGCTTGATGGAGATAGGTATCTACTCGATTATTCCGCTTGGCTGTTAGTTTTTGGATTCGACGAGATGTCTGTTGAAAACCTCCTAAGTTTGACTGGAGCTTGGCTTTAGTTTTGTTATAGAATTGGTTTAAACTTTTGAGCGGTCGTCCGTTAACCAGAATCGGGACAAAGCCTTTTTGGTTTGATGTTAACGTCGCTAAATTGTTGACGCCAATATCTATCGCTGCCACAGCTTCCGGGTTGGTTACTGAGGAGTGTTCATCTTGTTGGTAAACTACTTCAATCACATACTGTCCTACTTGAGGAATAATCCGAGCTATCGCTATGTTTTTAGCGCATGTTGGAATAGCAATATCTGTGCCAGATAATTTAACGATTCCTTTCTTCAGCCCGGATTTACTGATAGCCTGGATTGTATAAATCAGTAAGTTACGCCCTTTAATTTTGTGTTTATATTTGGGTAATTTTGGTCGACCCTTAAACTTATGGGGATTTTCTTGATAAGCTTGATTTGCTTCAAAAAAAGACTGCCAATTTTGAGCTAACACTCTCAGGACTTGTTGACTTACCTTTCTAGGTAAAGCTTGATAGTCTGGCTGGTCTTTTACCTGATGATAAACCTGATTAAATCCCAGATAAACTTTGTCAAAGATAAATGATTGACGGATTAAATAGTTGGCATAATTGTAAAGATTTTTAGACAGAAAACACAAGTTATCTATCTGTTTCCAGAACGGACTAGTGTCTTTGACAATATGTCTTTCAACTTGCCTCATTTTTTCTATTTGAAATTAACACTAGTATTATCTCATATAATGAGATTTAGTCATTGAGATATTTGAAAATATTTAACAATATTTGACTACATTTACGTTCAATGTTTATGATACCTTGCCCACGAAAAATAAGTGAATTTAATTGCGGCTCGATCCAGAATATTGGTGGTCATCACTATGTCTGAATTTGATTAAATGCTTGAAAGCCTCCCTGACTATATTTGAATCGGCATGGGGTAAATGAACATTTTCTGAGAGATATCTTTTCCATGCCTTAGTACCAGGTTGTCTCGCGAATAGCTGGAGGAGATGGCGAGTGATGCTATTTAATTTAACTCCCTTCGAGATCCAATCATCGATATAAGGTAACATAGCTTCTATCACCTGATCGCGGGTAGGAGGTTCAGCAACTTCACCATAAAAATCTCGATCGACTGTAGCAAAAATATAGGGATTATCACAGGCAGCACGTCCGATCATCACTCCATCGACAAAATTTAACTGCTCTGTAACTTGTTCTAAATTAGTAATACCACCGTTAATTTCAACGATCAGTTGAGGAAATTCTGCTTTGAGACGCTGGACATCATGGTAACGCAGAGGGGGAATAGTCCGGTTTTCTTTAGGGCTTAAACCCTGTAACCAAGCTTTGCGGGCATGAACGATAAAGCGTCGGCAACCGGAGCTACTGACAATACGGACAAAATTAGCCATATCTTCATAGCGATCGCGCTCATCAATCCCAATACGATGCTTAACGGTAACGGGAATACTCACAACTTTTTGCATCGCTTCTACAGCCCTAGCTACCTTCTCAGGTTGCCCCATCAAACAAGCCCCGAAATGACCGTCTTGAACTCGGGAACTCGGACAACCGACATTGAGGTTAATTTCGTCATAACCCCAAGCTTCCCCAACCTTGGCACACTCGGCTAAATCTTGGGGATTATCGCCACCGATTTGTAGGGAGAGAGGGTGTTCTGCGGCAGAAAAATCCAGTAATTTAGGGCGATCGCCTCTGAGGATAGCTTGAGTAGTAATCATTTCCGTATAAAGTAGTGTCTTCTTAGTGATTTGCCGCATGAAGTAGCGAAAATGGCGATCGGTGTAATCCATCATCGGAGCAATACTTACAGGATATAACTGAAGTTGAGGGATAACTTTAATTAATTTTCGGGGAATAATAGTCATCATTACTTATCGATATGGATTAATTACAAGCTAAAATCAGATTATGGGCCAAGTTTGAATCAAATGAGATTGAGAGAACTATATGTTTAGTATTGAAAAATTACAGCCAGCTAGTAAAGCTGATACTTTAATGTATCAACCATACTATGGAAAAGATCAACATGAAATCCTACCCTATGCTTTAAGTTTATATCAACAAGGTTTTTTAGAGGGAGAGAGAGGAATAGAGGGAACCAAGAGTATTCCTTTTGTCGCTACATGGTACGTATCCAGACTACCCTCTGAGTTAACCCGTTGTCGTTTGCAATTTGAAGGAAATGCGGATTTAAGTTATGAAATTAATTTGTCTAACTCTGAGTTTGTTAATTATTTGATCGATCTAATCAAGACTTTTAAGGAGTCTCGCCAGACAGATTTTACTCAAGCTTTTTATCGTAAATTGCTGCGCTTGGAGGATTAAATTTTACCTTTTGTTGATTGTTGATTGTTGATTGTTGATTGGGTGTACCTGATGAGGAGTGAAAATTGCTATAAATAATTTTTGTGGATATGTTGATTAGCTATGCTAACATACAAAGGTCTCTCTTATCACTGGTAGAAAGACAACTTCCTGACGGTATTTTTCGAGTGCATAGGCTAGATGAGAAAATTGTCATTTTGACTATCGATGATGGACCTTCCTCGAAAACCCAAGCATTATTAAATTTGCTAGAGCAATTTAATGCTACGGCAACCTTCTTTGTTCATACTTCTTATACAGAGCAAGCTAGTGATGGTAAAAATCTTATCCAACAAATACATATAAGAGGACATGAAATAGGTAATCATATGCCAAAAGATATACCAAGCATATCATTATCAAAAACGGAGTTTGAACAAGAATTTCGTAAAGCAGATGCACTGCTCCGTAGTTTGGGAATTACTCCTACTTTTTTTCGAGCAGCCGGTGGACGTTTTGATTCTGGAAAGATGATGCTACCCCTAAGAGAGCTTGGATACAAACGTAAGTTTATTATGGCAAGTTTTCTGCCATGGGATACTCATTTGCCCTTTCCTAAAATCTATGCTAATCAGCTCATTAGCAGTGTTTTTCCTGGAGCGATAGTCGTATTCCATGACGGCGAACAAAAAGGCAATAGCCGTTTAGCAAGAACTTTTATATCGTTAGAGAAATTTTTACTCGGCATGAAAAGTAAGGGATATCGAGTAATGTCTTTGGGAGAAGCTTTGGAGATAGCCGAAAAAAGTTAGGTGTATCCTAATTCGCTTCGCTCCAAGCTATCCAACCCAGCCCCAGCCAACCCCTACCGTGTACACACAAATAACCAAGACAATCAATTTTCTGCTTTTCGCCCCCCTAGCCCCCCAATTCTGGCAGGGCAGTTTCATTCTCGGCTAAGACAGCAGGGGAGCAGGGAGCAGGGAGCAGGGGAGAATTTTTCAACCTATAGACTCTATTTTGACAAAATTTGTCGGTATATGTTGTTGATAACAAACACGAAACTTTAGTAGTTCCAGTTAATTTCACCATGACAGTCATCAAGTTTTTAAAATCTAAATTAAGTTATTTTTAGGCAAATTGTTTTTTATCTCCCCATCTTACCCTCTCCTCCTCTCCCTACTAAGCTCTGGAAATATTTTTCTTGAACTTGAAACAGCCCTGCCCCAATTCTGGGGAGAACAAGGCAAGAAAGTCCCCCGTTAAACAAACAGCGAAGCATCTGCTGGCTTCCCCCCTTCTAAGGCTACCGTGTACACACAAATAACCAAGACAATCAATTTTCTGGCTTTCGCCCCCCTAGCCCCCCAATTATGGGGGGAACAAGATAAAAAAGTCCCCCAAAATTGGGGGATTTAGGGGGCGTTCATAGCCTCAGCTACAAAGCAGACGACTTATGTGTACACGGTAGCTTTCTAAGGGGGACGGGAGGGGGATTGGGGGATGCGCGGGGGCGGAAACACTGTAAATATTAGTCAACCAGACTTATGTGTACACGGTAGAGACCAACCCACCCCTAACCCTACCCACTCACAAGGGTAGGTTTTTTACAAAGGTTATCGGTGAGGGTAAAGTTCGCTTCGCTCGAACACTCCCTGCGGTCGTGAACGGAATTCGGAAAAATTTTTGAGTAAGATGA
>JAAUYA010059364.1_pt1 | contig 12408 bp, 9 predicted proteins | sample 7278161 | NCBI WGS metagenome assembly JAAUYA01 (sample SAMN14350120, study PRJNA611818) | marine sediment metagenome | isolation source: surface marine sediment (3m) | place: French Polynesia: Moorea | collected 2018-08
CTTGTGTACTATGCATGAGCTAAAGGATGTGTTCTGTCAGACATCTAGTCCATCATAAAGTGGGATGTATGTTTACATAAGACAGCTCTCACGGGCCTCTTTCATGTTTCTTATCAACTCAAGTTCCTCCTTTCCTATCAATGCTGGCAGAAAGATACATTTCATTTGGTGGGACCCTCCTTTGTGTCCATTCATACATTATTTGACTTAGTTCTACCATCTAAATGCAGTAACTTTGTGGGTTTCTTTTTTACCAGATCATTTTCTCTTTCATTGAAATCCTGCATTATATTTTCTTTTTATAAAAAGTCATGGGGACTTCTGACTTTACGAAACTAGCCAAGTGTCCAATATTGTATTAAAATCAGTCCCAATTGTGTGTTTGATTGCAAACATGAACCATTTGTGGTTTAGGTAAGGTCTTTCAAGTCCTCTAAATCACCTTAAGGTAGGAAGTGACGGTATAATGGGCTATGAGACCCAAAAATAAAAAGACCTTTTGACTATGAAAAGCAATTTTAATTTTTTCTAATTTTTTGCCCGACACACTGTCACGTCCTACACTGTACCTTAAGACCTTAAGAATCAAGGGTGACTTTTGCTTGCTTATACAGAAATTCAGGGCGATTTTTGATGCTATTTGAGTCCATTCTACATTATCACTACAACATTTTGGACTGCCCATTCAAAGTAGAAGTGCCAGAAATGTCTGCTTTCTTATCCCAGGGTGTCACTGCCATATTATAACCCTAAAGGGCAAGAGAAACTTCATGGGTCAACGCTCTTGAAATGTAGGTTTACTTCCAGAGAACCACTACTGACCAAAAAAATCCATTTTTCCCGCCTCCACTAGCCTAATTCTGTGGTTTTAATCTCTTTATGTTCAACTCCTAGGACTCGAGTGGCAATGAAATTTTATAGCCAAAACCTTGCCCAATGGGCACAGAAAGTTTGGAAAACATTTCCGTCATGTTTCTCTTGCCCTTTACCCTAAGAACTGCCATTCCTGTTTTACTCATGATTTCACTCTTATTACCAGATCAACGTATCACTTAACAGTGAATCCTTTGAGTGTTAAGTGCCAAGATCCCACAGCTAATCGTATGGTTTATTTATCAGTCTGCACAATGTATCAGATATTGTGAGTATCCCATATTGTGAAGGTGTTTCAACAGAAGCTCTCCAGATTGTAAGATTATTTTGACTCCTGCTACTTTCCTGCATAACACACACAGAAGTGGCCCTGAGGGGAAAAACAGGTGGGGCTTAAAACATCAACCTCTGGGATATGTATGTTATTATGTTAGTTGTATCAATCAACATGACCAGGAGTTTTCATGAATCTCCATAATGTAAACATGTGATCTAATCTTATCAAGATGCAGGTTATTCTCTGAGGTGAATAATAAGGTTAAAGAAGCTGTGCCCTAATATGAAAAGTATTCCTCGCAGGCTCCAGGTGTTAAAGGCTGGGTCAAAATATATCATCATCAACATTTCAATGCTAGCAAGGAATGGCATAATGGCTGAAATGGATCCAACTTGCATTCCCTGTAATATTGCTTGTGCCATGCCTTCCTAATAATTCATTTATCATGTTGTGGAAAATATAACACAAAAACCCTCTCTGTATATTTATCATACCTTTAGGCCCCTAAATATAGTTTCCCAACTCAATATTGTCCTTCTCTTTTATTTGTGCCTAATCATAGATTCTAATTTAAGTTGATGTACAGTCTTTGTCTAATGAAATGCATAAGAAACCAGACTCAGGATTAAGGTGGTCCTAGGGGGTTATCCAAGGTGTCCAGATAGCCATGATCTAAGGGACCGTTCAAAAAGTTCAACGATTCTCAGAAATGGAAAGTCATCTAGACCATTAGATACCTTCCATCACTTACAGGGATATGCACACTCTTCCAAAATTCTGACGATACAACAAGGTGATCCCGTTAAAGGTGGTGCTCCTGAAAACCGTAAAACTCCACCTTAGAGTTGCATTTCTTTTGGGGAGATTGTATAAATTATTCATTCACTGATGTTAGATCACCTTGATAGGGGGATCTATTCCTGATGAAACAAGTTGAGGATTATATCAGTATCAAGTGGTTGTGAACTGCAGAATTGACAGCACATGTGTTTAGCAACCTGAGCTCAACATGTTACCATCTCACATGTGTTTGTGTGTTACCTGCAATTTGCAAGACATGATAACTTGCAGCTGCAGGTGTCACGGGCAAGTTTTATGTCTGCAGGTTAAACAGGAAATGTTAACCTTCCTAATAAAATCCGACAGCATGTACCTGGATTTGATGATTTTCATTAAATGTTAAATGAAGATGCAACTTCAGGTTACAGAACAAGTTATCATAGTTACGAATAATAATAGTTATCTTTCTGCTAACTAATTCGCAAAATGTGCAACTAAATCGTTTCGATACTAGGATGCTATAGGGGGAGTAGGAGGTAGGAGGTACTGGTAGGGAGGACGGTCCCTGATTGGAGAAATATGTGCCACAGCCACATTTATAGTAATATGCCTCTCTCGCAATTAAGGGAAAATGAGTATCAATAAGAAGATTCCTATAGCATTCATGTTACGGAACCATTTAGTTGCACATTTTGTGAATTAGTTAGCACAAAGATAGTTATGACTATTTTTTTAGTTAATGATCTAAGCTAGCTTCTACATGAAGTAATGATTCACTGATAAGTCCAAAACTCTGACCAGGGGCAAAATGACTGATTTTTTTGGCAGAAGATGGCAGTTTTGTTCTGTAAAACCAAAAACACCCAATAATGCCTGATGAGAACTGTTCACATCTTTCATAACTTAAACTTTACACTTTTCTGGCTTAACAAAACAGAACCGAAAAGTCATAACCTATAGGCCAAGGTGATAAAACACAGACAATGAGTTGAGCTAATATCCTGCTCACATTTCATAACTGCTTATTCCTGACAGGGATGTCTATTCACATTTGAGCCGCAGCTATTTGATAAGAAGTTTTGTTTACAATAACACAATCTTAGGGATTTCTACTCAAAAATATCACAGCTTCTCTGGAATTTCCCAGCAATGTAAACAATAAGGGAGCTCTCATTTCTCATGCGGCAAAAAATTCTGCCCCTCCTATTGACCTATGCGAAAAAGAGAGAAATAACTGGCCCCCTTTTGGGTCCCAGAAAAATTTTGCCCCCGCCCCAAGGAAGAACCCTTCTCTTATTGCACCGGAGGTGCAAAAACAATTGGCTCCCTCTTCTTCTTCTTCCGAAAAAATAAGAAAAAGAAAATTCTCCTCCCCCCTTGGCCCCTTGAAAATTTTTTGGCCCCCTTAAGACCATCCTAAAAGATTTTGGCCCCCACAAGCAGATGGCCCCCCTCGGGCAAAAAAATCGTAGCTCCCTAATGCTCTTCTTTTCCAAAACAATTAATATCATATTGCCTTGTTTTAAGTGTCAAAAGGACAGCAAAAGGCAAAGGCTAGCATGCCCCTCATAGCTTGAATGATTGATTTCTATGGTCATGGGCTGGCAGCTGAGCATTTGATCGGTGATTATCTTTATGCTGTATGCTAGATCAGATCTATTTTTGATAAATTCTGATACAGTCCAGTGAAACGCAGAGGAAAAGTACCAAGCAACACGGTAAACTTTGTAGCATTATAAAGTATAACAAAAAGCAAAATGTGAGGATGTTCAATTTGATAGAAATGGACAAACAGAACAAAAAACAAAGATCCCCATCCTAGGCTGCGATAATCATATTACTAATAAGATTCTGGCAAAAAATTTGACACAATGGCCAATGTGTCAAATTTAGCTGGTAATCCCATGTGTGTGGTAATGGATAATACAAATCTATAGGGAATGAAGTACTGATTTGTTGAGGGGCAGGGTAAGGGTCAGTGCCCTCGGTGGTAATGCAAGATCTAATCACTGATGGGAATGGAGTAATGACCTGTTCACAGTCAGGGTTAGGGTCAGTTCTATGGGTGGTAATGCACATTATCAATGTGATAAAGCATTGCGTTTGGGTGAGGGTCCAATGTCTGTGGTAATGGATAATACACACCTATACCGAATGAAGTATTGATCTGTTGAGGGCTGGGGTCAGGGTCAGTATCCTCGGTAGTAATGGCAGATTGTAATGTAGCAGTCTAGTCACTGATGGGAATCAGTCAGGGTCTGGGTCATAATGGTAATGCCCATAAACATGATGATAAAGCATTGAGTTTTGGTCATGGTCACAGGTGATGCTCCCCGATGGGAGGAAAGTAATGTACTGTTGAGCATGAGTGTCATACATAGGGCTCTCAGGTTCATGAGGTTGGGAATGAAGTAATGTCCTGTTGAATTTTAGTGTCATAGAAGTAATGTCCTGTTCACAGTCTGGAGTCTATTCATGGATGGTGATACATTAATGAGCACCAGTGTTAGATCGTGTACTCAGGAGGGGAATGAAGTAATGTTCAATTGAGCGTAGGTGTCATGGATGGTGTGCTGACTGAGACCAGTTAGTGAAGGTGGCACATCATGTTCACCAGGATTGCTGTTAGGGCGACGCACGCCTGCCCAGGTCGCACAGAATTAATGTCTTCTGTTCTTCGAGGTGCGGCTATTGGGGACGGTAATGAAATAAGGTCCTATCTGCCCAGCATGTTGCCAGTAACCAGTGATGGATCAGTCACATTGGCAATGTTGCCGCTATCCTACACTCTCCCGACAGATTAAGTGAACATTATCGAGAGCACCTAAGATTATGGCAAAAAATTTGACACAATTGCCAATGTATCAATTTTGTGTGGTAATTGCACTTCCATGGTAACTCTTTTTAAGAGTGTATTGGAAATTATATATGCTCTGTGGTAATTAGATCTAAGAGTGTAGTTATGGTGCTACATGTTTCATCGTAATCATCTCTTATAGTGTAATCCTAGAATCATGTCCAAGAGAGTACTAATTTGTGAGAGTGTAATGGATATACTACATACATAGTCATGGTAACTTTTTAAGAGTGTATTGGAAATGATGTACCCTCTGTGATAACTAGATCTAAGAGTGTGGTCATGGTGCTACCTGCTACATGGTAATCATCTCTAAGGGTGTAATCCTAGAGTTATGTCCCACAGACCACTAAATTGTGAGAGTGTAATGGTCGTGCTTTTGATATGGAAATGGCCTTCCCTAAGTTTCACCATGATGTTTGGATGTTTGTTTCTTAGTTTGTCAGTACACCAGTCAGTTTTTTAGGGCCCGTCGTGCAGACAAAATGCATTGATTTCGGGGTAGGGCATCCAAATAAAGTGCATTTCAGTGAATGGGGATACCCATAAAAAAACGAAAATATTTTTCATGTTTATTAGGGGGGTTCCCTTGTCGGAAACAATTTTTTTTAGTAAATGTAGGTCCTCCCCGACACAAAATGTTGTTTCCATTATGTTGACAGGGCGAACGAGCATACTCAAAATCTAAGCCTCCTACAGAAACTGGCCACCAGACTTTATCCAGTAGTCACACATGTATAGCTGATATATGACTTTCAGTGATGTTCGATTACTATTCCAGGATCTTAATCAGATTTTAATCAGAATAATTGGTTTGAATGGGATTGGAATCAGATTCAGAGATTTGAAAAGCCCCAGAATCATGTGAAAGTTTGTTGAAATTGAGTTCAGCATGGAAATCAAGATTTCCCCATGGAATCGTAATCAAAACTGGCATCACTAGTAACGGTAACAGCAAAATCCTCCAATCTTATTTGCCGATTCATCGATCTTTTTTTAAAAGTGTAACTTCAGTTATCTGGTTCAGTGCCGCTTGCCTTTCTTTCAACTGTACTACTATAGGGGCATTATGGGCCGGCTTCTTTGAGATTTTTTGTCCCCCCCCACTTTGCCGATCTAGTAATAAGCCTCTTTTTTGCTGACTTACCGAGTTGTGAACAATGTTTCGAAGAGGATGATCATTATGATGATGATGATGCACAGCACACCCTCTGGTTTCATACACCAGCCTGGGGAAGGTATTAGGATAGAAGCAATACTAGTGACCAGCTTGACAATATATTTCACTCATTCACTTGTGCTCTTGTTGCAATTGTAATAACTAGTCTGGTTTCTGACCCCTGATTATGATGTTTACCCTTGCCTGTGAGCAAACATCAAAGAAAACCTGGGTCAAGCTTGTAGTTCAAGGTCAAATGCCAAGGACATCAAGTTTGTAGCCTCCCTGCTACAGCTGGAGCAAACCAGCTTCTGCATCAGGAACTGGCTGCATTATTTCCTCATCTTTATGTATTTCCTGCAAATCTGTCCGTCTTACGGACAGGTGTGAATTTGTTTGACATCAATAACACTGCTGCTCAACAGGGCATTACTTCATTCCCTTCCTAAGATCCCCATCTATAACACTGCCACTTTACAGGGCTTTACTGCATTCCCTTCCTGAGAGCCCCATCTATAACACTGATGTTGACCAGGATATTACTTCATTTCCACCCGCAGAGCACACTGGCGCTTATCAGTGTATTACCATCTGTAATGTAATTACTTCATTCCTAACCGCAACCACAACTTTCATTCAAATCTGCCAAACAGGAGATTATCAAGTAATAGGCATTCTTTACATCATTCCAATCCTAAGTGTCCTATCCATAACACTGATGCTCAACAGGGCATTACTTTATTCCCATCCTAAGAGTACCATTACCATGTGTGACCTGACACCAACCCTGCCTGCAAGCAAATTACTACTTAATTCCAAACCAAAACTAGATTACTACTTCATTCCAATATGAGATTATCTTCAAGGATACTGATCCTGACCCAGCACCTCAACAGATCAGTACTCCATTCTCTATTACCATCTGTGAACTGATTCCCGTGCTGATTGCCAGCAGATCATTACTTCATTCCCATTCACAACTCGCTTACTACTTCAAGTAATTCATTCAAATTTGCCATTACCATCAAGGACACTGACCCTGACCTGATCCCTCAACAGATCAGTACTTCACTCCCAATAGATATGTATTATTCATTACCACAGGCATCGGATTACCAGCTAAATTTGACACATTGGCCATTGTGTCAATTTTTTTGCCAGAATCTTTTGTGCTAAGCGGTTTTCATTTCTGATAATGGATTATCCGAAAGCCAAATCACTTGGGGATGTTAACTAATTCTTATAGATAGTCAATATGCCATGCAAAACAATAGAGGTTGTGAAAACTCATTTCCAAGTTTATATAGCATTTGTTCCATTCTTATTGAAAGCCTGAGTTAAGTGTGACGGCAGTTTTGAGGGATACATTGTCAGAGTACATAATTTTCACATTTGATTTAATGTTTGTCAGGACTATTACGTTTCCTGATATGTCAAAGATTCAGAGATACTGAGAAGGAGAGTAATTAGATGACTTAAATGTGTTGACAGTGCTACTCGAATACATATAGAATATGCCCACAATGCACAAAATTATCAATTTTTGTCAGGATTGTAAGGTTTCCTCTTCTGATATATATATTTCCACTCACATAAGAGACTTTATCTTTAGGACCTGTTCAGGACATACATAAAACAGCACTGGGCAATTCAATTTTGGACAGACAAATAATAAGCTGGACAAAATATCATTCAGCAATACATCAATTCAGGTGTAGAAACTCCATATAAGGAGCTATAATGTTAAATCCCATTGAAAAGTTCAAGAGGTCAATTCTGCACCTGATTAGATCTCTCCATCACTGATATTGACATAAGTTCACATGTAAAAAGATAGGGGACACTGATACATGTAGTTTAATGACAGCATTCCCCCTCTGAGATCATTATGGCCTGTTCAGGGCACACACATAAAACAACAAATCCATAGATCAACTTCTGACAAATCCAGAAATAAATGACATAATACAAAGTTTTGAGCAAAATATTTACTTTAGTTCAGATGTCATGAGATGGGGGAGACTGATATATGCAGCTTTATGACATTGTCCCTCTGAAGTATTATTACTCTTGGATTGAATTATGTCCTGGGCAGGGCAAACACAAAATATCCAATTTATTTATGTCAGCCAATTTTAGAAATGCATATATATTTGAGATTCAATGTTTATGTCCTGTTCGGAACACATATAAAGCAACAAATTAATTTCTGTCAGATGCATATAAATATGGGGACCAAGGCAGGAAAAATATATTGACCTAAGTTCAGATGGCAGTAGATGGAGGCTATTGATAGGAATTGCCCTGATAGATGGATATACATTAAACACATGATATTTCCAACAGGCAAACAATCAAGCTCTTGGTTTAAAAACCATTGGGCAAGTCTATTGATAGACTCGCTTGATGGTGATTAGCTTATACGTGATTAGTTGTATCGCCTGACCAATTAACCAAAGAATCTTTTTGTTTATTGGAGAAAGTCAAGTCAACTGTTGTCAAAATCTGCATGTTTTATCTGTATATTATCTCCCATTGATAGTGCTTGTTATTCCTGGCTTTCCATAAAACACAAATATAAGATGCTAGTACAAGTGAATGATGGATCCTTCCCAGCGGGGTAGATCACTCTTGTTCTATCCATTTGATGTCTTGCTAGGACTTAGATAAATGTCTCAAGTGTAATGATATTTAAATGATGAACCCCTTAGAAATGAAGCAGGACCCTTTTTAGGCTAATGAGTGGTTTGGTTTCATAAGCTTTTATGCAGATAACCTTGTTTATACGATCACAGTGTAATTTGACGGCCACTTTAATTCTCAAATATATAGAGCTTGCACTGTAATTGAGGGAAACACTTTTATGTTAGAGCAAGCAATATTACAGGGAGACATGAGGCAATGGAAATATATAGATACCATGATATAACTTTATTACTTCAGATAAGGCAGGAAAAGGTCCCTTTGGTACAAAGTTAAAAGGATGGGGAAGGAAACACCAATTTACTGCAACTAAATATTACTATATCACAATATAATATATATAATGTAATACACATAAAAGAGACCTGGGCCTACCCCCTTTTTACCTACTTACAATGACCTTTCAAGGTCTTTTTTTTTTATCGTTCATGACCCCCGAGGACCCTTTTATCATAGGATCAAAAGGGTCTTCGGTGGTCATGAACTGTCAAAAACAGTTTGACCTTGAAAGGTCAAAGTAGGTCAAATAAACAAAGGGCCAACTTTTCAGGAAAAATCCGACGGTTATATTTCCAGATCTGTAATAATATATTACAAGTTATCAAAACAGTGCCCTGATTAGGCCAAATGATAAAATGAATATTAATGTACATGATGTATGTGCCTTTATGAAAGGTTGCAGAATGTATTACCCATGGTTCAGGAGTCATGAGATATGGGTTACCTGAGAAATGGGTTATCTGATTTGGCATTTTCTTTTGGTCTGAATTTACTGCTGACCAATATATTTGTTGGATTGATTTACAGATGTAATTCTGATACCACAATACATCAAACAAAGAAAGGATCATAGCAAAAAATGAGAAGGCATTTTTCCTGGTCAATTTTGAATGCTCAATGGATAGAGTTTAGCAGGTCAAATAAAAGGAAAGGGAATTGTATCTGCAGTTTAAACACACAAACATATAATGTACATTGGACGAACTAACTATGTTAAATAGGGGTGATTCAGAAAGCAATTTTGCCGATTGCAAATTTAATCGCAAGGCTTTTCTAGTAATCACTTTTCTCACACTTCATAATGCCATGTAATCTTTTTTGGAGGAAGCTAAGTATAGCAGCTTCCCTATCCTGAGATAATACCTGTCTAATTAGGGAGAAAGATTTCAGGATTCAGTCCTGCTCAGTAGAAGCCTTCCCAATTACCAAAAAACAAGGACCTTTCCATCTCAGAGATCAAGAGGACAGTCAGTGCCTTTGTTGTAGAACCACTGTTCCTGTTTTGGAGCAGCAAGATTGGTCTCATTGTAATCATTGTTACATTTCCATAGGAACAACTCTTTGCAAAGCTCTCTAACGAAAGGAAAGGAAAGCTGAAATGTTTTCTAAAAGCCATGATTCCCCCATTTCTAAATTTTTCAATGATTTTGGCATCATACATAGCAACTAAACTTAAACATAAACTTAAACTTAGACATTTTTTCTGAGCATGCATCTCCCAAGTCTGTGAACCTAGACTGTAATAATATAATCCCATCAAGCACCGGCAAAGGCCCCTGCTCAACCCCAAGGGCCTGAACCAGCCTTGCTGCTTGTCCAAAGTCAATAGCATTTATTCAATAGAAATCTAAATCAGTTTGTTAAAGTTAATCAGGCTTGAGATATCTGACAATATTCCATTGGGTCCGTGGTCACTCAGTACAATATTTAGTTGTATTTCATGTATTGAACTCATACCAGTCTAGACTCTATAAATATGGTAATAACATTTGAAACCATTTAATTCTGTCTGAAGATCGCACTATATGATATGACAGTTAGCCATCTACAGTACTCAAAGATTGCTAGCAATGTGTTTGCCCTCTTGATAGCTTGATTTTTCAGGAGGCCTTTTATGAGACAGTCTGAAAGGACACCGAAAGGAAATTCAACGGTGATAGAAGACTTTAGGAGTTAAAGCTGTATGGTATCTTGGCTCTTTTTCCCTCTTTGAAATGAAATGTATTCTTTAGGGCTTTAAGCAGACATTTTTGGCTCACTTTACTCTTATGAAACCTTGAAAAAGGTATTTTTATCTTGTTAATCTTTGAATAGTTTATCACAATTCATTATATTTGATGCATTTATCCAAGTCACGTACTTTGCTTCATGAGGCTTACATGAAACAACCCATATGATGTGTCACACACTCTAAGAAATGTGTTATGGATGACAATGCACTATTAGTGGTGCACCTTAAAAGGTTGGTGCCAGGCTTGACTCACACTTTTGGCAGACAGAAGGACTTGAGCATTCGCTCTTATTTCATACACCCCTTATGTTAAGCGCTTGAAATTTGTGGACAATCCATAGAAACACTGTAAAATCAACATTTAGCCATGTTATTGTTCTTTGAAAGAAAAGTTAGTTCACAATGAGTGTTTTTCTTTGGATCCAGCGTTCAGCTTCTTTCTCCAGTGATGGATTTTTCCCAAGCAGGAAGAAGACAAGAAAGCAATGTTACCAGTTAGAGACATCCTAAACAGATTTGGAGTCTCATTGTTAGCAGAGGGGAAATCTTAACAAAAGGTAGCCTCTGAAAAATAAAGTCACCAAATGAAATCCTTTTTACCCATGAGGAAAATGGTCATCTGTTTGCTTTAGGGAGGTTGAATGAAGCTTGAACTGTCCTATCTTTATCCAGAAATGTCAGTCTCAAACAAAGTTATGTCCCTAAATCCCAGCTTTGACTAGACACTCTATTCCATATTGGTTTTAAAAATCTCACCTCAAAAGCTGTCAGAGTGAATTGGAAAGATAAAACTGGGCCACCTTGTAACTTAACACTCTTTGTACAGGAGACTGGTACAAGGCCTAAAAACCATAAGCTGCGATTTTATCGATACCCCATGGCAAGGACTAGGGGTCCCCAATGAAGGAGGGTAAAAGGGTGCTCAAGATGTTTCATTGGGGACCCCTAGTCCTTGCCATGGGGTATCGATATAATCACAGCTTATGACTTTTGGGCCTTGTACCAGTCTCCTGTACAAAGAGTGTTAACAGATTGAAGAATTGACCCTGCTTCCATACATCATCGGACAGTGATGGAAACTAGGTTACTTATCTGAGAATATCAGAGGCTCCACCTTGCACTGAGGGGAATTATCTATTATTGATATTTGTGAACATGTATCCTTTCTTAATATTTGGTGGTAGCAGGATAATATACAATCTCTCTGTCCTACAGATATTTTCTCAAATAAAGTCAAGCTGACCCTAAATTGATGGCCGGGTAAGGACAAGGAAGCATCTGGATAAGTGTTTGGGATCCATAATAAGGTTAAAAATGCATTAGGATTGCCTTCCTTCCCAGTGTTTTACCTTGAATGGTGTAAAGTAAATCTGTTCATTAGCTAAGTGTAAAATTAATACTTCTCCACATTTTGTTCATATTGTCCCCACAAGCGACTTGCGATATAGAGTAAGCAAGGGTGAATCTGTGCCTTGTTCCAGTTTCAAATTGTTCAAAACGTGTACACAGTCTTATCAAGTTACAGGAAGAGCAAAAATAATGTTTACTTTTTGTGAACAAATTTGGTCAAATCCCGGATCAAACTTTCACAGACACATTTACCATGATTATACATCTGCGTCAGACATTATGCAGGCCGATTAACCTTGGATGCGTCGGTTGGGCATCCCAAAACTTGCCACCATAGGGTAGGGGAGGGTGTACCTCCCCAGACAGCTCCCTGGGCCTATAGTGGCACAGGAAGTGGA
>JAAUYA010023798.1_pt1 | contig 12360 bp, 9 predicted proteins | sample 7278161 | NCBI WGS metagenome assembly JAAUYA01 (sample SAMN14350120, study PRJNA611818) | marine sediment metagenome | isolation source: surface marine sediment (3m) | place: French Polynesia: Moorea | collected 2018-08
TATTTTCTTGAGAATTAATCTGATTACTCAGAGTATCTCATCTTTTTAGAGATTAACGTCTTTAATTCCTGACTATATCTGATTTTAACCCACTTGTCGCCCCCCCAGCTCTTTGCCGTAAAAGCCAGCCGCTACATCACCCATCTGAAGCACCTACTAAATGCTGAAGGAGCAGTAAATCAGTTCTTAGGGCGGGTAAATTTGCTGGAGGAAAAGTTAGGGCCGATTCTGTTTCAACTAAGTCCCCAGTGGCACATAAATGCGGAGCGATTAAGGAATTTCGTGGCAATACTTCCAGAAGGGCAACGATATGTCTTTGAGTTTCGCCATCACAGTTGGTACACAGAGGAGATTTTCCAGATTCTGGAGGAAGGGGGTTGTGGCTTTTGCATTCACGACCAAAGGGATGCCCCCTCACCGGAGAAGATAACGGCAAGGTTTGCTTATGTCCGCCTCCACTGCTCGCCCACAACTGAAGGGGGGCATTACACCACGCAAGAGTTGGCGAAGTGGGCAACAAAGCTAGTGGATTGGGAAACGCAAGGAATTGAGATTTACTGCTACTTCAACAACGATTGGGAGGGATATGCGGTGAATAATGCTTTAGAGTTGAAGAAACTAGTGGAAGAAAGGCGCAGCAAAGGTTATAGTTACTGATAGTTAATCTACTCATCCCACAAAGGTACAGTTTAAGCTTTAAGTTTCATATTACTTAAAATTAATTGATATTTTGTAATATTGTGCCAATCTGATTTAGATTAATCTAAATTAATCTGAGGTTTGAACATCTTTAAATATGGTAGATAAAGACAATCGCTATCCGCAAAACTGGGAAGAAATAGCTTTCTCCATCAAAAAACAAGCTGGGTGGAAATGTAGTAAGTGCGGTATGCAATGTCTTAAACCAGAAGATGATACCTCTAATTTAACTAAAACTGAGCGAAGAATAAGGACGCTCAATATTCACCATGCTAATTATACGCCTGAAGATAACGAACCTGAAAACTTAATACCTTTATGTACGAGTTTATATTGATTCTACAAAGTAAATTGATTGACAAATAATACATTTTATATTATATTCTACAAAGTAAGCCTTAAAACTAATTTTAGATTTTCTTAATTTTTCAATTCAAGTCTAAAGTTCAAACCATTTTAAATTAAGAAATTTATCAAAATTCTAACGAGAAGAATTTTCTGGTTTAACATATGTTAGCATAAGTCAAACACTTAATTCGGAGGTATGAGTTTTATGTCTAGTGTGTCAGTAGGTGTCCGAATTCCTTCTAATCTTTACGAGAAGTTACTGGCTCATACCATCAAGGTTAATGTTTCTAAATCTGAAGTGATTATTAGTGCTTTGGCTCAATATCTTAAATCTACGGAAGATATACCACTTTCTGTCAAAGTATCTAACCTTGAAAAAAGGATCGTGCTCCTAGAAAAAAACAAGTTAGATAGAGAATAAATACCTTAAAAATATTGAATATTCATAAGAAGATTAATTATGCCTAAGTTATCAAAAAATATTGATTTGAATGAACTGATTACCAAAATCAAAAAGGAGTTAGAAAGTACAAATAAAGACTCACCAGCTTTTTTCGTAGAAAAGGCAGAATTAGAACTTCAAGTCACTTTTTCTAAAGAAATTGTTGGAGAAGCTGAAGGAAAAGGCAAAGCAGAGCTTAAAGTTCAGGTTTTAAGTGTTGACTTTCTAAATCTAGGAGAACTAGAAGGTAGAGGAAAAGTTACAGGAAAATCCAATCGAGAAGACGTACATAAAATAAAACTAACTCTTACTCCAGCTATTGGTTTGAATCAAGAAGTATGGAATCGCCTCAAACCAGATAAACAAGAAGAAATCAAAGCAGCAGCTTCAAAAGTAGTTATCCAAGGTGATGATGAGGATATTTAACCTATTGAATTTTTAAATGGAAAAACTAAAGTTAAACTTATCTCCGATTGGTGGTATAAAGTTTCAAATTTATGCTGATAAGTATGGGGAAGAAGAATCCTTATTACCTTTCTCAGATGGTGATGAAGATTCTAATCTATTCACAGTGCTTAATGCACTCAATACTTTTAGTATTAAATACAAGCATCGCCAAGGAAACGATAAGGATTGGATGGTAAGGGAAGGAATTCTCTGTGAGGATAGGCGTTTTTTCCACGAGAATATGCGGGAAAATATCGGGCAAAAACTCTATGATGCTCTGTTTCCCGACAAGATTAAAGACACGCTAAATCAAAAACTCGGAAGAGCTGGCCCAGAGAAAGATTTACATCTTCAAATTCAGTATGATGGTGACACGATAAAAGAATCTAGATTATCTTTATATCCTTGGCAATTAGTAAACAATGGACAGGATTTTTTAGCAAAACGTCGAGTAATTTTTTCTTATTTAATTGCTCATAGAAATTCCCTTGCAACAGGAAAAAGAAAAGTCAGCCAGATTAAAGTTTTACTGATATCATCTAGTGCATCTGAAAAGGATAATCAGAAACTAAAGAATAAAGAATTAATTATACGTAATGGCTTAAAAAAAGCAGAACAAGAAGGTCAAGCTTGTTTATTGAATTGGTATGAATTGAGTCAAGAAAAGCCAACATATAAAAGACTTTCTGACTATTTAATCGATAACATAAATGAAAAGGAAACACTTCCTGACATAATCCATTTTGATGGACATGGTGTTTTTAAGAAACAGTGTAAAAATCTTTACTGTCCTGAAAATGGGAGCAATAAAATTTTTTATCCTACTCATCGGAAGAGGTGTACGTATTGTAAAACTCCTTTAAATAAGCCTGAGGGATTTCTTCTCTTTGAGGATGATGAAGGAAAGCCAGATTATATAAGTGCTGAACGATTTACTAATCTCGTATTGATTAGGAAACCAGTTTTGGTAGTTATTACTGCTTGTAAATCAGCTTTAGCTCATCAAGGTGAGTCTGTTTTTAACGGAATTGCTCAAAGTATACTTCGCGAAGTTCCGGCAGTTGTGGCAACACCTTTCAATATTAGTGAAGATAGTACAACTAATTTTGTAGAACAATTTTATCGAGCTTTAGGTGCTAAACAATCTTTATTAAAAGCAGTGAAATTAGCATCTCAAGCAATGCGTCATTATGATTACGAATGGTATCGTCCAATTATTTTCCTGCGTCACGATGGCAACGAAGATGGATATCTGTTTGAGTTTGTTGACTCTGAATTAAATATTGACAGTCCAAAACAAGATTGGGGAGATTCTCCTGCTGTTGATGTTTTCTTTGGACGTAGTGAAGAGTTAAACACACTAGAAAAATGGATTGTAGAAGATAATTGTCGATTAGTGACGATTGTTGGAATGGGAGGAATTGGCAAAACTGATTTATCTTTGAAACTAGCTAAAAAGATTCAGAACGAGTTTGAATATATTATCTGGAAATCTTTGCGTACTGCTCCTTCTGTAGAGGATATTCTAATAGATTTAATTAAATTTTTGTCAAATCAGCAGGATTTTAATTTACCAAATAATTTAGAGGATAAAATATCGCTTTTACTTCAATATTTACAAGCAAAACGCTGTCTATTAATCTTGGATAATGCCGAAGTAATACTAGAGGGAGGAGAGCGTGCTGGACAGTATCTAAGAGGACATGAGGGTTATGGTGAGATGTTTAGGCAAGTTGGACAAAGGGAGCATCAAAGTTGTTTACTACTAACTAGCCGAGAAACACCACAAGATATTTCACAGTTGGAAGGGGAAAAGCGACCTGTTCGAATTTTACCATTATCTGGTTTAGAGGAGTCAGCAGCAAGGCAAATTTTTATAACAATAGGTTCTTTTTCTGGCTCAGATGAGGAATGGACAAGAATTATTAAATTCTATGATGGGAATCCCTTAGCATTAGAAATTGTTGCCAGATATATCCGTAATCATTCCAGTGGCAATCTTTCTGAATTTATCAAGGAAAACACTCCAATTGTCGGCAATCTTCAGGAGTTGTTAAATTGGCACTTTCAACGCTTTTCAAGTGAGGAAAAGGAGGTTATGTATTGGCTTGCAATTAATCAAGAACCAATTTCAAATTTAGAATTGAGAGATGATATCCTCTCACAAGAATCAAAAAAGAACATTCCAGAAACTCTGCAATTACTTGAAAAGCGATTACCTATTGAGAGAAGTACCAATGCTTGTCTCACTCTACAACCCGTACTAATAGAGTACATGACGGAGCGATTGGTTGAAGAAATTTGCCAGGAAATTAAAACAGGAAAAATTTCACTTTTAAAAAGTCATGCACTTCTTAAGGCACAAGCAGCAGACTATGTAAGAGAAACTCAAAAACGCCTTATTCTTAAACCACTTGTAGATCAATTTGAAGATTCTGATATATACATTGAAGATCAACTAGATAAAATTCTCGCAAATTTGCCAAAACCTCGCCAATCTCAACGAAAACCCAAAACACCAAAACCAAGTTATGCAGCAGGGAATATTCTCAATCTTTTTTGTTATTTGGGTATAGATTTAACTGGCTATGATTTTTCTAATCTAGCTGTTTGGCAAGCTGACCTTCAAGGAATGTCTTTACATTATGTTAATTTTTCATATTGTAACTTCAATAAATGTTTTTTTACTCAAAACTTTAGAAGCATTTTATCAGTAGTTTTTAGTCCAAATGGAAAGTTTTTTGCTACAGGAGATTCTAAGGGTGAAGTTCGCCTATGGCAGGTTGCAGATGGCAAAACACTTTGGAATCGTAGAGAACATATCGATTGGGTCTGGTCTGTTGCCTTTAGTCATGATGGTAAGCTGATCGCAAGTAGTAGTGATGATCGAGTTGTGAAGCTATGGAACGCTCGCACTGGTGAATGCATCCACACGCTCAAAGGTCATACTGATGGAGTCTGGTCAGTGACTTTTAGTCGTGACGGTCAAACCCTTGCAAGCAGCAGTGGTGACTACACTGTGAGATTATGGAACATTAATACGGGAGAATTACTTCGGAACTTACATGGACAAACTGATAGGGTAAGATCAATTGCATTTAGTCCTGATGGTCAAATACTTGCTGGTGGTTGTATAAATCGAGACATAAAACTATGGAAAGTTCGTGATGGTCAGTGCATTAAATATTTACAGGGACATACTGATAGAGTCTGGTCAGTGACTTTTAGTCGTGACGGTCAAACCCTTGCTAGTAGCGGGGATGACAAAACTGTAAGGGTATGGAATATTAATACTGGAGAACTACTTTGGAGTTCACAAGAGCATCACAATTGGGTACGAACAATTGCATTTAGTCCTGATGGTAAAGTTATTGTCAGTGGTAGTGAAGACCAAACTGTAAGACTATGGAATGCTCATAGTGGTAAATGCATTAAAGTTTTCCAAGGTCATACTAATAGGGTCTGGTCAGTTGCATATAGTCCTGATGGACAAACCCTGATTAGCGGTGGTGATGATCAAACTATCAAACTATGGAATACTAATAATGGTCAGTGCATTAAATCTTTACAGGGATACACAAATGTTACCTGGTCAGTGACTTTTAGCCCTGATGGTCAAACTCTTGCCAGTAGTAGTGAAGATAAGATTGTAAGAGTATGGGATACTCAGAGTGGCAAATGTCTTCAGGAATTGGAAGGACATCTTAACTGGGTTAGGTGTGTTGCCTTTAGTCATGATGGTAAGCTTATCGTAAGTGGTGGTGATGATCAAGTTGTGAAGCTCTGGAACGCTCGCACTGGTGAATGCATCCACACGCTCAAAGGTCATACCAATAAAGTTTGGTCAGTGACTTTTAGTCTTAACGATCAAACCCTTGCAAGCAGCAGTGATGACTACACAATAAGGTTATGGAACACATACACTGGCGAATGTATTCGCATTATTCAAAATCACACCAACAGAGTTTGTTCAGTGACTTTTAGCCCTGACGGTCAAACCCTTGCTAGTAGCGGGGATGACAAAACTGTAAGGGTATGGAATATTCGTACTGGCGAATGTATTCAGGAATTGGAAGGACATCTTAACTTGGTCTGGTCAGTTGCATTCAGTCCTAATGGTAAGCTTCTCGCAAGTAGTAGTGATGATGAAACAGTAAAGTTATGGGATATTAGCACTGGCAAATGTCTTAAGAGTTTTCAAGGGCATAAAAAAGGGGTATTATCTGTAGCTTTTAATCCTGATGCATTACAAATTGCTAGTAGTAGTGAAGATGAAATGATTAAGCTTTGGGATGTTAAAACAGGGAAATGTTTAAATACTTTGAAAGTGCCTAGACCTTATGATGGCATGCTCATTAGGGAGATTAAAGGTTTAAATGATTCTCAAAAAGACACTTTGAAAACTCTTGGGGCAATAGAGGAGACACCAGACAATAAAAAATGAATAAGGGAAGATAGTTTTAATATCCACCTTCATTTGCAATCATATGCTCAAAAAATCGGTGAATAGTGCCATCTGGAGAAAGTCTGCCTCGTTTATTACTTCCTAGATCGGGCCAGTGCGTTATTTTAACCTTTAATCCCAGAGTATTAAATTCCACGCAATTATGTCCCTGATTCAAGATAAAATTTTTTTCAGAACTGTCTTCTAATACTTGATTAAAGAGTTGCTCTATTTCCTTCATAGTATATTGCTCGGTATTCATATAACGACCATAAGGAGCAACTCCTCTCAGATGCAATTCATAAATCTGTCTTGACACTTTGGCATAGTCAAAAACTTTTTTCACCTGCTTCTCATTCACACTTCTAACTACAATCATTCCTATAGCTATATACATATTCTCTGAGATTAAGTTTTCCAAAGCCTTAGTCTTTTGCTTAACACAAGATAGATCATCAATTGCTAAATAAGCTTGATCATCAAATCCTCCATTAAAAGAAAGATATACTGAACGCAGTCCTGATGCTTTTAAATTCCTCAAATAACTTATATTTGCCAACTTCAACCCATTAGTCATTAGAATAGGTAAATGTCTTAATTTGCGGATATTTTTAATTAATTCTGGTAGATCATTTCGCATAGTTGGCTCTGCACCAACTATTCGTATCCTGGTTCTTCGAGGTAAACGCTTTAAGATATCATATAACCATTCTTTGTCCATATCAGGAATTTCTCGATTGGGAAGATAACAGTTATTACACTTCATATTGCAACGATGTGTAACGTCGATCGCTAATGTCTGAAATGGGTTATCTTCAGGTCGATATATTCCAGATGATTGTAGTAATTCCTGCATACTATTAAAAGGTTAAATTATTTACACAGAATTTTATACACAGCCAACAATTATTATTATAGAACATAAGCAAAATTGGCTTAGCAATAGTAAACAACTAGTAAACTAGTATAGGGAAAACTATGGAATCCAATTCTTACGAATGGATAGAGCAAAAGCTTGATGCCATTCGCCGAGTCAATTGGTACAGGTCTGTAAAAACAATTCAAAGTCGCCCTGGGGCATCTATTATTTTAGATGACCATGAAGTTATTAACTTTGCCAGCAATGACTATCTCGGTCTTGCAGGTGATAAGCGTTTAGCTCAGGCAGCAATCACTGCAATTCAAGAATTTGGCACAGGTAGTACTGGTTCTCGATTGGCTACTGGTCATCGAGTGCTACATCGTCGGTTAGAATTAGCGATATCAGAATTGAAACAAACCGAAGACAGTATTGTATTTAGTTCTGGTTATTTAGCCAATTTAGGTGCTATTTCGACGTTGGTAGGTTCTAGGGATTTGATCTTGGCAGATCAATACAATCACGCCAGTCTAAAAGATGGAGCAGTTCTTAGCAAGGCTAAAACAGTAGAATATGCTCATTGCAATCTAGAAGATCTCATCCAAAAGCTAAGTTATTATCGCAGTAGTTTCCGTCGATGCTTGATTGTTACAGACGGTGTTTTTAGCATGGATGGAGATATTTGTCCTCTCCCAGGGATACTAGACGCAGCAGAACAGTTCAACTGTATGGTGCTTGTCGATGATGCACATGGTACAGGTGTGTTAGGAGCAAATGGAACAGGATGTGTTGAGCATCTGGGTTGTATAAACCGATCCCTGATTCAGGTTGGTACATTAAGTAAATCTCTCGGGAGCTTGGGGGGTTATATTACAGGTTCAAAATCTTTGATTGATTTTCTACGAAATCGTACAGCGAGTTGGATATATACAACCGGATTATCCCCAGCTGATACAGCAGCAGCGTTGACTGCAATTGAGATTTTACACGATGAACCAGAGCGACGGACTATACTCTGGCAAAATATTGAGACTTTGAATCAATTACTAGATCAAAATTTTTCATTACAGGCTGATATCTCCGATAATTTAAAAAGATTACCATCTGAATCTTCAATCATTTGCTTGCAAGTCAAGGATATAGAAACTGTTCTCAGCATTAGTCATAGCTTAAGATTAGCAGGTGTTTTTGTCGGAGCAGTCCGTCCGCCGACAGTGCCAACTAGCCGACTTCGTATCTCTGTTATGGCAACTCATAATCTTGGCCATCTTCAAAAATTAGTAACAGCATTATTTGAATGTATGACTTTGTAAGATTGACATTTTATGGTTGTCCATAGGATGATTACTAGCGCAAAAACAAGGAACATTTTGTGTAATAGGGCGAATCAAAGTTATATTAATTCTGCAAAGTAAGCTTTTATAGAATTAATTTTAGATTTTCTAGCTTCTAATCTTGAAAAAGCTTTTTGATTCCTAATTTCAACTGACATCTTACAGTATTCTCAACTATCCATCTTGCTAGAGAGCCGGCAATACTGCTCGGTTAAGGATTTTTACTTTTCCCTAGTCCGAGTGGGGGAGTAGGGGAGTGAGGAGTGGGGGAGAATGCGTGAATACATCTTCTCCCTTTCTCCCTACTCCCGAGCGAAGCGGGCTCCCCTACTGCCTCAACCGACAACTTTCTGTTAACCGAGCAGTATTGAGAGAGCCGGTCCACTACTACGAAGTTTGTGCATTTGAGCCGATGATCGAGGATGATAAGAGGGCTGAAACTGCGAGCTTTCGTTGAGAATCATTCTACTGAACCGGCTCTCTAGGAAGTTACCGACAACTTTATTTTCTGTCTACGAGTCAGTGTTCGTAGTCGTTTAATGTTAAGGAGTAATCCCATCAACAGAGGAACCAATACACTTACACAATATTACTAAAGTTATCAAACTTCCCTATGCTGGGGTCAAACGTTACTTTACAAGTCCCAGTTCCACCGTTTCTATTTTTTCCGACGATAATTTCCATAACTCCTTTATTATTGGTATCTGAATTGTAATATTCATCTCGATACAACATTAAGAGTAAATCCGCATCTTCCTCCAAGCTTCCGCTATCCTTGACAGAAACCATGGTAGGACGTTTATTACTTTGGGTTTCCACACCTCGATTAATTTGAGCCAAAGCCACAAAAGGGATATTAAAAGTCTTGGCAATATCTTTGCAAGCTCCTGAATATTTTCCAATAGCTTGCGCCCTATTAATCGCAGCTCTATCTCCGAGCTTTTGGATGTAATCAAGTACTACTAAACCTAACTCTCCTCTTTCGGACTGAATTCGACGCAGTACAGAGCTTATTCTAGTTGGGGTTAGTTCGCTAGCAGGAGTATCATCAATAATAATTGGCAATTCTGCTAAGTTGGTCAAACCTTCTACTAAAGAATCGTATTCGTCTTCATATATCAGATTGTGCATTAATCGCTGTGAATCAATGCCAGTGTGCATGGAAAGAAATCTTTTAGTTAACTGTTCCTCTGACATTTCCGCACTGAAAAAAACTACAGGCTTTTTAATGCTAGTAGCGATATGGTTTGCAAGATAGCACCCTAGCCAGCTTTTTCCCATACTCGGTCTTCCCGACAATATGATTAAATCTTGTTTGATTAGTCCACCAATGAGAGAATCTAAATCAGTTAAACCAGTAGGATAGGCAGGGGATGAACCTTGTTCTATTTTGTTAAAGACTGAAGCTAAACACTCATTAATTGGTTTAGCTTTAAATTGGTTTTGTTTGTTAGTAGTGAGATTAAATATCTTTTCTTCTGAAGAATCAAAAATAGTCTCTAATTCAGCAGTAGTGTCATAACCTAATTCAACTATTTCATGTCCAACTTGAACTAATCGACGACGCTGATATTTATTCAGTACCAGTAAAGCATAACGGTCAATATTGGCTGCAGATACAGTACGATTTAACAGTTGGGATAACTTCGTTGTACCCCCTACTTTTTCCAGGAGATTATGATCGGCAAGCCAGGTAGAGACGTGCATTAAGTCAGTAGGTTTATCTTTCTGATAGAGTTCTAAAGAAGTTTTATAGATTTGCTGGTGACTCTGCATAAAAAAGGCTTCTATTGGCAGTATATTCGCTATGATACTGATAGCTGTAGGGTCAAGTAAGATTCCTCCTAATATGGCTTCTTCCGCTTCTATATTTCCTAGAAATTTATTTTTATCATTCATATTTCTTCTTAAAAATTTTACTTAATTTCTTCAATTTATCGGAGCTAATTAATTTATTTTGAGGTTTATCTTTAGATGTCAAAATTTTCTCTTGAGGTTTAATAATAACTTGGGTTTTACTCTCAGTATTAGGTTCGGCTTCATCAAAAATCATTGATAGTAAACAAGCCTCTTGGCTTTTAACATCATGATTATCGCGATATTGCTTAAATGCTTCAATAGATAATTTGACTTTCTCTATATCTCGATTAGCTATTTCTTCTCTTAATTTTTTACTAACTTTGACACCCATCTCTTTAATAGAATCAATTACTGATTCTTCAGTATCATTATTAGTTACTGTAGAAAAAGAAGTAGCTTTTTTTTCTTTGATTGGTGTGGTAATTGAGACCACTTTACTAGAAGGATTGAGGCTAGTTAATTCTCTTAACTGGTTTCGCAGTCTTTCATTTTCATCTCTAATTTCATAGATTTCTGCTACGTGACCTCTCAGAACTTCGTTTTGATGTTTCAGTTGTTTAATTTCCTCTTCTAGCTTACGAATTTTATCCTTAGCTACTTGATGTAAAGTTTTTAGACTGTGAGGTTGATATTTACCTTCTGATTCTTCTAGAGAGTTTAAAGTACTTTCTTTTTTCTGTTGCAGTTCATGAATGTAAGCTTTAATATCATCCCACTTATAAAGATAAGAGACAGAACAACCTGCAACAGTAGCTATATTCTTAAAAGTAAGAGGTTTTTTTTGTTTTTGTATCTCCTGAATAGCTCTTAAAACTTGTTCCTTCTTCTGTTCCTTTCTTTTAGCTTGAGTACGACGGAGAACATCAGCTTGTTTTTCCCGATTAACCATTAGCTAACCTCCTCAATTCCGGTAGCCATTTATCCATTGCTTCAATGGTTGCTTTGGCTTCTTCTTCTGCTAATTCTGCACCTACTTTTTCTGCTTCAGCTAGTCTTTGTTGTTCTCCTTGGTATTGGCGTTCATAGAGGGGTAATTTGCCCGTACTAGGACGAAAACTGGAGCAACCATAACATTTAGGGAATAAGTTTACAGGACAGGGTGTTTTGGGGTTTAAAGTACAGTGTCCATAGACTACTAAACGAGGTGCTATTTCTAAATCTAATTCGTGAGCTTTAGGGTTTTTGAGTAGGCTTTCTGGTAGAGATTGCCAAGGTAAAAATTTGTTGTCAGGATTCAATAATAGCTCCTGAAATGGTAAATCTACTTTTGCTACTTGTTCTCTAGTGGGTGGTGCGTAATGCTGGAATGTAGTAGTGCTATTTTTATGGTCTGCATAAAGTTGAGCAGCTTCCATTCCATATTTAGTACGAACTTCTTGTAAGCGACTGTGACGAGTAATTCTGCCTGTAAAATATGGTTTTTGTCCGTTAGCATCCAAGATGTTTTCTTTTTCTATAAGCATCCGAATGATGCGAACCATCGGGTTTTTTGTTGTGTCTACACTAGGCGGTTCAGGTAAAGGGTTAATGTTTGGAAAAGTTGGATATGATGGTTGTTTAATATTCCAAAAATGACAAAATAAATAAGAATAGTTTTTACCCAAAACTTTTCTAATCCATTGTTGTTGTTCTTCTATGACTTTTCTTATTTTTCGGCTAGCAAGTATCCTATGCCATCGTTTAGTTTTCTGTTGAAAAAATTTGACATACCATTTACCATTTTCTTCAACTAAGCAATCAAAAGCTAATACACATACATCTGCTGGTCTAGCAGCTATATAAACTTGTACCAAATAATGACGAGCAATCGGCGCAGGTATTTTATCTAAATGTTGTTTAATTGATTTGCGGGTTACTTCATCGAGCCAGTCAGCATCATCTTTACTTATTTTTAAGAAATCACTGCTACGAATTAAGGAGATCGGAA
>JAAUYA010325094.1_pt1 | contig 12334 bp, 12 predicted proteins | sample 7278161 | NCBI WGS metagenome assembly JAAUYA01 (sample SAMN14350120, study PRJNA611818) | marine sediment metagenome | isolation source: surface marine sediment (3m) | place: French Polynesia: Moorea | collected 2018-08
TGATTAACGAGCTCTGTGATTGGTCCAAAAATGACCATGTGACCCTATGGCGGGAAATCACAGGCACCTGGACACCTGAATGTCTGGCTAGGGCAACCTGATCAGTTGGGACCCTAAGGGTATCCCAAAACGATCGGTGCAAAATGTGAAATGGTATAGTTCATCACAAGTTCGACCGCAAAACATGTGTCTTACCCACAGCTGACCGCAACATAGCTTTCACCGTCATCGATAGACATTGATTGAAATCCATAGATTACCCTGAACTACCATGAGGTGAATCTCTGCTTTGAGGGGCTAAAAATCCACGCTGTGCAGTTAGCAGTTTCCCATTATGTTGGACATGCACTATGAAAAATCATGAATATAATGTATATTGATGTTCAAGGACTTTCATGGCCAAATTCGACTGGGAAATGACAGTGACTATGCCTGTAAACTAACCATGTAACCTAAGAGATTGTTCCCCCTATCAAGCAAGACACTTCCCGTTGCATTGCAGATAATCTGATAGACAATCCTAATGCTACCTCAATAAACCTCCTGAAAGAATTTTCATTTGACATGATTTAGGAGGGAATGCTCTAATAGAGATCTAACAGTGTTGGACACTGCACTTGGATACGTACAGTTTCTAGGGGCCTTCTATAATTTTAGGATGAAATTTCCCCCCCTCTCTCAGGGGGGTCACAGAAAATTCATAGCATTAAATGTGCGAAACTTTTGACCAGCACTGTAGTGCACATCCAGGACTGTTAGAATTCTAATATGCAATTTTCACCTGTCTGCAGCACATTACGACTGGTTCTTTATATACAGATTATCCTGCCCTGTATCAACGTCTGTACTGGGCTACCAGAAGAAAATAGATGTAGGTTAGACTGAAAAAAGATTTGTCACATGATTGAATTGAGCCATGCATCACTGTATACTGAATACGCATTTGAGATATCTCACGGTTCTGCCATTTAGGAGAATCCTGGGTAAATCATTCCAGTTTCAGAGACACAGGTTCAAGTAATCATGAAAACTATAAGAAGGTTATGGCTTCTACCTTGCATGTTCATAGAGATATGTCACTTTCTTACCAGGTTTATGTCTAACTTGGTAGAAAGGTGGTTGGCCTCTATTGGAACTGCACAAAAAAAGACAGGGTCATCTAAGCAATAGACAAGTCAACACTCATTACAGCCGTTTCACATATAGTACTCTAACACGATCTCAACAAAGTTGGCACTGATGGCTAAACAACTTTTCCAAAAAAAATGTCACTTCAGATTTACAGCTTTCTAGATGCTAGTCGAAATTATCAGTTCTTGAAAGGAGCAGTTGGCGCGACCCTCCGCCAGAATGAGGCAGAAGTATTATTTCCAATGGAGATTTCCACCAGATTTCACTCACAGAACAAGCAGGGAAAATTAGACTGACTGAACTCACTCATCAATGGCATGTCATTGATGATGAAGATCAGCCTTTCTGATATTCCCTGCTTGTTCTGTGGCTGAGATTTGGTGGAAATTTCCGTGGAAATTACACTTCTGCCTCATTCTGACAGAGGATTGCACCAACTGCTCCTTTCAATAAGTGACACAAGCGTGTAACTTTGTTTTTATTTACACATATCAGTGTACTCTCATAACTGTTACTCTGAATGAGAATGGTGAATGCATTTTAAGCTAGATGTGACAGGTTTTACATTCAAAACAAAAAATATGGAGTCATCATCCTTGATTTAATAGTTCACATGCACTCATTCTCACAATCCATTAATGTTTGATGTGTGCTGCAGGTACAAATATAAAACCCCTGTTGTTCCCTTAATCCTATAGTTGTATTATTCAATTAGTCCCTGTTTTATTGACAGTTTCACAATTCAGCCATTGTTGGGTAGGGTCAAATTGTGACACGGAAGGTTTTTTCTCTGAAATCGCGGTATAAAGTGACGTGCCATACACGGTATGTGTGGTGCTCCTACACTGTTTAAGGTATAGTCTTAGGTTACTGCCCAGGAATTGTCCATAGTAGGGGTGTTTATATATATGCTTCAGCTAATAAATACTCTGCGGTGGTATTGTCAGGAAAGTACCTCAAACTTTCCTAAAAAAGTTCAAACATTATATTTTTCGATTCTTATAATTTGCAGATCTTTTTCGTTGCAGCTGGCAAACTATGATATATACTGTGACATGCCAGGCTCACGCTGCCTTAGTAAAAAAGGCGAATCAGATGTGCGGTTCGTTCCTTTTAATTTTTTTTATCTAGGTGGTTATCTAGGTCTGGTCCACCTGTGGACGGACCAAAGGATCCCTGGCCCTGTGTCTTGTCGCTGCCCAAGCGGTTCATTGGAGACCCCGCCGGCATGTGACAATAGAATGTTATGCTAGAAATCTGACATCCAGGCAACATGGATCTAACATGCCAAAAATAATGTTAGGAATTCAAGAAAACTAGACATTTTCAAGGTAGCGAGCCCGCTCTGATTTGGGCAACTCTGGGCACCATGGGATTTGTCTGGGCAGGGGCCCCGCCCGGGCTTGCCCAGACAAATCTCATTGTATGAGCCCCGGTCAAATCCTGTAGCAAGACCAGTCAAATCCCGTACTTTGCCCAGATGGGCTAGGACTGGGCAGTCTGGGCTTGCCCGCTCAAATCCTGGCGGGGCCCGGCCGGGCTAGCTATCTGGGATGTTTCACCACGTAATCTCAACATGACTGACTAACATAAATACCACCTTGATTCCACAATGGGTGCTTACAGGGATGCAAGGTCTTTGAATGTTACCAAAACAATGTTTCCTTCCTTGATAATGTCAATCTTGTTTCAGTGACTAATGTGATTAACATTGATTAACATGGAGTAAGACCCTTTTTTGTTGATTAACGCTCAAGTATAATTTTTTTTACAGTGTGGATTAAGTTCCTTTAACCATTTTCCCCCCTTGTTTAGTGAGTATTTTCTATTTCAATGAGGAGGCTCCACAAAACACTAAATTAGAAAGTTATGCAGTGCACCCATGTTAGGTGGGTATTTTCCATTTCAGTGAGGAGGCCCCACAAAACACTAAATTTGAAAGTATTGCAGTGCACCCTTGTTAGGTGGGTATTTTCCATTTCAGTGAGGAGGCCCCACAAAACACTAAATTTTAAAGTTTTGCAGTGCACCCTTGTTAGGTGGGTATTTTCCATTTCAATGAGGAGGCCCCACAAAAAAACACATTTTCAATTTTGGGACTATGGTAGGTGAAGGTATTCAAGTTGCAGTGTAATTTAGCATTCACTCTGCCTTGATCTCTACACTTGAATATATAACTCACAGATAACTGGTGTATAACTCAGTATAACTCATGTATAACTCACGGTTTTAACTGATGTATTACTGGCTCACAACTGGAGTTGTGCCCAGGGGGAGATTGGGGGTGCTAGTAGTAGGGTGCTAGTCACTACCAGAGAGACTTTGAATGATGTGACCATATAAAACAAGATGGAAAAGATTGATTTAAATGGATACCTGTATGCTTTAGTGGTGAGATTATTTGTATAGTTTTTGCCTTGTTGGTGCAGCTGTCTACCGAAACACTTGTTGAAAGTAAATATCGTTTTATTTTATTATTTGAGGCAGTTTTCATCAAAATTTATTTAGTAGAGGCCACTTCAGCCGCCATGATTAAACGTCATAGGGTGACGTCACACATCCTCTACTCTTAGTTTGGGAAAAGAGGCCAAATCCTTCCTTGGCAAAGTGATATGATTTGCTGAAATGTAGAACTGGTGTGTTATATCTGCTCTTTTTACATAGTTTGATGAACATAGGTTAATTTGAGCCATATATACTTTCAAGCAAAGCCGTATATACTTTGAATAAAAATAGCGGGAAAGTTTTTTTCAGTTTTCCCAAACTAGCAGGTGCTCTGCCTTTGGTAAGTCACGTGGTTTGTGCTTTATAAACCAGGCGTTTCCCGCCAAAGCTTCACACGTGCTAGCAGGTCAGGAAGCTGAAGCCGGAAAATTAGTTTTCTCTTGTTTTAAGTGTAAAAACTCCTGAAAACTGAAAACAACCATGGCGAATAGGTAAGGATAAGACATAGGGATACACCTAATTGTCTGAGGGTTTGATCCTGGCAGCTTAAATTGTGACAAAAGGTTTAAAATCATTCACAGAAAATTGGCCTGGAATGGCAATCACGTTTTTCCTCCTTGGTAACTTCTACCCATTTTACCCAATTTTTTAGAGTAACCTCTGCCTCTGGTAACCAGTTGGTTGTTTTTCAAAGTCGTACATCTATAGTGAAGGGGGGGGCAGAAAAGTTAGTAAACCGAATTTCTAGCAGGGGCGGATCCAGGAATTTTCATGGGGGTGGCCGATCTCCAAAAAGTTGGGGCAATTGTCCCCTTGGGCGCCTATGTGTCCCCTCATCAGCACTCTTCAAGAAAAAAATAATGGGGTTGTTATTTAATCAAATCTAAGTGTAAAGGAGTGTCTTTGGGAGTGTGAAAGAAGTGCATTACTTCTTAACACTTTCAACCTAGTTTTTCTAGTGTCAGACTCAAAATCAATTTGTAAGTGTAAAAGGAGTGTCTTTGGAAGTGTGGAAGAAGTTTCTCACTTCTTTGCACTTTTGCCCGCATTTTAGTGACTCAAATCTGTAAGTGTAAAGGAGTGTCTTTTTGGAGTGTGATAGAAGTGCTCGGCCCACAGACATTAGAGCTGGAAGGAATCCAACTTTTCAGGACCCGGGTACCCCCCTAAATGGACTCGCTGGTACCCGGGTATCCGCCAACTGGATGCAGCAGATTCTCAGCTTTAAAACAAGCCATTGTTTGTAAAAAGTCTTACAAGGGAGTCCTTGGAGAGTCCTTTAATATGGACTCCTACCCTCACATGGACTTGCGAGTACCCGGGTACTCCCTTCCAGCTCTAACAGACATGCTTTCCGCTATCAAAAACAAAATTGACATCAATGCCTTTAGGGGGGGATTACAGGGTTGCCATGGTCGTGGTAAACTCATGGAATATCTGGAATTTTGAAACTTTCAGGAATTTCTGGACAGTCACAGTCGAGTTAAATGAAACATGAATTTTTTTATTTGGGCCTTAGGACTATTCCATTTGAAAAATAAACGTGGGGTGGATCGGCAAAAAGGTTATAATCCAGGTGGGAGGGGCGCCCCAGGAAATTAAAATCCGGGGGGGGGGGGGGGTGTTCAGGAATTATGAACCGGGTGGAGGGGGCGTTGGATCAAAATATTGCTTTTCAGGGCATTTTAGGCATTTCCTGCAGGGAGATACCCCCCTACCAAGGTACACCCCCTGAAATTATGATCCGGTGGGGAGGGGGGGTATCCGCGGAAGTTATAATCCAGGGGGGGGCGTCCTGGAAGTTCAAATCTGGAAAAGTTCGCCGACCCACCCCTTATTTTTTTAAATGGAATACTGTAAATCAACTAAATTTCGCGAATTTCGAGGTCGCATATTGAGTAAATAGGATTATATAAGGAAAATCCCCTATTATCACCCAAAGAGGGCCAAACCCGCGAAATTTTACAGCAGCGAAATTAAGTTGATTTACAGTAGCCCTTACCACCCCCATAGCCGGAAATCCTTACCAGTCCCATGTTGTGATTTAATCTTAACTTCTTGTTCACTTTCAGCAGAATAGCCAACTTGAAGAAAAAATTTGGCCTGTTCTTTTATGAGAAGGGAGAAACTTTTGACATCAAGGCCCTGTCAGCAATCAAGCAGAAGAGAGGTGTGGCTTTAAGAGTAGGACTCGGGGTTGAAGTAAAACACAAGCATTCAGTCCACAAAGCTGTTGTCATGGGAATGGGGGGTGAGTATTTTAAAATATAAATTCCCCTTGAGTCAGGAGCAGTAAATTGTTGAAATGTTGTGAAATGATTAGCATGTGAAATAACTATTATGGGTGAAATCGTAAAAACAGCATCAAAATCATTAAACAAACATCCCCCATTAGAAATTTGTCAAATGAGCCCTTGTCTTTATAATTCCAGAGCAGAGTATTCTCGAGCAACTCCTACCAATTGCGGTAGGAGCGGTAGGAGAAGGGAGTGCGATAGCGGACGCATTGGACGAACTGCAGGTACTGTAGACCGGCAAAAGTCTCTGTTTCTTGAGTACAGTTAGTAAAAAAATGTGACCATTTCATAGCCACATTTCTTACACGTTCTTACATGAACTGCAAACTGTTGACTGAGCTTCTAGAGTAAAACATAAACACTGGAAAAACATTTACTTTGGTAAATATAAGTTGGTCAATAAACTATATTAAAATATTTTTTGCATATTTAACTTATACTTAATTTTTGCTACTTTCAGAAATTTGTCATTACCCACAATATCGGGCCTGGATGTGTTGACGTAGGGATTGAAGACCAGGATGCGATTGAACCATCTGACTACAGCGATGAAGATTCTGCACGCGCACGCGCACCCGAACCCATACCTACGGTTGCACCCATGACTGCCAAGGACAAGGTAATTGCTAAATTTATTCAACTAGAAGTTTTATAAAGTGTATACCTATACCATACTTTGCTGATATGTGTAAGTGTAAGAAGAGTGTTTTTGGAAGTGTGAAAGAAGTATATCACTTCTTTGCACTTTACCAAACAGAATTTGTTTTATTACTCCAAGTGGAAGTTTTAAAAAGTGTACACTTATACCACACTTCCGATCTATTGTGAGTGTAAAAGGAGTGTCCCCGGAAGTTGAAAAAAGTACCATTTCTTTGCACTTTTCATGTCTTTATTTTGGTATGTATCACATTTATAAAGCGTGACACAAAGCATCGTCAGTACAGACTGCCGTTTTTAAACCTGCTTAATCCTTTTCCTCCTCATTTCAGAAAAAGAAACCTGCAAAGGGGAAAGGTGATAAAAAGCGGAAGGGCCCAGAGAGCATCAACTCAATCCTAGAGGAGCTTGAACCGAAGAAGTCAAAGACTGCCAAGAAATCAGATGGAAAGAAGTCACCTGCAGCAAAGGAAGCAAAGTCTCCACAGTCCATTGCAAGTCCATCGCAGCCTACTCCCTCACGGCGTAGTAGCCGCACTCCACGTCGTGCAAGTCCATCGAAGCGTGCAAGTCCATCGAAGCGTACTCCCTCACGGCATAGCCGCACTCCACGTCGTCCTTCTGCTGGTACTGCCGATACTCCAACCGGTCGCAGCAAATCAGCACCTGGCCACACTCCACGTGGTGGTACTGTTGATACTCCAACTCGTCGCAGCAAATCAACTGTACGCCGAGAACTGATGCAGAACAGATCATTAGAAGAGGCGAAATGTGCTGGCTGTGTCTCAAAGAAGGCTACTATCAATAGTTTGAGGCAGCAGGTTCGCCGGCTGACGGCAGGATATCGTGATTCTGATGCGCCTAGTGCTTCTGCCATCAATGTTCCCATGGTAGGTTTTTTTTACTTTTCACCTTTTTCACTTTTTTCATCCTTTATTTACCGAAGGTATTATGATTTGTAGTAAATGAAGCATTTTTGAGCCCACCTGTGCTTATGCACGGTGGGCTCTTATGCATCGCTTGGCGTCGGTCTGTGACCGGAGACTAGAAATTAATTCATAACTCTAAAAGTATAAGGAAAAAGTCCATATCTTAGGACATTGGTTAGGCCCAAGGTCACATGGATAAAGGTCAAGGTCAGCCTAAAGGTCATAATATTGGCAGGTGGGCTAGCATCAACGTCAAGTTGCATTTTTTTTGTAAGTTTCCCTTTTTTCTTAGAGCCAGTATATGTTACCTTGCAAACACTAAATTTACTACGTGTTTATGGCTAATTTTCAGGTTGACATTGGTTATGGGCTTATGTTGAAGCAAACAATCGTCAACGCAGCTATTTCAAAGAAGGACGGTGAGAGCATTATCCGCCATCTTGCTACATACGCTTACACGAAAGAGGAACGCCTGGTTGCTACAATGGACAGTCTGAGACCTAAAGCTGAAGTATTGGCTGGTAGGTTTCTTGTAATCATTTTTATTTACACGACTTACAACTTACAATCCTAGGGGTCTGTCAGAAAAAAGAATCTGGGTATGGGGGATCAGAGCGGTTGTCTTAAATTTAAAAAGAATCCGCACTCCACGTCGTCCTTCTGGCCACACTCCACGTGGTGGTACTGCTGGCAGCCAACACTTCAGCTTTTGGTCTTAGACTGTCCATTGTAGCAGGGGCCAGGGGGGTCCATTGTGGCAATGTACCATTATCTGATTATAATTTGGACACTTGAATGAGGGTCAAGGCCTTCAAGGGGGCAAAGGAAAACATGCTAGATTTCAACTGGCTGTATCTCTGGAACCGTTAGGCCGATTTTGACACTTTAACTTCTGGTTGAAAGCTCTTGATTTCTACTTTCTATTACTGGCATTGTAGCCGGTCCATTAGGCTCTTATAACTGGCAAAAACCGCCACTGCCTGCTCTTGTGGACAACCCTGTAAAGAACACAAAATTTCAGCCATTGCACCCATATCTATTTCAGAGTTTACTCGTAAACACCAGAAGGTTGGTGTTAAGATTTGGAGGAGGGGAGCCTGGAAGATCACAGAGGATTACCCCAGTGGCCATTTGATGCTTGTGGTCCTCAACAAAGCCACATCAGAGAAATGGAAGTATGAAGACAAGATGGGAATGCATGATGACAAACCGAAGAAGGAGAAGAAGAAGCCAACTTCCACTGTGAGCAAGGCACCACCCGAGGAAGAGGAAATGGGAGATGAGGAAGTTGAGGAAGTTGAGGAAGGAGGACAGAAGTAAATCAGATGAAACGTGAGATGAGACTTGCCTCACTACGGACATAGTTTGTCTTGAATCATGAAGGAAATCTAACATTGTATATTTGGATCATGACATGATTTGTTTAGATGGGACAAAAGAAAATTGTTGATTCCCACAACATTCTATGGTTATTTGGGCAGTGTCCCTAAAAGTCCTGAATTATTGTCATACCAAAAGGAAGATGGGCGGGGGTGTATGACACCAACATTTAGAGAGAAAGAAAATCTAAATCTGAATTTGGTGTCTTACCAAAAGAAAGATGGATGCATTGTACTTGTGCCAATCCTTTACTTGGTATGACGACTCGGGATCGGCACCTTAGGGACCGTTTTGCGCGACACAGCTTGTCAGTAGGGAGTACAGTTTAAAGTACTGTAAATCAAGTATATTTCGTGACCACTTTAATTTTGAGGTTACATATCTATTAAATAGGATTATGACTAAAATCCCCTATTATCACCCAAAAAAGGCCAAACCAACGAAATTTTACTGCAGCGATATTAAGTTGATTTACAGTAGTTTACCGTAATAAGCAACAATATTTATTTGTCCCATCTTATCTCTTAACAAAAACGGAGTTAAATAAATAAAGGTGCTGTGATTTCATTTTCATTTTCTTTATTACACAACAGCCTGTTGGCCTATCCTACTTATAGCACGTAATTTTTACAAGGCTTTCATTTTCATATGAGGCCAAAGACATTAAATTCACTGGTTACTCTTGAGCCAAGCTTGCACCAAAGCCTAGAAAAGTCCATGCCTCAGACATTTTTGATTGTCTCTCTTAAAATGGCTAATAAAGTGTGATAAAGGATTGACAAACAGGCATGTGTGCCACAAAGGCCAACTGGTATATTGTTTGGCATGTGCCCGGCGGGGGGGGGAGGGCTCTTCCCCGATTTTTGTACGCGGGTGTCCCACTTCGGGATCTTGAACCCCGGCCTTCAAAACGGCGCATAAGCGCCGAAATTTCGACCCCGTATTAAGGCAAATTTAAGAAAAAGTAAGCAAAAAGTGCCTAAAATGTATGATTCAGTGGACTTGCGAAAAATTCCCCTCCCCCCCCCCGGGCATGTGTACAATTTAGTGAAGGGAGATACACTCTGTAGATAAATAACTTGAAATGGTCACCTTTTACATATTTTTTTTTCAGATACTTTTATACAGAAGTGTTCAAGATTTGCCATCAATAAAGAGCAGCAGAGCTATGGTCCAACATATGGTGTTTTTATTGCCATCTCCATACATTTGGTTTTGTACGGGACGACATCAAAATGTAAAGATATTTTGATGTCGTCCCTAAAATGTAGAACCACAGATCCACTGTCTTTATTTTCGAAAAGTAATTTGCTTTGGACCAGTATAAAAAATTGGAAGACTACACTTGATAACACTTCACCATTTCAGACAAAATTGACATCTAAAAGTGAAAAGAAGTGGAGTGGTACTCAGTACGACACTTTTTTTCACTTTCAGATGGTAGTTTTAAATGTGCAGTGTTAAAAAGTGTGTTTCTTTTACACTTCTTAAATGTACCTGAAAAAATCAAGTGTAATAAAGTGTATCCATAAGAAGTGCAACAGAGTGATTCAAAATAAATAAGTGCAAAGGAGTGTGTTCTGAAAAGTGTAAAGGAGTGCGTTGTGGAAAGCAGCATAGAAGTGGGAAAAAGTGTAATTGTGGGATGGAGTGGAATGAAGTGTATCTCTAAATATGCAAATGAGCTCATACTCTCAAGATCCAAGACGTCGGAAGTGTCCACTTATTTTACACTTTTTTTCACACTTATTTTAGGCTTCTTTTACACTTATTTTACACCTCAAACTAATTTGCATATATATTCCAACACTTCTTTGCCACTGATAGTACACTTAATTTACACTTACTATCACACTTCATTTACACTGACTCCCACTTCCAAAATAGGAAGTATATTGAAGTGTACCACTGAAAATACACTTCCTGTACTGTTGAAAGCCATGGCAGGCGCCACTTTTCTACACTTCAGTCACAAGCTGTTGTCACTGACCATTTTCCCTGTCCTGGGAATCATAGGGGGTCGACCATTAATCATCTGGGGGGGGGGTTTGGTGCGGATTTTCGCAAACGATTTTTTTTCAGCGGCCCTCGGAAGGATTTTTTTTTTGCAAAATTGACCAAACAATTTTTTTTGATAACATGTTTTAACAGGGAAAACTTAAAAAAAATTTAGAATTAAATTGACTGAACATAATTTTTTTCGGAGGCCCTTTGGACGGATTTTTTTTTTCAGCGACCCTCTGAACAATTTTTTTTTCAATTCGCACCACGCCCCACCAGATGATTAATGGTCGACCCCTTAAAGGTCAGTGTTCTGTCTAAGAATAAGTTAAAATGTAGTGAATTCACAATTTATTCAGATGAACAAACAAATTAAAATATTCAAATATATTCAAATAAACAACCATGTTTTGATTACAACAAATTGTGTCATTTTTTGTATGAATCTCAGGTACTTTACTCATTGGTTTTTATATGTCTAAGGTTACTAGTACTTCCTCTGAGATCTAATTAAAGCACAAAACATCTCTGCAAAGGAACAGGATAAAGTACCTTGTTAGCCGTGAGTGAGTTACTGACTTAAACGTGGTGGAAGTACTTTCTGGAATTTTGTCACAGTGTAAAAGTGAATCACATAAAGAATCAAATAGAAACATTGAAAGCCATGTGATAACCCACTTAAGCCCCCTAATTACAGACACACATTTAAAGAGTTTGCAGATATTTGAAATATTTGTATGTCCCCGGCTGCCAGAAAAATGTTTTAGTGTGAATCGCCCCAAACTAGCCATGTCCATCACAATTTCTTCCTGTCCTCCTCTAAATTCTATACCTGGTAATGGTCATCCATTATTCTGAAGCTGTCCTTCGAACAGTTCATCTGGGCAGATAAAAACAAATTGGTCTGCAGACCGATGAGTGGATAGTGCTAAATATTATATCCCTGTCGCTGATAATAAAATTGAATTAATAAATGATTACAATTGATATAATGTCACTGATAATAAAATTAAACAGCCATGAATTTTACATCAAAAAGTGGCAAGTCAGAAAAGCAGCTGCCTCAGGGAATAGTATATACTATAATATTATAGACGTACTATGAACTGTGGTGAAATAAGTGTCACAGAGTGGCAAAAAGTGTAATAAAGTGTACACTTCTTAATACAATATGTCCATTAAGGAAGTGGCGATAAGTGTGCACTCTTTCTACACTTCCTGTCGACCTGGGTAGTTACAGTCAATACAGAGCTCAGATAGCATTGACACCTTTTGCAAACAATCGTGTCAACTAGCAACTAGCAAACCCTGGTCTGCTTTGTTTGGCATAGGTGTGAAACGTTATTATATACAGGTAAATGCATGTAGGATCTAATATGCACAACATAAAATTTGCCATACAATCGCCAAAAATGTTGAATTTTAAATCTGACCATGTGCCAGGGAAAAAAGGTTGTTATTCCCTTGAAAATCATCCGATTTTGATTCTGTAAA
>JAAUYA010109553.1_pt1 | contig 12292 bp, 3 predicted proteins | sample 7278161 | NCBI WGS metagenome assembly JAAUYA01 (sample SAMN14350120, study PRJNA611818) | marine sediment metagenome | isolation source: surface marine sediment (3m) | place: French Polynesia: Moorea | collected 2018-08
CAAAAAATGCATTTACTTTGGCCTGTTAAGACTATACATGTATAACAATGCATTTTGCTTCTTGCTAAAATATGTCCTGGTGGGCTCCCTGTGTAATACCACTGGACATTGTTTTTTTCTTATCTAGCTTTTTTTCTTTCTCTTTTTTTTTTTTTTTTTTTTTTTTTTTTTTTCCGACCGACCGACTGTAAATTTCATTAATGTGAAAAAAAATTTGGTCAACCAAATTTTTTTTTATTTTTCATTTACCGACCGACCGACTCCACACAAATGGCTCGCCAAAAATCCGCCATTCTAAAGATCAACCGACAGTGGCCTTATCATCAAAGTTAATCAAAACCCATAATCTTCTGATGATTCCTGAAATACATAACTTTGATTAAATTTCATTAACCTAAAATGTTAACGATAGAAAGTTTCAGTTTAATCAATAGGTTAATCAAAGTTAATCAAGATTGATCAAGGCTAATCAGCCAATGAACATAACCTAATTTTATTGATAAACATTAGGAGTTCTTAGCAGGTTAAAGGTTTGATTAACTTTGATTAACACAAATTAACTTTGATAAACCCAAAATGTTTACAGTATAGACTGACTAGTGCATGTCTCACACTATAAATGTAATTAAAACAGTGATGCGTCAGTGTAAATTGCAAGTCTGAAATTGTAAATTTCATGTAAATTCATATGCGTCAGTGTAAATTACACAACAATGAATGTAAATATCATGCAACTAGAGCCTTGATTTGTAAATATCATGTAATTAAAGATACACGACTGTAAATTAGAGCCTCGATTTGGAAATATTATGTAAATAAAAATGCACGACTGTAAATTAGAGCCTCGATATCATGTAATTAAAGATGCGCGACTGTAAATTAGAGCCTCGATTTGTAAATATACAATGAAAGACACACAAATGTTAATTAAGAGTCCCGCAAATTTAAATACAATGTATATTTATGACATTGTGACAGAATAAAAAAGTGTAAACTTTTGCATGGTTGCCAGTACATGTATACCATTAATATAGACAAACACAGTATACTTTCAAATACCAACTATTTTTTGTGAAATGAAAATAAACAAAATAAAATCACACAAATACGAACAAAATTACTGGAAATCTAATGACACAACTACAAACAAAATTAGTGACATCAATATTATCTTTGACCACCACCCTTCCTTTCAAGAAAAGCAAGCAAATGTTCAACAAAATAAAGATTCAAGAATAAAGAAAATCAAGAAAACCAGCACACATAAAATCATAAAAGAAAATCAGGAATATCAAGAAAATCAAGATAATCAAGAACATAAGGAAAGACCATCCATGAAATCAAGAAAATCAAGAACATCAACAAAATGAACAATATGCAGAAAGTCTAGAAATCTTGAAATGACCAGGAATGGTGACCATAGATGATCAAGATAACTACTGCCTGTGTCATCAAAACTAACAGACTTAACAATACTTGGCATGACACATAGCACTCACTGCAAACTTCAAAATGGCATTTTGGTAATTCCTGTATAAGATTGCATAAACTTATCTCTATCCCTAATTTTAGACATCTTCTCGGCGCAGAGTGGGACCATATGTTACACAAGGATCAATACACCAAGGACAAGTAGGCCAGAACCGTGGAAAACAGTGCACCGCTGTCGCTATTCTAGCCCTCGCAATCGCATACCTTGGATCACCAATATACTGGACATCTACTGATATAGATACAATTGTCTTGGATGGTAACTCACTGTATGATTCAACTGTTGGTACGGCACCTCCTGAGTTTTTGGGACATGAAGATTTCATTGGAAGTGAAATACATGCTAACAGTCATGGACAGTCAGCAATACTGGAACCAGCATTACAAACGGAACTCCTGTATGGAACAGTGGGAAATGATGGCAACATTGATTCAGGTGAATCAAATATTGACCAAGCTATTTCAGCAGCCTACGCACTTTCCAATTATGTACTGGCCACATTTCATGAAAATACAATTGCACTTATCGAGGATGCTACACATGGTTATACAATCTTTGATTCCCACTCAAGAGACACTAATGGTCAACCACATCCAGATGGGACTGCAATTGCAATACACTTTGATGACTATGCCAGTCTCATAGCATACATTTCACACACATACTCAGGCATAGAATTTATTCTGTCTCCAGTAACATTTACCATACAGTGCAATAGCTTAAACAGTACCTACCAACAGGCTAAATCTCCATCCAACAGTACAGAAGGAGTCCAGCAATGTGGCACATCTAGAGATCCAGTATCCACTCAGTCTTCACAAACTAACATTCTCACATCTCCACATTCTCCAAATAATCAAGACAACATGGCAAACATTGAGGATGATATATCGACAATTCCTGCTTCATATCACAGAACAGAAGATGAAATTTCCACAATCCCTGCATCGTGCCACAGCTCAGATGTACTGTCTGACAGAAATGATAATGACATAAATTTCACTCATGATGACAATAGGAACTCATTTCCAGTCTATTTGGACCATGGATATTGTCAAGAAACCAGTTCAGGAAAACATGAGAGGCCAGCAACCAGTCCTCAAAATACCCAGCATATACAGTTTGACCATGCTTATGACTGGACTTCTGCAAATATCCGTTTCAATGATTCAGAGGATATGGACATCAATGAAGACAACAGTTACACAACTGGTTTCAAAATATACGACGCTTACATTTCTCACGGGATCGATTCAATGCTAAAAACAAATACAACCAAGGATATCAAAGGCGCTTCATCAATGTTAATCAGTGAAAATGAAGACTATCCTTTTGTTCAGAATGAGCGTGTAATTCAAAGCAATTCCAAAGAATCATTCAATCCTGTTAATCACATTATGGAATATGAATACGCCATTAGGGAAAGACTTTCAACACACTGTGAATCCTGTCACAGACTATTGTTTCCCTATCAAATAAAAAGAATTGGCAAAGTTTCAAAAACTGCCATGCAATTAGGACATACACCAAATAGTGATTTATGTACAACATGTGCCACCCATTTAAAACAAAACAAAATTCCCACAATCTCTGCATTTGGTAACTCTCTATATGTCCCTCCTCCACCATATGAACTGATGTCACTTAATCGAGTAGAAAAACGTCTCCTGGCAATCATCCAAGTTTTCATTACTCAGTTTCACCTGCCAGGCGGACAGTACGCCCAACGAGGATTGGTGTTGAATATTCCTGTTAATATCTTGGATGTGATGACACAGTCTTCAAACTTGAAATACACAGACAGTGCAATTGTTCACTACGAAACATCACCAGACTTAACTCCAAAGATTTCTCCTCAGAAAGTACATCGGGCATTCCAGTGGTTAAAAAAGAACAATATTCTGTATTCAAACGTTAACTTAGAAACACCCATGGATGTTGATAACAGTTCATTCATTTCACATCATGCAAATGAAGCAGAGCTTGAAGATATTGCTGAGAATGTTTTGATTCCCACTGATTACGCAGTACCCACTGACGATCGAAAAAATATATTTGATGCAAACCCAACAGCCCACATACACATTCCAAGAAGTAATATGAAGCCATTGAATATCTATGAACAAATAGGTGCCGAAGAAAAGGCCTTCCCATGGCTTTTCCCAACAGGACAAAATGGATTTAAACCACTAAACAACAAGAACAGAAAAACAAACATTACACCATCTATGTATTGGAAAATAAGACTAATGAATAAAGAGGACACATGGAGGACTGATATGACTTATGTTCTACATGCCCGGATATCACATGATATAATGCAAGCGAAATCAGACTTAAACATTCACTTAAGGATGGAAAAACCGAATAGTGATAGGCAGAAGGTGACAGCTAAGAATGTCTTTGAACCCAGTATGCAATCCGAGTTAGTAGGAAATTCATACATGTTTTTAAAACACATAGGTGGAACAGATGCCTACTTAAAAGACAGCTTACAGGACTTACTAGCACAGGTGAAATTTCTAGGACCTCCGACCCTGTTTGTAACCCTTTCTGCAGATGATTTGTCATGGCCTGAACTTGGAATGCTTCTCCGAAATATCACATATGAAGAAGCCTCTAAAATGAAAAGCAATTTTGAACATATGAGAAACGATCCAGTTTTGTCAGGACAACACTTTTGGAGAAGGTACCAGTCATTGTTTAAACATGTAATTCAAAGTGACCTTAAACCACTCGGAGGAAAAGTAATTGATTCGTTTGTACGTATAGAACATCAAAACAGAGGAAGCCCACATTTGCACATATTTTATTGGATTGATGTAGACTTAAACTCACCAGAGGATGTCATACAGTATATTGACAAGACAATATCAACAATGATGCCAAATGAAGAATCTGATCCTGAACTGTATCACCTGGTGAATAGAGTTCAAACACACCACCATTCAGACGGATATTGCATGAAAGACCGAAGATATTGTCGATTCGGTTTTCCATATCCAGCTACAGAAAAAACCCATCTGTTAAAAACATTTAATATGTGTAACAAAAGGAACAGGGGTCGAATGTATGCAACGAAGCGAGATGAACAAAGCTCAATGATCAACGCATATAATCCCATAATTTTGCGCCACTGGAGAGCTAACATGGATATCTCCTATATATATAACGCAGAGAGCTTAGCCTACTATGTTTGTAAATATGTATGCAAATCAGAACCGAACGAACTGAAAACTGCGCTACACGACTTGATGACAAACATCTTCGCACAGCATCCAGAGTTCACCAAACGACAAAAGTTATTCAAAATAGCAATGTGTGTTTTGAAACATCGCCGAATGGGGGCGTACGAGGCAGCAATGAAACTTTGTGGAATACCGTATGTAGAAATGTCCCGAAAAGTAGTATATGTAAATGCACGACAGCCAAACAAGAGATATCGAAGGCTGAAGCACAAAGCAGAATTGGAACAATTAGCTGAATCAAACCCAGACAGTACTGATATTTTCATGGATGGCATCATTGAAAGCTACCACTCTAGACCAGACAAACTGGAACACATGTCGTTATATTCCTTTGCTTGCTGGTATGAGAAAACCTCTGGTTGTAACAAAGCGGGAACTGTAGGAAAACAAAAACTTGAACGGTTACAGTTAAAAAATGGAAAATGGATTAAACAAAGGTTACAAGCTGCTGTTATCAGAACACCTAATTTTCAGCTGTTATCTGAAGATAATTTCTACAATATGCTCCTACTACATCTACCACATAGACAAGAAACTGAGTTACTGCACCCATACAATGATGCAAAAACAGCATTTGAACAAAAGCATGAGTTACTAACCAAAAATTCAGACTGTCATTTCTCATTAGTGGAAGAAGTTGAAAATGCTATGCATAGAATAAGGATTGCCCAAAATGAAATTGATGCCATCAATGAAGATGAAGATCCAGCTGAACAGGAACTTAACTTGATTCCAGATGATGTGTTCGATGACATTGTTAGACAATGTGAGGTATCAAATCAACACCTCACACCTGGATTGTCAATGCCAGACACTGCATCTTTACAAAGTCTTCACGACCATTGTCAACAAGTGTGTCCATTAACACCACAGGAATATAACACAAGACTAAATGCCCTGTCAAAAAGTCAGTCAGATGCATTAAAACACATAAGTGATATGGCAACTAAACAAGAACCATTCTTCACTTTTATCTCTGGTGGTGCTGGGACAGGAAAATCATTCCTTGCCCAAGTTTTAATTACATATTTGGAAATGAATCACGCGTCTGTTCCAGGTTTAAGAGTGACTAGAACTTGCACACCTACAGGAACTGCAGCAACACAGATCCCAGGAGCCCAGACAATACATTCCCTTTTGAGAATACCTCTAGATCTAGATGTGAAAAAGCCAAGTCCAGTCCTGATTAAGTATCTGAAAGACCAGTTAAAAGGGTGCAAGTTCATTATCATAGATGAAATTTCTATGGTGAGTGAAGGTCTGCTTGATGCCATCCACACACAATTGTGTCACATATCTGGAATTGAAGCACCTTTTGGAGGCTTCTCAATTATTGTAATTGGAGACTTTTGTCAGATAAAACCAGTCAATGCACCATATTGCTTTGAGAAAAGTATTCTCTGGTCACTGTTTGAAGCAGTCTTTCTCAAGGAAAACCACAGACAATCTGGTGATAAATCTTACACAAGATTGCTAAACAGAGCTAGAGTAGGGTTACTATCACAAGAAGACCACTTACTTCTTAAATCACGTGTACTCGTACACATGTTTGATATAAGGAAATACCCAGGAGTACTGAGAATATTCCCCAAAAAATCTCAGGTTGATGAATTCAATAAATTGTGCCAAGCAGATTTACCTTCAACATCACATGTACACCAAGCAGAAAATTATTTCTCACAGAAAGACTGGCATCCTGGTGCAGATGTTCCCCACGAAGACCTGCCAGAGAAAGACAAATATGCTGGTAACTTATGCAATGAACTTATTCTTGCAGTTGGTTCTCGTGTCATGTTGACTCAGAACATTAACATCAAAGATGGCCTGGTTAATGGTGTACTAGGAGTCGTTACTAAATTGGATTTCAAAAATGCAAAGCTCATTACAGTCCATGTCAAGTTTGACAAACTGCTCAACAAAGAGAAGGGTGATGATTCTATTGCAATAGAAATCATTGAAAGAGAGTTCTTTTGGAAAGGGAGGCATATAATTAGAAGAACCTTTCCATTACAATTGTCGTGGGCTGCAACAATCCACAAAGTGCAGGGTGCCAGTCTCACTCAAGCAGTAATATACCTCGGCAGTGAAATATTTGACGATGCCATGGCGTATGTGGCACTATCAAGAGTGTCATCTATTGACGGTCTAATTCTCTGCTGTTATGTTCCATCTGCAGTCAGAGCACCTAAAGATGCCCTAGAAGAATATCATCGATTACGACAGAAAAAAAATTAATCCAGTTAAAAATCAGAAAAATTTTAAATCCTTCAGTAATACTTCCAAATTTTCCAAGTTCCAAAAAAAAAAAGAAAAAAAATTATGCACACCCATTACATTTAAAAATTGCTATCCACATCAATTATGAAGTAAAAGTATTACTGAATAAAACTTAATCAACTTATAGCCATGTTAACATTCAATATCAGTCAGACTAATTTTAAACTCGTAACCATTTCATACGAGCAATAAAAAGGTAAATATAAATAATTATTTCCCAAACAGATACTTAATAAGCTAACAAAATGCCATTTCACAAAATTGAAATAGTACCACATTTTTCTTTTTGATGAATATGTTACATTCAAAATAAAACCCTATATCAATCAGAGTGCAAATTAACTACTGGCCCATTAATCACATGTAACCCTTAACTTCAGGCACCATTTCACAGTGTAAACAGTTCAATCTCAAATTACAATGTTCCAAACTTCTCTTTTCAGGTTACTGCAAGAGACCTCGTCGTACTCAAAACATATCAAGCTACAGTGAAATACCACAACAAGAGTTCATCACCGATGGCGTATCAGACACTCCTTTTGCTCGAAGCAGAGGACTTGACTGCAGACCGTCCCAAGATCATAACTGCCCGTTGCTACAAGCCAGCACTCTTCAAAGAATTATCTCCAGGATTACAGATCACACTAACAGGTACACTTATTGTCTAGCCAAAACCCAGTCCCGTTCCCATGGAAATGCACCAATCCCAGCCCAAAATGACCAAAATCCAACCTCACACCCCCCCCAAAATAGACCAAAATCCAGTCCCAGACCACCCCCCCCCCAAATGGCCAAAATCCAGACTCAAACACTTCACAATGGCCATAAACAAGGCCCGAATATACCTAAATGGACCAAGTCCAATTCTAAATCAACCAAAACCAGCTCCAGATCCTATGAAATTAGGGAAATTCAGTTCAATATGCCCAAAAGTCAGACCAGAATTCCCTGAAATCGGGAAAATCGAGTTCAAAATGGCCAAATACCAGGCCATGATCCAACTAAATGAGCCAAATCCACATCAAAAAATGGCCAAAACCAAGACCCTTACATTTTAATATGAAAATGACCAAAATCCACAACTGACAACCTGAAAATATAAAAAAAATCGGGAAAATCCAGTTTAAAATGGCCAAAAAACAGGCCACGATCCAACTAAATGAGCCAAAATCATATAAAAAAATGGCCAAACCCCAGACCCTTAGGTTTTAATATGAAAATGACCAATATCCAGACCCGACAACCTGAAAATAGACAAAAATCAGGAAAATCCAGTTCAAAATGGCCAAAAACCAGCCCATGATCCGACTAAATGACCCAAACCCACACAAAAAAATCGCCAAAACCCAGTCCCTTACGTTTTAATATCAAAATGACCAAAATCCAGACCCGACAACCTGAAAATATACAAAAAACCAGCCCCGCACTACCCAAAATGCCCCTCGCACTCGGACCCCTCAATAGGGCCATAAACCAGATCAAAATCCCCCAAAATAGACCAAATCCAGCTCTAAATTTCCAAAAACCAGACCCGGTTCCTTCAAAATGGACCACACCCAGTTTAAAATGCCCCCCCCCCAAAAAAAACCCTGATCCCCCAAAATCGGCCAAATCCAGTTCTAAATTGCCAAACACCAGTCCTAAAAATGGGCCAAATCCAGATCTAAATAGCCAAAACCAGCTCCGGACCTCTGAAATTTTGTGGAAAAACAGACAGACCCACATTTCTTGTCATACTCCAGTTAAAATCTGAGAATAAAGAATTACAGTTTATTAACTAAATATGGAAAAGGCATTGAATAACTTTCAATACCACAGTTTTTACTACTGCCAACATGTTATCCTAATTGTACAATATTCCAGGTGTAGTTGTAAAATCTTCAACAGAAATGTGGATTGTCAGAGATACCAACAAAGAGATAACTGGAGCTCACAACCTCGAGAACTTCATGAGAAAACACCATGACCTTCTCGAAGACGGGGACAAGCCATATCCCCTCAGACGCCAAGACATTGATAACGCCCTGAAATCCCAGGAATCCTCAAAAGTGATTGGCAAGATTGTGAAGGTAAATCCACTAAATATACCATGACCAAGTATTGCAGCCACCTATAAACTTTAAAATTATCATGACAGATATCAATCCATAAATTCACTTCAGTATGTTCTTCATATCGTACTTTTGCAACATGTTTAACTAATTACATACTATTAAAATTAATCTATTTCGTTACAGATTTCACCCGTTAAAGACACCAATGGCCATCCATCAAAGAAAGTACGCCATGTCGGTTTGGCTGACAAGACAGGAGCAGCAAAGGTAGCACTCTTTGCACAATTTGCCGAGTCTCCTTACGAAGTGGGCGAGACGCTATCAGTCACACATTGTTTCGTCAAGAAGTATGACGGCATTACCTTCCTTAATACAAAACCAGGATGTTGGGCTCAGGTATGTTACATTTTATTTAGCAAAAAGCAAACACTTAATAAATGTCCCACTCACTTTCCACTTAGCAGATTTGTCCAAAAGTTACGGTGCACACCAATATCACCAGATACTCAGGTTACTTGCGCCGTCTACTTTTTGGTAAGATCAAAGAAATATTTATCCATTCAAAATAAAATATATCAAAATGACAACCAAATGAAAGCATAATGGCATATTTTCACAAAATATTCTGCCCGCGGACCCCGATACCCCCCTTCACGGACAAGAGGTATATTCCTTTCATTCTCGCTAAAACTCAAGAATGAAAACAATGCGCCGCCCACTCCGATTTGGACGCCACCTACTCCCTGACTCGACATTAAACATAAATAGATAACAGAATACAATAACTAGTGTGAGATCTTTCTTACAAATCACTTCTAAAATAAATTCCAACTTTATGTCATGTAATATTTCTGATTTCTTGACTAATTTGTAGACTGAACCAGAACCAGACCACCTCAAAGACATCAAACCCGAGCATTATGAGGACCAGTGGCTTGACGACAGGGACTTCAACGAGGAACTGAATGTCCCAGAACAAGCAGTTGAATACACTGTCAGAGCCATCTCCAAGATTACACTGTTCAGACAATGCCAGGGTTCAGACAGAGTCCGTAAGTATACATTTTCCTCCTAAAATAAGCCAAACAGCATCCCCATTAATCACCATGTAACCGGCCAACTACTTCCAAATCAATGCCACACATATTGAACAAGATCTTTCCTTTTTGTAAAAAAAAAAACAAAAAACATTCACACATAAAAATGGAAATACTACGTAGAAAATACATCTAACATTTTTATTACATAATTGTCAATAAAGCGTAAAACATTTCACACCAATAATGTACATGTCACATTTCAGGCTGTGGAAACATAAGGTCTGCAGACAAACCCTGTGAGTGTGGTAATACTGACGCACCAGGCTGGAATGTTCGGGCAGAAATGAAGACAATGGACGGCAAAGTAATAACAATGTACAAGGACAATTTGTCTACACTCTTTGGAGAGGAAGTTGACGTGACAGCTCAAACTACCAATGCATCCATGATAATCTTCTTAGCAGGAAAACTCCCATTCACTTTCCATGCTATTCTGAAACCAGATGGTAAGATTGTAACAATGTCAGTCAAAAGGCCCAGTTCTGATAATTGATTAACATGACTATTGTACAGTTGTCTCTCATTTGATATTGACCCAGAGGGGGTCCAGTCATATTAATGACCAGGTTTCATTTGTTACTTACGCTACTCAGAAGTTATATTTTTACATTATCCTACAGAAATCAGTAAATGCCAAATCATTCCTGATATACGATTAAAGTGCCAAATTTGTTTGAAGTAGCCAGTACCTAGTGTATTCATAGTTTGTTCAGTAAACCATTATGTTCTTGCACCATGTTATACATATATTCATGACAATCATGTAAAGTCCTACAATGCTGTCATAATTTTATTATGTAGTCACACGTTCTATAACTGTTAATGTTATGATTTCAAACACTGTTCAAAGACAATGTTCTTCCAACATGTTACACATGTATTTTTACGCCAAACAATTGCTGAAGTCTATTAGAGTTGTACGCATGTGTCAAGTAACCATTATGTACAAGCACGTTTCAGTATTTGGACATTAATTTCTTAAAACCTGATCACTAAACAATCAAGTTCTTATAAAAATGCTTCACCACTCAGTTTCAACTTTTACCAATCATGTACAGAACATTTGTGTACTCTGTCAAAGAACTGTAATCATTACATTGTTTTAGAATTTAAGTTGCATTTGCAAACATTTTCATGTTAATTGTGTTAGTATTATGCATGTTCAAACTTTCAGTATGTAAGAAGTTTACTCCAGTACACTTGATGTAAATCATGTATAATTTTAGCAAGCTACCATTTATTCAACTCATACTTGACTTCATAAACATTTGTACACCAATTTGTTCATGTTTTACTACATATACATGTAGTTTTTTTTTGCTACCATTTTACTCTACATGTACTGTATGATTGACATTAATTACTAGTTCTATTGGGACAAACCAACAAACTTGAAATCATGATAGAACAAGTTCTATACCCACAATTCTTTCAACAAAGATTTTTGTACTTCGCATTCATTTTTATTACCAGTTCTGTGTTCAAAACAAGTCAAAGCATTGTATTCATCTTAAAGCCACACAGCGTGCTTAACAAAATGCCACGACTTTTTATAAATGCCTGTTTCTTAGTACCTGTTACCATGTAGTGAAAAGATTTTTGTACGTTTCATTCATTTTTATTACCAGTTCTGTGTTCACAAAAAGTCAAAGCATTGTATTGATCTCAAAGCCACACAGCGTGCTTAACAAAATGCCACGACTTTTTATAAATGCCTGTTTCTTAGTGCCTGTTATGATGTAGTGAAATAAAACATTTCTATTTTTTAAATTACATATTATTCAAATCTCCATTTGTTTTCCAACACTCTCACTCGATCAAGCCTTGATAACATTGATGGTGTAATAAAGTAACTTCTGGTACAACTTATGACAATTTACCAGTAACAAGTTGCCTTCCAACAATGGCTGTACACAATTGAAATAACCTGGCTCGATCACATCGCCCTATCCCAGTTATTACAAACACAAATACCTGCCAATCATCAACAAAAAAGATGCCCTAAGTTGAGCCAGGCGATCCAATCATGCATGGCCAATACAGCCTAACGGGTCGACCATTAATCATCTGGGAGGGGGTGTGGTCCGAATTGAAAAAAAAAATTTGATCAGAGGAAGTCCA
>JAAUYA010147975.1_pt1 | contig 12291 bp, 1 predicted proteins | sample 7278161 | NCBI WGS metagenome assembly JAAUYA01 (sample SAMN14350120, study PRJNA611818) | marine sediment metagenome | isolation source: surface marine sediment (3m) | place: French Polynesia: Moorea | collected 2018-08
TAATGCTGCAAATTTTGATAGGCGAACCATTTTTGTGGGTCCAGTAGTTCTAGAGATATGAGTCGGGAGGCAAGGAAAAAATAAAATGGTATCAGTCATTTTACTTTTGGGTCAGGCCTATTTTTTTACTATCGGCGGAAAAACAGGCCAACAAATTTAAAAAGCCTTCTCTTACCTCACTCTTGTGTATTCCATTAGCTTCAGTTTGCTACAAATTAAAATTCCACCACTTTCCTGAAGATGATTCTGTTTATTCTTACATTAAAATCAAACTATCTTCAGAGGTATGATATTACAAGTTTTGAAGGTCTGGTACATTTCCTGGTTTATACCTGTTAAGTGGTGGAATATTATTTCGTGACAAACTGTAGATAGAGCAGTTGAATGGCATAACAGCAAGATTTTCATGAAAATGGGAGTACTTCGTCAGACAGTCTGTCAGTCCGCCACACTCACATGTCTGTCCACCCTTAAATAATATTCACTTTAGCATGACCAAACTTGATACTAATCGAATAGCTGTAGCTCTATGGGTCCCAACTACTGAATGATAAGTGTTATCATCTATGAACGGGAACAATAGAGCTACAGCGTACACTGGGTTATGCTTGTTTCCTCACTTGGGGTGTTGCATAAGTCAAATAAGGCACATAACGAGCAAAACAGCTTCTCTTTTTATGCTTATTTGACTTTTCATGTATATTTCCTCACTCTGGGTATTCCATTAGCTACATAGGATACTGTACTGTCGAAACATCTTGACTTTTCATGCATATTTTCCTAACTTGGGGTATTCAATTAGCTAGATTGCCCATTGAATGTAACAGGCAGTGTTAACTCTTATTAAGAATGACTGACTATGCTGGTGAAACAGCTCTTTCTGGGTATTCCATTAGCTAGGTAGGATACTATACTGCCGAAACAGCTGAACTTTTAATGCTCATTTCCTCACTTTGGTCCTCTATAGGCGAAACAGCTTGACTTTTAATGCATATTTCCTCACTCTGGGTATTATCCACATTTCCTCAATATAGGGGAAACAGATTGTTTTTGGTATTGCCCTATTAGATAGAGTACTTTAATGCAGCTTGATTTTTTATGCATATTCCGCCACATTGGGTATTCCATAGGTTAGATAGGGTACTCTACTGGTAAAACAACTACATTGAGCATTCTATTTAGTTGAATAAAAACAGTGTTCCTTTTGATCTGATGCAGTCACTGTGTCATATGCCCTGTGTGTACAAGTCTTCCTACAATACAAATATTAGATATAACGATGAAAATAATTTTCTTTGTCTTTCAGATATCCTGAAGTTAACCATGGGGTGTAACGTAATGATGCATCGCAGTACATTGTCATCTGAAAGTAAGCAAGCATTACAGACAGGAAATCTCAAAAAGATGTCAAACCAATTTAGGAAGCTAGATTTGCTATATATGAAGGGGACAGCCAGTAACAAGGGGACACTGCACAGACATGTCATTGCCATGAAGCATGCAATATGTCAATATGCAAATCAGCATATCAAACCCTTGAAACAGTTTACGGAACTACTGGACCCTACAATGGATACAGAGCAACCCGAATTTTGTGAACCCTCCAGTATAAACAATGAGTGGGAGTCCCTCAGTAAGAGACATATGAGAAACAGGAAACATGTTAGGTTTAACACTAAGAAGAGAGTTAAAACTGCTAATTCACTGGAGAAGGTAATATATAAACGTTACTACATGAAGTTGACCAAACTGACCAAAATGAGAGAATCATTACCAGGGCCTTCATTTACAACAAGGGCAATTGCAAGAAGTAATGGAATGTGGCTGGAATCTGAAATTTCCTACAAGGAAAGGTTTCGAAACTTAATGTTCAAAGTGGTGGCTGAATGGAGGCCAAGGGATTTCATTCAGAGGCTGATCGGCTCTGAGAAGGTGCATTCACTCTGTATCAATATAATACATTACATAAGTGTGTGTACCTCTTCTGGGATGAATATAATGACACATATAAAGTTGATTGACAATCTTTTTAGAATTCTCCGGCGATTCAAGGTTTCTTCTCCAGTTTTCAGGCGGAAAAGGGTCTATCGAGGGGGTGGACCCAAAAAATGTGTCAAACATGAAAAACATGAGCCTAGACAATTTTGTAAACAAGATGGTATTGGTCAACATGAACTTCCAATGAAAGTTGTTAACACACTGTCAGCTATCTTGAGGGGCCAGTTTGACTTGGAATACGGCTTGGTAAATGTAAGGAAATTGTATAGAGCTTCTAAGATGACAGCACCAGTTTCACAAAAACTGAAATGTTATAATTTGCAGCTGGTTCCAATTGGATCAAATGCCGTTCAGGTTCACTATTGTGACAATCATTATGTGACATCAGAACAGAGGCAAGGTGAAATAATAGTCTGGGATTCTCTACAAACTACTGAACAATTTAAGGCCGACTTATATTCCCAACTTCAACTGACATATGATAAACTGAGTGAACATCAATATAATGACCAACCTGAGGGGCTGGTTACCTATAAGAATGATGAACTCAACATGCAAAGGGATTCTATTTCTTGTGGGATATTTGCTATCATGAGAGCTTTTTTTGTATTGTCAAATACATCTTCAAAAATTAACACAGATATTGCTAGATCATACCTGTCCAGAGTCCTAGCAAGACATGAATTCTCAGACTATGATCTTTTTTCAAGCCAACAGAGAAATGTAAAAATGCAGGTGATTATGGAAAATTATATGAGTAATCAGAAAGAACTGCAAACTAAGAAGTCACAGGAAGCTATATCTGACAATTCTAGTAGAGTATCTAAAGATACTGCAGAAAATGCAGTAAGGAAAAGGGGAAGACCTAAAAAACGAAAGTATCCCCAAGAGGAAGAAAAAGGTCGATCTGATACCACAAGAATTGTGTCCCAGGTCACTGCAAGTCCAGTCAGGAAAAGGGGTCGACCTTCAATATATTCTCCTGAGGAAAGAAAGCAGAGGATTAAAGAGAACAGACAGAGACATTATCTCAAAACTAAAGGTACTATGAATACAGCACAAAACATGATACCTAGCAAGTCAACAAAACAACTCTCAAAAAGGGGACGTCCCGCAAAGCATTCTCCCGCTGAGAGTATAATGAAAAATAGAGAGAAAAGCTTAAGACATTATCACAAGTTCAGGAAAGATAAACCTACAGAAAGTGTACTTAACCAGGACAAGCATAAAGAGAATCTAAAGCGATTGAGATCAAACACCATATACAAGGAAAAAGAGAAGTTGAAAGATAAAGAGAGACATGAAAGCAGAAGAAATAATCCTCTGTATAGAGAAGAAGAGAGACATAAAGACAGAGAGGCACATAAGGACATGAGGAAAAACCCAACCTTCAGAGATAAAGAGAGAGCAAAGGAAAGACAGTGGCATAAAGACATGAGGGAGAACCTTTCTCTCCGAGCTACAGAGAGAGATAAGGACAGAGAGGCACATAAGGTCTTGAGAGAAAATCCTGCATTTAGAGCCACAGAGAGAGATAAGGACAGAGAGGCACATAAGGACATGAGGGAAAACCAGGCATTCAGAGATAAAGAACGTGAAAGGGAAAGACAGTGGCATAAAGAAAATAGGTCAGATCCTGTAAAGAGAGCTCATGAAAATGTGAAAGCACGTAATAGAAAGTATGGTCAAAATGAAGCGGAAGCTATAAAAAAATATCTAGCAGCTATTCAGACTGGTCCATGTTTTGTGTGTACTTGTTGCCTTCAATTATGGTTTTCTGATAACTGCACTCCTCTTGACAAATTGACATTCCCTAATCCTGAGAGGGTTGCAGAATGCAAAACTGGTACTTTATATGAAGACAGAGAGTGGCTCTGTAGCACATGTGTCAGACACTTAAAAGAAGACAGAATTCCCCCTATTTCCCAAGCAAATGGAGTGAGATTTTATGACATTCCTGAAGAACTAAACCTTGTTCAAATGGAAGAGAGGTGTGTCGCATTGAGGCAGCCTTTTTGTCAGATTAGAGAGTTGCCTAATGGTGGCCAAAAGTCAATAAAGGGGAATGTTGTTAATGTTCCCATGGATGTAGGCAAAACTATCAACCAGCTGCCAAGGGATTTAAATGAAACAGAAACTATTGGGATAAAATTTAAAAAGAAACTGTCATACAAAAAGTGTGATTGCGAAAACATTAGGCCTCAAGCTGTGATAAGAGCTGCAAAATATCTAGTAGCAAATAGTGAATTGTACCAAGCACATAATGTGACAATTAATGACACATGGCAGGAGAAAATTGCCTCTTGTACTGATGACTCTCTAACAGCATTGATGGGTCTTCAAGATAGTGATAACAAAGGCAAGCCTTCTTCTAGTCCAAACATCATAGAAATAGACTTGACAATGTCTGATGATGATGTATTATCTGTCAACTCTGAGTGTGGTGATCAATTAATCAATTCTAATAGTGCTCAGCAAGATAACGCTGTAGCCACCATAAAGAATGAAAAGATTGATACCAGTGCCTGCTCATCACAGCTGGTTGACTCATCTTCTTGTGACAAAGTATATAATGAAAATCTACAAACAAATGATAAGAACAGTGGATCTGACCCGGAATGTGAAGACGATAGATTTTCTGAAATAGATGAGATGGAAAATTATTCAGGAAACATGGATACGATGCTTGATAGTCCAATATTACTATCAGCTAGAGCTACAAATAGAGTTCTTGAACCACCAAAAGATGTCACAGACAACACAGGTATTGCCAGTGCTTCTTCAGATGAAAACAGTCATGTTATCACAGATGGGGATGCATTGGTGATTGCTCCAGGAGAAGGCCAACACCCTATATCTCTGTTCAATGACCCAGATGCAGAGTACCTCTCGTTTCCAGCTATCTATTGCGGGCAAAGACGACCAGTTGAAACTGAATGTAAGTCTAATAAGAAACCATCCAAAGCCAATATATTCAAATGGGAATGCAGGGCAAAGGACCGCCGAGTTGCAACATGCATTCCAGACCTGTTTTTCAAATATAAATGCCTACAGATTGATGCAGTGGAAAATGTTGTAGGAATATCTATGAGAAAGGTTAAGGGGAAAAAACAACCGACAGCTGGAGAATTGAGAACACCTGAAGGCCGAGACAGATTGGTTAATCAGAATGAAGGTTTAAGCCTGTACAAAAGGATGCGTAACACTCCTCCATATTATGGTCATAAGAAGAAAAACTTGCTGGCAGTGGTAAGACAAGAGGGAATGCCAGCCCTGTTTTTTACGCAGTCTTGTGCTGATACCAGATGGCCAGAACTATTGAAAGTATTGGGAAAGCTAATTGATCAAAAGGATTACAGTGATGAAGAAGTGGAAAGCATGTCACCCCAAAACCGAAACAGGTTGGTGGCAGCTGATCCAGTTACTGTAGTCCGCTATTTTGAGAATAAATGCCACAAATTTCAACAACACATCATGAATCTGAAAGGCTCTTCCAGGCGTTTTATAAGACGGGAATTTCAAAACCGTGGCAGTCCACACAGTCATGAAATTCACTGGATTGCTGGAGCACCGGTTTATGACCCTGATAACCCAGACAATGACAAAAATGTTACAGAATTTATTGATACTTGGATAAGTACCAAAACTGAAGTAACACCAGAAGAAGAAAAATACCTGAAATATCAGGTACATAAACACACAAATTCATGTAGAAAAAGAGGTGAAGCTATTTGTCGGTTTGGAATTCCCTTTTTCCCTATGAAAGTTACATGTATATTAAAACCATTAGAGTGTGATGAAGTGAGTGAAGAGAGGTTAGATGCTTTAAAAAATGCATATCACGAACTGAGGAAAAGACTTAATGATATGGGTGTTGGATCAGATATAACACATGAGGAGTTTTTACAAGACATAAACATGACTGAGTCAGATTATATCCTCACTATTAGGAGTAGTCTTAATACAGCAAAAGTTTTCTATCAAAGGAAACCTAATGCACTCAGAGTAAATCCATATATGAAAGGAATGCTCTCTGTTATAAAGGCAAACCATGATGTACAATATCCTCTTAATATATATGCCTTGGTTTGCTATGTTGTTGATTATCTGCTAAAAAGTCAAAAAGGCCTCAGTGCTACTTTGGAGCAGGCAGTGAGGGATGCGATGGATGGTGATATGAAGTTGAAACAGCAGATTCGGCACATCGGATATAACCTCTTTGGTGCTATTGAGACAAGTGCAGCAGAAGCAGCTTATTATATCATGCAAATTCCATTCACATATTGTAGTGTGGAAGTGGTATTCATACCAACATCACCACCAGAGGAGAGATTATATGTGTTAAAATCAGAACAGGAACTAAGTGAACTTCCAGAAGGGTCTAGGGATGTTTTGAAATCCAATAAGATCGCTGCCTATGGAAGACGACCTAGGGAGCTAGAAAACTGGTGTCTTGCAGATTATGTGTCAGAACTTACTGTAGAGCATGAAAATTATGATGACCACAAAGAACATGACTCTGCTCAAAATCTGTATGATTGTGATGAACAAGATGAAGATATAATTGATGAGGACAGCACAACAACATACAGCAGTGAGGATATCTTCCCATTGAAATCAGCAGATGGTAGAACCACATTCAAGAAAAGAAAAACTCGTAGGGTTATTCGCTTTGTGAACTACAATCGTTTGCGTGATGAGGAAAACTATTGCAGAGAAAAATTATTGCTGTATAAACCGTGGCGAAAAGAAGACTCACTTATTGGAAGACATGAAAGCTATGCAAAAGCATTTGATGAGCATGTGAATGTTATAAGGCATAACATGATAAAGTATGAAAAGTTTACAGATGAGGTCAAAGAGGCTGAGGAGATGATAGAAAATGCAGATAATGATGAAGCATTTGATCAAGTTGCACCAGGCATAGAGCAAGAGGAGCGAGATGCTGAACTAATAGGACCGGCAGATTCCCCAGAATACAGATTTTTCAGTCCACCAAAAAAGGGAACCCCAGAGTCATGTCTTGACACTCTATATAATGCTGGAGTGAGTGGAACACTTGATGTCACTGTAGAAACTATGTCCAGATTCCTACCTGAGTACAAGTATTTAGATATGGTGAGGTCATTGAATGAAAAGCAATTCCAAATATTCACTCATGTCATGCATCATGTCTCTAAGGGAAATAGTAAACCCCTTAGAATATTTATTACTGGAGGAGCAGGAGTTGGCAAATCTATGGTTTTGCGGTGTATATATCAAGGACTATTAAGACTTATAGCCAAAAAGGAGGGTGAAAGTGCTGAAGACACTAGGATAATCATTGCTACACCTACAGGGAAATCTGCATATCTGGTTCATGGTGCAACAATACACTCTACTTTCAAATTGCTTCCCAACCATTTGGACAAGGAAAAGTATGTACCTCTTTCAGATGTACAGAGAGATGCACTGAAAACAAAGTTCAAGAATCTACATACTGTTATTATAGATGAGGTTTCAATGGTTGGGAAATACATGTTTCGCGACATTGATCTCAGACTGCGAGAAATTATGGGAATTAAACACAAGCCATTTGGAGGGCTCAATGTTATTGTATTTGGTGACCTGTTCCAATTAAGTCCAGTTATGGATGGTTGGATCTTTGAAAACTTAGGTGACCCACCTCCAAATAAGAAAGCAAAATTGCAATCTGCAGATGCTTTGGCACCTAACATTTGGAAGGAAGACTTTAGCTGCTTTGAACTGACACAAGTGATGCGACAAAGGGATGACCAACCATTTTGTGAAATTCTCAATAGAATGCGAGAAGGTAATCAAACTAAAGCTGATATTAAAGTGATAACGGACAACTGTGAATTGAGGTCAAATGTTAATCTTGGCCAGTACAAAGATATACCACATTTTTTCTACACTAATGGAGAGAAAGATGACCATAACCGTGATGTGTTAATGGCAAAATATGGCAAACATGTCTCAGTAAAGGCAATTGACATTTGCACACAAACAAATTTACCAGCAAAGGAGAAACAAAGGATACTGGATAAAGTGAGCAAGTTGAAGAAAATTCACTTAACAGGACAGTTAGAGCGGGTGTTAGACCTTAAACGAGGACTGCCATATGACATTACTATTAACATAGATGTTGAAGACGGTCTTACGAATGGCACTAGTGTGATACTAAGACATATGCTCTACTTGGATGGCAAATATCCTGATATTCCAAGTGTACTACTAGTAGAACCTGAGGTTGACGATGGCTACATTGGGAGAAAAACTAGAAACAAGTATAGAAGTTTGCTACCCCTGAATACACCAGTGACATGGGTCCCACTGCTAACCGTTAACTCTCAGTTCATGTACTCTCACAAGCACCCTATTACTAGACAACAATTTCCTCTTTCTATGGGTGCTGCCAAGACATTAAACAAATCGCAAGGATATACATTAAATGAAGCTGTTGTGGCATTTCCTGGTGACAAAAAGGGAGATAGAAGGGTTGCTGGCTTACATTATGTCGGTCTGAGCAGGGTGACAAAAATGTCTGGAATTACTATTCTCCCTGGAAAGTTTAATGCAGACAAGATTCATGTCAGTGAAGCTGTGAAGCAAGAAATGTTAAGATTGAGATCTCAGGGCAAATTGCAATTGTGTTACACACCATTGTCTAATATAGCTTCAAACTTCATAGTTTCTAGCTTCAATGCTCAATCTCTCCATAAACACATGGAGGATGTAAAAAACGATTGGAATATGAAAGCAGCTTCAGTTCTTGGAATTTGTGAAACAAGACTGAAGCAAGGGGAAGACGTTTCCAGGTACCAAATAGAAAACTACACATTTCACCATGCAGAGCAGTCTTTCATATCGGAACAACGACCATATCATGGACTTGCATTGTATGTGAGAAAACATTTCAAAAGCAAGCAGATATTTTCTATGTGCACTGATAAGTTTGAGTGCATGGCAGTGGATATATACATCCCATCAAAGGTTCTTGTGGTCATGTGTTATAAACAGCCAAGGACGCCTAATCATGTACTGTTCACAAAATTACAGGAAGTTATGGAACATGTAGACATGACAAAACCTGTAATCATAATGGGAGACTTCAACGTCAACAAACTGATACGTGGCACACTTATTGCAAATATGTCCCAGATTCTGCACTGCAGACAAATTATTTCTGACATCACCACAAAATCAAATACATGTATCGATTTGATATTCACAAATATGGAACCTACTGCATGTGGGTCTATATTCACTGCAGTGTCCCACCATCATTTGACATATGCTGCCTTTGACAATGTATAATAGCGGTGATATAGCGGTGATAGCTGGTGACCCCCACCCCTCCAGCCATTGGCCTTATCAAGGTGATGTGTATGTATCTGGGAAACACATGCTGCCTATGTTTTATCATGATCATTACAATGAAATACCACAAATCTTTCCCTTAAATAAAAGCCGATTGAGGGCATCCGCGCAATTATCCGCACATGCCAACTGATAACAGACAGCCATGAGATGTCGGACAGACGCTACTAAGTACATTATCTTCCTCGCTTTGCGGTCGATAAAAATCTAGTCTCATCTCTGCATCCCAGCTATTGAAAGTATTGGACACATACTGCATTAGTCTTATCAAGATGACGTGCATGTATCTAGATTTTAGACACGGTACATAATGTGACGTGCCACGGTGCCAGCCTCACCCTGTCTTAACAAAAAAGGCCAATCAGATGTGCGGTTCGTACTTTGTGTAGCTCAGTAACTTTTTGACCAACTTCCCCCCCACTATATGGGACACATACTGCATTAGTCTTATCAAGATGGTGTGCATGTATCTAGATTCTAGACACGGTACATATATATTAAAGGCCAACACTAACACTTTATTATAAACAGATTTATAATATACCGTAAATTCCCCAATAGAGGCGCCGGGCGCTTAGGAAAGACTTTAGGGGCTGCTATCATTAGAGAGGGGACATTTTCACCTTTCAGTGGCTTTTTACAGAATGAAAATCGGACAATTTTTCGTTGAGATATGGCCAAAATCGTGTAGAAACCCAGAAGGCCTGGGGTCAAAAGGGGGGCGCCTGTATTGGAGAATTTACGGTAAATTTACTGTATCTTTTTCATTGTAGCACGGTAAAAAGCCAATTTCGGTAGAGATCAGTTTCGGGCTGACCAAAAATACTCTTTTAGACAAGTGATTTTTTTTAGTGTTTTTCCAGGACCTTATCTTGGCTGTCTTGTCCTTAAACTTGGGAGCAATATGCAATGATATGTGTATTTGACACTATACTGCACTTAAATATGAATTTGGTATTCCTTTTGTTTTCAGTAAAATCGACATGGAATTTAAAAACAATGGTTCACTTGGAAAATCTTAATATATTAATAGGAGCTAAATGTCCTAGTAATGTTTGATAAGCAATTCGTCATTTGGGTGCAATAGTGCAGGTATACAAACTTTTTTTTCATAAAATCGACTTTGACAACCAATTGTAATATAAAGCCTTCTGATAATTGGGTTTGTGTTGTAGATTTTGTTATATCACCATTATTCTTATGAATAAACCAGTGTCTTAGCTCGACCAAATCAACATATTATTATGAATATGGCACAATGCATTTAAGGTATTGGTAAATATACCATAAACGGTTTACAGTTGCATGCAAACATTGCCAGTACTATGCTTACATTCATGACCCCAGTGTAGGTAATGGAATACCATTAAATTGGACAGGCTTCTGTGTTGGATCTGAATAAACAAAGAAACAAAGACACTCTGTGAGATTTAAAAAGGCCGTGCCTTCCGCATTGGCCTAAAACAATCTATCCAATGGCACAAATCTAACCGTAACTCCAATCAACCCCAAAATTGGTGTGATAAATTGGGAAAGCTTCTGTGTTGGATCTGAATAAAGAAAGAAACAAACAAACAAACACACTCTGTGAAATTTAAAAAAGTCGTGCCTTCACCACTGGCCTAAATAGCTAGCGGAGGGGTGCCAGATAACAATCATCCAATGGCACAAATCTAACCGTAACTCCAATCAACCCCCAAATTGGTGTGATATAAAAATATATATTGTGACGTGCCAGGTCCACCCTGTCTTGGTAAAACGGGTCTAGTGTACGGTCTGTTCTTCTTTTTAAAATTTTTGTAGGTAGCTATTACTAAGTTAGTTATGTTAGGTTTTGTCCACCTGTGAACGGACCTAGGGATCCCTGGCCCTGTGTCTTGTCGCTGCCTGGGGCGCGGCGGTTTGTTGGAGACCCCACCTCGCTGGCACGCGACAATATAATATCTAGGGAAAGGGCATGCTTACTCGTTAAGGTGATCACCAGGGGTAGCTGAATAAATTTGTGTGAACCTGAATTGTTATTTTCCCAATGGATGAACTTGAAGGGTCGTTGGCTTGTTGACTATGAGTAAACTTCTTAGAGTGTAATCGGTATTTTTCCTAGGTGCGATCATAAATGCTTTGCATTGTGGTGAAGTTTCAAACTGCTAGCTATAATACTTTTTGAGATATGAATTTTTGTTCAGTGTTAATTTCCGTTACTTCACTTGTTCACCATCAATAAATTTCTGAGAGTGTAATTGGTATTTTTCCTATATGCGCCCATCAATGCTTTACATGGTGGTGAAGTTTCAGACTGCTATCTATAATACGTTCTGAGATATGAATTTTTGTTCAGACTGAATTTCGGTCAAGTCCAGACAGACGGACAGAAAGACGGACAGAAAGCAATGCATATGAGCCCTCCGTGCAAATTGCACAGGTGGGCTCAAAAAGCAACCTGACGTTGGCAGTGAGCCCTACCTGTGCATAGCAGAAGACCTCAGCCTATTTACCAGCCACACTTTCTATATGAATTATTTTCTCCTATTTTCGGATACGTCCAGACAGACGGACAGACAGACAGGAAGTTACACATAAGAGCCCACCATGCAATATGCACGGGTAGGCTAACTAGACGTTCCTACATACATTTTTCCCTTCCGCGTCAGCGGTCGAGGGTATAAAATCGGTCCCGTCTGTCCGTCTGTCTGTCTGTGTGTGTGTCTGTCATTCAGCTCTCTCACGCCTGAACCGTTCAACGTACGGACCCAAAATTTGGTGGAGGGATTGACCTTGACGATATCTCAGATGAGTTCGATGGTCAACGTCATAGGTCAAAGGTCAAGGTCACCAGGTTAGAAAACGTGATTTTTGGAACTTCAGATCAGCTAACCTGGGTTGATATATGCACTCTGACATGACATAAGATCA
>JAAUYA010352854.1_pt1 | contig 12289 bp, 8 predicted proteins | sample 7278161 | NCBI WGS metagenome assembly JAAUYA01 (sample SAMN14350120, study PRJNA611818) | marine sediment metagenome | isolation source: surface marine sediment (3m) | place: French Polynesia: Moorea | collected 2018-08
AATATACTAGTGGTTAATGTACAAACATTTCACTATCTTGTGTCAAGAAATGTTAACTGTAAGGTATTCTCCTTCACCCAGAAAGATAATGGTAAGTTTGTCTTATTTCTAAAATAGGTATTGTTAAAATCTAGGGATAAGTGTGTAAAGGATGTAGAATGGGCCTCATGGGCTGATCCAGGGGGTCGGCCAAGAGGGCCATGGCCGCCCCCATTGAGGGCAAAGTGCCCCAGCTTGAGGGCAAAAGTGCCCCGTCATTTTGGGCCCAATTTTGGGGCAAAGAACCTCGAGTCTGGTGCAAAACTGTCATTTTCAGGTGGATTGCGCCAGAATGCACCATTTGAAGGGGAAATTTTAGGATCTTTCCTGGGGGAGGCCCCCCAGACTCCCCCTACGCGAGGGGGATACCCCCTCCCGCACCCACTCCACCGCCCCGCTATGCGGCTAATGCACACCGGAAGTGCCCCAGCTCAACCTTGGCCGCCCCCAGAAAACTTTCCTGGATCAGCCCATGTCCGAGGCTAACTAGGACTAAGTTCGATAAAACTTAGGGAAAAAAATATCATTCCATTGTGCAAACAAATCAATAATTTTATGAAGAAATCAAGTGGAGACAATAAAAAAATGATTATTTCTGCTTCCTTGTATAGGACCCTCGTGAGAAGTTGATTATGAGTTTAAAACGTGAAGTGAAGGTGCTGCGGCAGGAAAATCATTACCTAAGGACCCAGGTATGCTTCAACACCTTCTGCTACTCTCTCCTTCCCTCTCTCTGTTGCTGCCCTCTGCAGACCCATCCTTAACGCAGACCTCTTCTGGCCCCAGGTCCTGCGCCTGGAGCGCCATTATCTCCGGACCCAGGTATGCCTCGCTCTGAAGCTCCAGCCCCTCTCTCTGTGCCATCACCCTCCCCTGACCCATCTCCCACCCCCTTCAGTGGGGGTGCTGCTATAAAGAAATAATTGTCTCACAAAGGCTGTCTGTCTGTCTGTTCGTCCTCCTGGACATACTTCCAATTGTGTGTGTGCGGGATAACAGTCCAGAAGATTCCCTTTAATGTCACTACTCTTTGTGAGACACAGCTGTTCGCTGAGGACCGTTCGTTTTATCAGAACAGAAGTTCCCTCAATCCGAACCTCTCAATATTTCTCAATGCTTCCAAAAGTATTTTTTAAAATGGCCCATCTACCACAGCGTTTTAATTCTTTTCAAGTTTCACTTCAAGTTTACATTTGGTCGCCCCTTTATTAGGTGAATCTTCTCAGTTTGCAAGCCAAGACCAATGCCAAAAATAATGTAAGTTTTTCATAGAAATTTTCAGCATGAAAAACAATCAAACCCTGTCGATGTGAAAATACGTCTTGTATATATTTGTCATTTTTGTATCCACGAGAACTTACACGGCTTGGCTGGCTATAACCATACCAAGCCTGCCCTTGGTGTGACACTGACTAGAAAATTAAATTGACGAAGACATCAGAGTATAATTTTAATCTGTGTCACATCAAAACTAGGCTCGATGTGGTGTACTCCCAAGTTACCTTTTGGTACGACAACGACAAGTATTGAAAGACCTGTTTTCGTGCAGGGCACCATGATAATTCAGTCAATAGATTTTAAGGCATTGAAGCACTGGATCAAGTAGAAATGAATAAACTCTTTTTAAAAGATACTGCATATGGTCTTCGTGATCTATTTCTTTTCTTTTTCCTTTTTTTTGTTTTTAAACCTTTGTTTCTCTACATTTTAGGAACCAAAGGTATAAATTCTTTTTCATACCCTGTATTTATGAATCTTTTTATGGCCAGTCTTGGAAGTGGTCATTTGGCTCTGATAATATTTAAGCTTTTTTGTTGTAGAGTTCAATTTTGAGATGACCCATATACAGTATCTTATGCTTATTGCAATTTTCCACGTGAGCTGTGTCATGCTGAAACGGCCTGGTGAGACTGGTGTCCATATTAGATGATAGTTTATTTCATGCCAAAAAGAAGGCTTTGTGAGATGATTGCCTGCTAAGCCCCTTTTTTGGTACGACCGCAATGAAGATTTGAGACCTTTTTATCATGACACAGCTCTTGTACTACGAATAATAAGAGTCTCACTTGATTTATCATCAATTTTGATTCTAGACTTTAAAAAAGAAAGGTCTTCTTCAGGTAGTTTATTAAGGAATGGACTTATGAAAAAAGATCCCCATAATTGATAACATCCCCTTTTGATTATTTGAAATTAATTTAAATGGAGGGTCATGCTTTTTCCCCTGATTGCTGTTTTAGCTTGTTTTGCATGTACATACTTTGAAAATGATTTGACTCTTGGACCATAATCATATTTTGTAAGAACAATAATTGAATAACTTTTTGTTTTGTGTAGAAAAGAACCGTGCATCGAAAATTCAGTGGACATAGGACAGCATGCTGTGTCGCTAATATAATATGTACTTCTCAAACCTTTATTTCGGAAAAAAAGTGCCAGGCTTTTGTTTCCAAAATCTTCAGGTTTCGCTTTTATGTGATTTTCATGGTACACAATTTCAGTAAGTGAGTAATATTTTATTGTGACGTGCCAGGCTCACCCTGTCTTAGTTAAAAAAGCGAATCATGTATGCGGTTCGTTTCTTTTTAACTCCGCAGGTTGGAGGCTCCCCTGTAGGTCTGGTCCACCTGTGGACGGACCAAAGGTCCCTTGCCCCGTGTCTTGTGGCTGCCCGAGCGGTTTGTTGGAGACCCCGCCTCGCTGGCACGTGACAATATGACGTCCAGAGTGCCACATGAATAGTCCCTACTCGCATGAAAATTTGCGATATTAGTCCCCTAAAATGTCACTAAAATGAAGGTTATTTGAAAATTCTTTTATTTTATTTTATTTTTTCTTTCAGTTGGATTTTCCTCTAAAGCCAAAAGGTCAACTCCAGAAGGAAAACGATGAGAAATTCATGGAATTGATGAAGAAATCTGAGGGGAAATCGGGTCAACAAAATGGCGGAAGCGCAGGGGGAGGGGCTCCCGGAAGTGCGACAGCGGGGGCCGCACCTGACTCCAGCATGTATGAGATGCTGCAGGAGTATATGATTGAAAATGAAACACTTCGGTAGGTTCAGGGGGCGTGGTGTATGAGTTGGTCTAGAAGGGGGTGTAGTAAGGGGCATGGCCGGGGATGTTTTTTGCTCCCAGTTCTCTTCTCCAAGTGAGAATGGGGGTACTTATATTACTCAGAATCAGTCAGTCACATGCATATAAAGTTTTAAGTATTTTTGAATTATTGCTACATTTGTATTAAAATTAAATACAAATTTATTAATTTTTTTAGGACAGAGAACTCAGATTTACATCAGATCCGTGACCAGGTGCGAAGAGAACAGCAACATTTAGCGCGGGAGAATGAGAAACTAGTGCGGAAACTAGAGCAGAGCGAAAGGTAAAAATACTTAGGCTATGCCCGACTGTTAAACAAAAATTGACTGGCTGTAAATTATAGTGGATTCAGATAACTTTTTATGATTATTTTTACTTCCACATATATTGATACATTAAAGTTTTTGGAAGTCAACTTGCATCCCTCCTTCAAGTGTTAAAACGAAAAGAAATAATTATAAGATTATTTATTTTATATCATGGAACAAGAGATATGAGTGCATTTGATTTTTATTTTGGTCTTTCCTTTAAACTTTGAAATCCTGTTGATCCCTCTCACATCTTTTGTTTAGGCTTATTCTTTGGGTTAGAAGCTCTAGGTTTGTGAAATAGAGAATAGAAATTGGTAGACATAAGTAGATATGTAAAAATATTAGTGCAATCTCTCATAAATGCCTTCACAAGAAGCATATTTTGACTTGTCTGGCTCTTTGTCATTGCTTGATTACCATCACAAATGGTGTTCATTGGGATATGGGAATGAAGAATCACTTTAAGTGATAGATCATGATTTTTAATAACGGTTTGCTTACATATGGGTTTCAAAAAAGTGTTAATGTAACATGTATAGTTAGAAGAGTTTAGAAGAGTATACAATGCTAGTTTAGCATCTTTTTAGGCTCAGCTTAAGTGCGCAAAAATAGTTTTCGCTCCAAAAAACAGGCCCCAAGTTTTTTGAATCTAGTCTTTGCTAATTTTCCACACTTTGTCAATAGCATTTTTATCCCACATAATAGGCTGGATACATTTGGCCCATTTTGGTTTCAGAGCTTACATTTTACCGACTGTATAAATGCGCGACTATGCATATATTTTAGTTTTATAAATTAAGTTTATTTTATTAGAAGTTCTAATTTAGAACCTATTGTATCCCTCCACTTCTCAGTCTTGGTGTGGTCTTTAGCTTGTCTTTATTTTATTTTCTCCCCGCTCTCTAGGCAGCGCATAATAATGCAGTCTCCAATGTCCATGTACAGCATGGGATCCTCGCGACACTCGTCGATACTGGACGGGGAGAGCGGATACCCTCAGGGGTACCCCCCGCCACAGATGAATGGGAACGCTGAACAATGGGAACATTATCAACAACAGACTCCGAGGAGACACGGAAATGTGAGTGGCATTTATTGTTTTATTTCTGTAACTATAACACATCTTGTGGACATCTTCGAAATTGGCCCAACTCAGTCGAGTTCCCAGTTGTAAGGTTGACCCAATCTTTAATTATAGAGTCTATGGTAATTATATTTTACCCATGGTTTAATAATTTATCTATGCTGTACTTCCATGGTCCTCAAATATTTTTAATCAATTATAGGAAGCGGTCAGTCAAAGGAGTTTTTTACGGAACAAAATATAGAATTGATAAATAATTTACGAAATTTGCCACCCCACATGCTTTTTTGGTACTTTATAAAACAAATTTACATCATGCGGAAAAAATATACATAGACGTAGATGATTTATCCCTTGTAAATTAGGACCTATCAGGAATCAAGCCATTCCCTAACCAAAGAGTAAAGAAACACCACAGCACGAGTGATTCAGAAATGTATGTGAATACCCCATCGCATCAAAATGCAGATAGTCTCAGTCTTAGAGCACCACATGACTTCATGGAACGAAATACTAAAGAATATATGCAACGAAATGGAAATAAAAGAATTTCTAAGGAAGCCCCATCAAAGAATGATTTGAGTCAATGGAAAATGATGACTTCTGGTAAAAGCCAGGGTACGATTCGGAAAAGGCAAGTGAACACTCCAGCGCTTCCAGAAAGGCCGATATCTCCGGAGGGAACCAACTCAAGGGAAGATATAAGTTCAAACACAGAGCAGGGAATTCTAAAGTCTGAACAGGAAAATGAAATGAAATTTAGAGAATGGGAAAATGGGGAAAATGGAGGAATACAGGCAGCGTTAGAGATGGAAGATTTCCTGTCAGTTCAAAAGGCAAACCGGGAGATGTGGAAAACCCTGAGCAATGATAAGGAAAAGGGAAAATTCCCAGCAGAACGGGAAAACCTGGGAAATCATGGAGAAATGGAGAATTTCCCAGCAGAGTGCAGGGTGAGAAGGGAATTGAAATTTGATGATGATGCTATGAGAGAGCTGCCAGGAAAACGATACATAAATACACCACTACCACCTCAAACACCGGCTACTTCTAGTGATAATGAGTCATCAAGTTCTGACCAGGAGTCGCCGAGTCAAAATGCCGAGTCATATGAATCCAACAGAACATACACCATGAGCTGTGAAAATGGGAAAGAACTCAATCAGAATAATTATGATAATGCTGAATTGTCTGAGACCCGGGCAGAAAGGGAGGATTTTTACAAAGTCAGGGCAGTGGATGCAGAATCGTTTGGTAGAAAGGAAAATGATCGTGGATTCCAGATGACCAATTATCCAGATAACGAAGATGTAACTTTTGATATTACAAAGCAGCCATCAGATGATTATATCCTTCCCAAGACCCCAGGGCTAGATGATACAGTGGTAGTTGGGGTAGGGTGTGCGAAAGCAAGTGTTAGTCCTAAAGAAATGCTGGGGCCAACTGACAGAGCCCACCAGGTCACGACTCACCACAGAGCACCACATGAAAAAGATAATTCTAGATACCCGAAAAATTATCCAGAACAAACTGGACAAAATGACGAAATCCTGCACGTAAAACACAAGAGCAACCCTTCACTGACAAGAATAGAGCGGGAGCATTTACATAATTACAGAACCCCACAAGGCTTGGGTTATGACAATAGAAATCAAGGGCGCATCCTTGAAAACGGACACTCTCAAACCATACCCGTCAAACAGAAGAGTCCCTCCTTAGCACAAATTGAGCAGGGGCATTCCTTTAATTATGCGTACAGTTCTGAGAAACCCTATCCTTCCATGACGTCATTGCAGCAGTTTCCGAACCATGATAGGCCTGAATTTCCCCGATCCATCCTGAAAGCCCCACACAGCATGAGTGACCAGAACCTTATGCCGTACAATTTTGTGAAAAGGTATACAGGAAAAACATTTGGCAAGGGAAGTCTGCCCGAAGAAAGTCACCAAATTCAGTCCAGTTTTCCTCCAAGAAACGAGATTTCCACTGGAACTCAAGACCTGCAGCCCGATAATGCAAGTAGACAGAAAATTGAGCCTGTTGAGGTTTTACCCCATTGGAGTGAGAAGCGAGCTGAACCTATAGGAGCCTCCTGCAACGAACGCTCCCCAACTCAGATCAAACCTTCCTTCACAAAAGCAAAACCAGGATCCATGGTAGCACCAAAAGCCAACAAAGCAAAGAAAAAAATCAACTCGTCTTATCTGTCAAAATTAGCAAAAGCGAAAATAATCAAGGATGATATAAAACATGAAAGAGAAAAGACTGCGGAAATTGTGAAGAAGAACAAAAAGAAGAAAAGAAAACCTGTGAAAAAAGAACCTGAGCTTGAGCCAGCTCCGATAGAGAAGCCGATGCCGCAAGGAATTCTGAAGCATTCGAAACCTTCAAGGTTATCCCAAGGTCAAGTGAAACAGAAAAATATTCGACCTGCTCTATCGCCAAGGTCTGGAGGGAACATAAGAAGCGGCCACAATATCACTTCGAAACAGCTTACTCATCAAAAAGGTCCAAGGCACCCTGCCCATCAAAATATTCCTCCAAGACATCTTGCTCAAGTACATAATCCAGTGCAACCTGTTTATCCAATGGAACCAATACCACTGTTCGTTCAAAATCCTTCTAGACAACCACCAAATCAGAATGTGTTACGGTGTGTTGGTGTTAATAGCCCCCCAAATCATGCAGTACCATTCAGATTACCAAACGGTCAGAACTTTATTAGACCGCCAAGTTATCAAAGACTTGCTGAAATGCACGCTGGGAATCCATATCATAACGGTGGACCAATTAACATGATGCAGAGGGTGCCTCTTGCACAGAATGGAAACATTTACCCGCAAACCATGACACCTTACATGCCAAACACCGCCCAGGTTAAAAAAATGAACAGCTTTTGTTCTCTTTCCATTGGTTTTCCGTTCACATTGACCTTTTCGTTGAATGATTTTGTTCTTGGGATTTGAGGTTTAAGTTGTTGCTTGTCAATGGAAGGTTAGATTTAATGTACAATGAAATTCTAAAATATGTGACACGAATCTGCTATGTTAACTTAGTGATCACCAATCAGGTCTGCCTAGGATATATGCATTATACTGTGTTTTTTTCTGTGCATTTTTTTTCTAACCCACTGATGTATTTCTACTTTACAGCAGCAAGGTCAGCCTCACCCGAGTGTCCGACATTATACCCCGCCGTCACAGTACGCTTATCCAACCAAACCACCACACAGACTCACTGAACCAGTGGGTACCAGGTAAGAGATGTCGTCCTCACGGGTCCCCTGTCCCCTCACCCGAATCCTCACGGGTCCCTTGTCCTCTCCAGTCCTCACGGGTCCCCTGTCAGCGATAGTTCTCACGACAGACCTTGTCATTTACATTTTTAATTTTCGTGACCTTGTCCTTTGAACTATGACCTTGACCTTCAATCCTGTCGACAACAATGTCAAGGCCAACCATCATGCCTAACAATAACATGAAGGTCATAGGTCATACAATTAATCCAATCCAGAACATTCAGACTAACACACAGACAGACGTATACACACAGGACCGAAAATATTACCTCTTCTGCTAACTCAGGAGGTGAGAAGTTTGTACAATGTCCAAACACAAGAATTATCTTTGGAATAAAACATTCTGATTGATTGTATCTCAGAATTGTTCATGCATTTTTTGTGTGACAAGTTGACACCATTTATCTCAGGAAATGATTAGATATTGCCATACTCCTATCACAGACTCTGAGTACTCATTTTCACGTCTAGGCATGCCACACTGCTTGCCTTGTATTACTTTCATGCTCTTTTAACAACTGGTATTCAGTTTGTGGGTTTGTCTGTTTTGTATGGTTCCCAACAAAGCAGCTCCCATAGACCAACAGATACCAGTTCAAATTCAAATGCAAAGTACCTCCTCTACCGAATAGGGCCCGGTCAAAAGCTTTTTCGGACAGTACATTTTTGGCCTGCCATTGTGACTTTGACCATTTTCTTATACTAGCAGAGTGAAAATAGGAACTTTTTACGTTTTTAATCTTCATAACCTTGACATTTGACCTACGACCTTCACTCCTGTCGATGCCAGGTCAAGGCCAACCATCATCCCAAATATGAAGGCCGTAGGTCATAGTTCACCTAAACCAGTGGAGGGCATGAAGACTGACACACAGACAGACGCACACAGATGGGGCCTAGCATATTACTTCTTCTACTAACGCGGAAGGTAAAAAGTGTATAGAATGTTGGAAAGCAATAAATAAATCATGTATGGAATGGATACATTCCGTAATCGTATCTCAAAATTGTAAACCATCTTTTGTTTTGACAAGTTGACACCATTTATATCCGGAATTGAGTAGATTCTATCATACTGCTATCACAAAATTCTGACCAGGGTCAATACTGGAGTTGCCTGACTGTTCTCTTACTACTGTCAAGGGCAGGCAGACAACTGACTGTACTCTTTTTTACGACTGGTACTCAGTTTGTGGGTTTGTCTGTTTTGTTTGGCTACCAACAAAGCAGCTGCGCATAGACCAACAGATACCAGTTCAATTCAAATGCAAAGTACCCCCTCTACCGAGTAGGGTCTTGGGCCCTGTTAGAGAAGATAGTGTATTAAAATCTGGTAATTTATCCCAATTTCAAATCACTGTGGGTAAGCGGAATTACTTCACGAGATTAATTCCATACTTCACGACATGCAAATTTTGCAATTCCAAGACTTCAACTACTGTATGTAGCATCTTTTCCACAAATTTTAGACAGAAATGTGCTCTATTCATAATTTAGGGGAATCAAGAGGAATTTGCAGTGTTTATATTGGGACATTAGAATTCCTACTTCACGATTGGCCGTGAAGTACGGAAGAAGGTTTTACAAAATATCCCGTGAAGTATGGAATTCTTCATTGTCCCTTCATTGTTACTGCTTTGGGTGAACAATACAGCAACTACAGGAAGTTCGTGAAGTAGGATTCCGTAACCCGTGAAGTAGTTCCGCTTACCCACAGTGAAATAGGCACATAGCGGTAATTCCGTAATCCCAATAACAGACTGAAAATAGGAATTTTTGCATTTTTAATCTTGTGACCTTGACAGTTGACCTACAATCTTGACCTATGAACTTAAATCCTGTCAATGCCAAGGTCAAGGCCAACCATCATGCCAAATATGAAGGTGCATATAAATACAGTTCAGCCTGTGTAGACTGACAGACAGACAGACATACTCACATGGGATGTAGAATGTTATCTCTTCTGCTATTTTTTAAGCGGAAGGCAAAAGTTGATAGAATGTTGGAAAGTACATTCTGCAATCGTAATCTCACAATTGTGAATGCAAAAATGGGCCCCCTGGGGGGGACACCATAAAATAGAGAATTAAATGTGCGAAACTTTTGACCAGCAATGTAGCTAACAAGCATTTTGAGTACTTACATATTAATAGTAAACGCCACATTTTTTCTGAGATTTAAATAAACCTGTATGTGTATTTTTTGCAGACATTTTGACCCTCGTAACCAGATCCCCCCACCGCCCCCTCCTCCTGCGAACAATACTTATTCAAATAGACATCAATATCAACAGGAGGTTCATCAATATAATAACCAGGTTGGTGTACTATGAAGGGTTTGAATATTTTATTAGATTTATAAAAAAGAATTAAAAAAAACCCCTTCATTGTAACCATTTTGGGTCAAAGGTAATCGAAAATAATCAAAGTTAATCCAAAACCGTTAATCTGGCGAGAACGTCTGAAGTTTATCTATGTTAATCATTGTAACTAAGTTATGTTAATCGGCCGCTTAACTTTGATTACGTTTGATAAACTCAAAATATTTACAGTGTTGATAAATAAATGAGCTAACTTCAAAGTTATTTCTATCTTGTTGAATGATATGGTGTGGAAAGATTATAATTTAGATTTTAGAATTTCATGAACTTGTATTTTTTGCTTCGACAGATCCAGCAGCCTCCTCGACAAGTGCGACAAGGTGGGGCTGCACCCCCTCCCCCAGCTCAGCAGCCGCCGCCCCAAGGGGGCCCACAGGGGGGTTACCATCCTCCCCCTCCACCCCAGCAAGCCGCCGGACCTCCACACCCACAGCAGCATAAATACCCACAACCTGTACCCGCGCCACGGAGAAGTAAAGGTAGGTAACATTGATGGCATTATTGAGAATTTCTGAAATTTTAAATTTCTTTTTGTATGGTTGTCTATGGAGAGTCATTTGATATTCAGGCGTTGGGGACTTATTATGCCAACCTTTAGAATTTACATGTTTGGTAGGGCTATCGCAAGTTGGTTTTTTGTTTCGCTTTTCTACCCACTAAATTCTGCATTGACTTGTGAGAAAAAAGGTAGAGCAAAAGTCCGGACTACAGTCAAGTTAATTTTCGTTACATGTAAAACACACATTTGATTTAACATGCATTGCACAGGAGATTGGAGCATGGTCTAAAAGTCATGAGCTGCGATTTTAGTGATTGCCTATGGCATTCATTAGGGATCCAACATGAATCAACTTGAGCACCCTTTTACGCTTCTGCATTACTTCGTTATGAAATAACCGAGGAGGTTAAAAGAATGCTCAATTTGTTTTGTGTGGGACCCCTAATCATTCCCATAGGGAATCGTTAAAATCAAAACTTATGACTTTTTGACGAAGGCCCAGTCTCCTGTACAAAGAGTGTTAAATATAGCCTGAATATTGTTCCATCAACAACCACAAATATTACAAATTATTCTTTCAAACACTTTTAACATTTAACAGCTTTTAACCAGTTAATGTTTCTGTTACTTTCTTGTTAACCGTTAACATTTCATGTTAATTGAATTTTAAGGTGGCGGACCCCCGTCTTCCGGGTCTTTTAGCATTCCCAGTGACAACGGAAGTGCGACCTTAAGTACGTCAGGCTCAGTTATGTCAGGTAAACATCATAATACTTTATTCTGTGACGTCATGTGACAGCATAATGTCAAACTGTGACATCAAAGTTAGGTCAAACTTAAATAGTTACATCACTTACTATCATAATACAACTTCAGTCTGTGTAACAGTTGCATGCTCTTTTTCCCTTAATCCTTATGTGTAGTCTATTACATTAAAATAAGCTTTTACAAATCGATTTTATGGTCATTGTACAACTATATTATGGTAATTTATTCACTTTAGATTATCAAACCAGTAAGTAGGACCGTACTGTATAAGATGGTTGAGGTGCCGATAAAACTTTTGAACAGTGTATGCAAAAACTTTTTAAGCTTCGCCGAGCCTTTGGAGGTTTTTCACCAGACATTTGATTGAAATAATAGCGGCTCTTCGCCTGACATTTTGAAAATTTGCCGGATTTGTCAGATATGGCCGGCGAGTTTTTTTTGTACACTGAAAAAAAGAAGAAGAATGAAACTGACTGCAAACTATGATTTTATCTTGTGCAGTGTCAGATATACTGTAAAGGGGTTTACTAAATCAAGACTAGTATCACCATTTGATGTGTTCTACACTTGTTTGAGGTTTAAGCATGGTCCTCGTGATTTGGACATAAAGGTTTTCCTCTGCGTGAATGAAGAAATCGCCAAATCAATTCAATATTCAAAACTTCTTATACACACTAGTAGTCAAAGGCGTACCCCTACAGACTGCAAATTGGTTCCCTGTTTGATTCCCACCAGAAGTCATTTCCCGGGGAAACAAACAGGGAAGCAATTTGCAGTCTGTAGGGGTACGCCTTTGACTACTCACACTGCAC